>NHCFJ05603__coassemble_859_pt1 | contig 19404 bp, 14 predicted proteins | sample NHCFJ05603__metabat2_low_PE_001 | metagenome-assembled genome bin NHCFJ05603 | reverse complement strand
AACGGCATCTCACCCTGTTCGACGTTGGCCACCTTGATCACCCAGGGCTCGGTGCCGGTCAGTTCCTCACCCGCTGCCGGTTGCGGCGGAATGAGCTCCACCAGGCCCGAATGCTGGGCGCTGGACTCAAGCACAAACTTCAGGTGTCCGATCTCACCGTCTTCCGGACCCGGTTTCACGCTGAACTGCCACGGCCGGGGAAGCAGCTGTGACCCCTCGCCGGCCTTCGTCTCCACCAGGAAATAGGTCCCCGGACCCAGGCGGGTGGTGAACCGTGATTCATCGACCACCTCAGGGTTTTCGGGATCCACGATGTATTCCAAGTTGTCGACCAACGGTTTTGCAGCCATTTCACCCGAGTCATCGGCCGCGTAAATCGAGAACGAGGCACCGGAGAGCGGCTCTCCGTCCGGGTTGACCTTCAGCACCTGAACTTCACCGTCCGTGCGGTAGAGGCTGTTGAACACGACCGCGTCCGAGGCCTTGTCGCCACCCACGTGAATCTCCTCACCCTTCGAAAGCGGGATTCTCACCTCATCGGCGTAGACATCCTCCGGGATCACCGGTTTGCCAGCCTCGTCGTATGTGATCGGGGCATCACCGGTGGGGTAGATGTAGTTCGGCTGCAGGCGCCACCCGTCGGGGAGGCCTCCCTCCGGCTCCGGGGACACCTCCGTGACGGCGCAGGAGGAACCGATGGGAAGATTCGGTGTACTCCAGAGATTGCCGTCGGTAACCGTGAAGCTGCCTTCCTCGGTCATCGGCGCGGGCTGCCCCGGAAGCAGATTCGGGAATTTACACCGGTAGGAGAACTCGAACTCGTTGCCCAGGATGGTGTTCTCCGGGTCGCCCTCAACGATCTTCGCGACGCGCAGCTGCACCTGGTCCACCCAGTAGGTGTTGGTGAAACTCACATCAGTCGTGCCAGCGGGAATCAAGGTGACGTTATCAACAGACGGACTGTTGTGGATACGGAGGGTTTCTCCACCCTGGGTCACCTCCACCCGGTGCGCCGTGTTGACGACCTCCTCCTTCCCCTTCGGGACCTGCTTCGAGACATCCTCGGAGAAAGCGCACACAGCGGATGCCGGCAGATTCTCGATGAGATGATCCCCGCCCGCAGGGACATCTGCGTTGCCAGAAATCTCCTGCGTGGTAAACGGGTCCGTGCACGTCCAGGACATCGGGAAGACGGACGTGGTCAACCATTCAGACACCGAGTTGGGGTGGTCGCCGAATTTCTTGGCCAGGCGAACATTCGCCCGCGGTCGCTTATAGTGATTGGTCACGGTAACGAGCTGCGGATTCTCCGAGTTGGCGAACTCCGCCAATGTGGTGAATTTTCCCGCTGCACCATCTTCTTGAGTGGGGTCCTGAATATCGGTCACCTCCACGCCAGGGCCTTCGAACCGTGTCTTGACGACGGCATCATAGCCGTCTACCTGTTGTTCGACGAGGTCACACTGGTAGCCGACGGGTACCTCCAGCACACCGTCCTGCCTGCCGTCGCCGGTGATGGTGAAGGAGGCCCGCTGGGTGGGATCCTGCACGTACGGCAGTTCACCCAGACCGGAGTCAGCGAAGGCGGGGTCAGTGCACACCAAGGCGAAGGAGAAATCGTCATTACCTGCCAGCGTCGGCCCGTCTCCGGCCAGCACCTTGTCCACAGACAGGGACACCTTGTCGTAGACGTAGGTGTTCCACACGACCAGGGTGCCCAGGAAGTTGTCTTCACCGGTGGTCGGGATGGTCACCTTGACCTCATTTTGGCGAGGAGTGGTTTCACATCCCTCGTGGTTGGCACACACCTGCTCGTTCTCGAATCCGGTTGGGCCGTCCGCAACTGTCCAGCGGGCGGTCCACTGGGCGTGTGGTTCCTCGGCCCCGTACTCACCGGACGGCGTCTCGACGACCGAGCAGTCCGCCCCGGCCGGGATTCCGGTGACTTGGTTGCTGTCTCCGGAGTCGAAACGACCCATGAGTTTAGTTCCGGAGGCCACCTCAACCTCGTTGAGGGTGCAACGGTAGCGCATTTCGTACTGTCGCTCCGGCGCAACAGTGGCCACTCCCTCACCGTCCACCTTCTTCTTCAGGTTGAAGCTGCCGTACTCGACCTCATAGGCGTTGGTCACCTGCAGGTCGCGGCTGGTGTCCGCGTGCAGTGGGAGAATGACCGCTGAGTCTCCGGTCGTCAGATCCCCTCCCGTGTAGGAGATGTCAGGACCGACGGTACCCACTATGGAGCTGGGCCGCTCAGAGAAGGTGCACTCTGCACCCGCAGGCACCTTCACCGAGGCGTCTTCACCTTCTGCAATGGCAGTGGTGCCTGAGGAAACGACGTCACCATTGCGGGTGCACTGGTAGTCGACCGAGAATCGGGGATTCGTCGCTCGGAGCGCCCCCTTAATGGCAGGGGTGGCCGATCCAAAAGTCAGGTTCTTCGACAGTTTCACCTCGCCGAAGGTCGGGCTGAACGCATTGGTCAGGGAAACGCTGACACCGCCGCCAGAGACAGGGATGTCGACGCTGAAAGTGTCCCCTTCCCCGGTGTTCGCGGCAGCCGACCAAGAAGTCGACTGGCTCAGTCCTTCCGGCAGAACGGAGGCGTTTTCAGTGAAAGTACAGGTGTCCCCCACCTGCACCCCGGAAATAGTTTGCTCCACCCCTGCCTGGAGGTCCAACGTTCCGGACACTCCACTGGTGCACCGGTAATCGACCATGAATGAGGAGGGAAGACTTGGCGCCAGATCATCTGGCACGAGCGCGTCATCCACGAACTTGGTCACCCGTACGTCGTCGGTACCGGGTCGGAACTCGTTCATCAACTCAACGTCAGCGTTGGGCGTGGTGAGCACCACTGTGGGTGACCCCGTGCTGAATATCGCGCGGTGGTCGACTCCTTCCGGGGCCTGATAATTTTCTGTGAACGTACAACTACTACCGAGCGGCAGATCGGCGATCGTCAACGCAGCTCCGTCAATCAGTTCGCCAGTGTAGGTCCGGGGATCCTCCTGTCCCGGTATTCGGCATGTCGCCGACACCGGAAAAGTTTCCCCACTCAACGCTTGGTAGGTGTCGTCATCCTTGATGGCACTCAGGTCGACCCGCTTGGTCAGATTAATGGTGCCGAGTTGGTAGTTCAACTGGTTGACCAGGGTGACCGACTGTGTCTCATTGCTACTCTCCAGCTGCGCCGTCTCAGGCGCAGGCAAGGTGATGTCGACGTAGTCGATCTGCGGAGCCTGCTCTGAAACCACACAGGCAGCACCGACCGGCACATCCTCAACGCGAGTACCTGCGCCCACGGACACGGGGATATCAGTCTGACTGAAGACCTCCTCGCCTCCATCTGTGCAGCGCACATCGAACAGATAATTGAATCCTGAGCCAGCGTCAGCTGCGTCACCCTCTACTTTTTTGTTCAGAATGAGGCTGCCGGTCTGACGGGTGTAGGTGTTGGACACCTCCAGGTTGTGGGCACCTTCCTCCGGGATGCGGACGAAGTTGGAATCACACCTGTCCAGACTACCTCCCGCGCTACCGTCCGAACGCAGACAGATGTCGGAGTTCCACTCAGCACGCAGGGAGAACCCAGGTATTCCGGGACCTGCATCGGGAGCATCGTCGGGGGCCACCTCCTCAAAACCGCATTGGGTTCCCACGGGGAAGGGACCAAGATCCACGGAACCATTCCGGTCAACGAACACATGACCGTCAGCGACATGATAGGGATTTCCCGGATCACCGTCTTGATCAGGGACGTTATCGGGATCGGGAACATACCGGCAGAAGTACTTCACCGGGAAGCGGTCAGGGATCCGTTCCTGCGGTAGAAGATGCTCATCGACGATGTTCTTACGCAGCGTGATGGTGCCGGTCCGCGCCTCAAAAGTGTTGAGCGCACGGACTCGTGCCCCACTCCCACCAAGGTAGGCACCACCGGTCGGGCGGATGGTGTGGGTTAGCCCATCCTCGGAGGTGGAGACAACACCGGCATTGTCCTGTGACCAGGTGGTGCTCACGGTGAATCGTGCCGCATCTACCTCAGGTGCATGCTCAGTCACCTCGCACTCCGTGCCCAGAGGGTAGGATCCCAGATCGTAGTCATTACCTGGTTTGACCCCGGTCGCGTCTCCACTTCCCAATTCCATGCCGTCCCGGCGGCAGACGTAGGAGAAGTCGTAAGTCCTGTTGTTCAACTCGTTCTGCAGCTGGGAATCGGCGATCTCGACCTGTTTCGTCAACTTGACCGGCACGATCGGCGCGTTGTTGAACGTACAGGCGATTACTTTGCGCGGATCAAGATCTACGCTGACGCCTGAGGAACCGACATTTTCGATGTCGACTGGGGTAGGTGCTGAGCCGTACTGGTAGGCCATGCACCGGGCATTGTTATCACCCTGCCTGCTCAACTCGAAACCGGCTCGGTTCTGCTCGGTGATGGTGACGCTGACCGGGGTGCCAACACCGATGTTGGCGACGGAGACTTCTCCAATACCGTCGGATCCGGTGGTGAGACTTCCAGGAACCTGTTCTAACGGTGCCGAGTACTCGAGGCCGAATGTCCATCCGTCACCCTTCCGGATGACGTTTCCGTCACCATCAACGATGTTCTTGACAACCTGCAAACAACCTGTGACCACTTTGTCGCTCATCACTTCAGGCAACTGCGTGTAGTCCGGAACAATGATCGAGCTCTCACCGCTGGTCGCGATACGGCTCAACATCTGTTGGGGAGTCAAGCGGCTGTGCTCTAGCCATCTCCACCATCCCCTCCAGCTCCACTCATAAACCGGGACTCGCTGGTTCTCATGCAGGACGCTTCCCGCACCCACGGGAATGACCTTGCCCCCGAGACGCTCTATTCTGTTGCTCTGCTCGACAGCTCTGGTGATCTCCGTGATCTCAGTGGAGTTTCCTGCCCTGTTGGCGCCGGTGTTGTCGAACGTGGGAGCACCGTCGGTGATGAAGTAGACGGTGTCATACTCGATGCCGCTGGCCATGTCATTGGCGACCTGTTCCAAGCCCCCTTCCCAGTTCGTGCCACCATGACTATCGCCGGGTAGCCGCACGTTACTGATGGCTCGCAGTACCGCTTCGACACCTGCGTCATCGGCCAAGGAAGTGGCCGGCAGATTCCGTTGGCCAAAGGCCGGAGCCGCGGTACCAAACGTATAGACGCCGACACTGTACGGCGCACCAGCCAAACTGGTAACCATCGCCCTGGTCGCCTCCTTCAGGTTCTCAACATCAGATGCGCTGAGGGAGTTAGAGAGGTCGAACACCAACGCAAAGTTGGAGCCACACACACCACTGCCCGTGTTCTGAGTGGGGGTGAGGGGGCTCTGGGCAGTGGCCGCTGGCTGCAACTGGGGGAGCACCAGCCCCACCTGCAACACCAACAAGAGCCCGAGGACTATCGCAATGAATCGTCGCAACACGGCGACAGCTCTTCGGCGGACTTCAAACACACTCATTCGGAATTCCTCTTCTTCTTTCCCCAGACAACAGCCACTAATCCCAGCATCACCAGCAGCAGCCCCAACACCACGACGCCCATCACCGCGGCGCCGGTGGAGGCCAGACGTTCCCCAAGCGGCCGAGGACGACTGTCCGTCTGCGACTTAGGATCACCTTCCCGGGTTACGGGAGTGACTGTCTCCCGGGTGGGTACCTCCGGCGTTGCAGTCTCTGTGACAGTCGGCTCCACCTGTGTCGGCCAGGTAGTTTCCCATTCAGTGGTGGGGGCCGGTTCCGTGGTTACGGTCGACTGACCGCGCCACTTCGGGTGGACGGTCACCTCATACATCCACGATGACCCATCGGGGCCAGTACGGGGCAAAGTGACAACGAAGGGATCCCAGACCTCCTGCCGGTGGGGGGAGGTAACGACGTACACCCCAAGAGGCAGCTCCGGAAACACGATGGTTCCCGTGTGATCGCTGATTCCCACGCGGTGACTGTCAAAGCCACTCTCCGGAAGGTGGAGCAGTTGTGTCAGTGTCAGCGACTCCGCCTCCTGCCACCCTTCCAGGGTGGTCAGATCAATATCCGCCACCCGACGCAGCTGGACCTCAACACCTGCGGGCGAGGGACCGGGCCGGTCATCGTAAGGGTTGGGAAGGGTGAAACGAATGGTCAACTGCCCGGTCAGACCAGAATCGATCACGGACACCGATGCATGCCCCCGGGAAACCACGGGGGAAGCCCCTACCGGGGGCGATACGGCGAGCATGAAGGAAACGACGATCAGGATGGTGGCGTAGAGGAAGGGAAGAGAAAGCTGTCGGCTCACGAGACATCCCTCCTCAGAGTGTGCCGACCCTGGCGTCTGGCTTGCAGGTTCCGAACAGTCAGGACAGCGATGATGGCGACGACCAGCACAATCAACGCTGCCACCAACCACATCCACCAGACCCAAGGGTTTGCGGACTCGGCGAAAGCGCGCTCCGCTTCCTCCGGGTCCATCTCGACGCGCGTTCCCCTCACCAGGAGACGGTGCGAGTTGACGCCGTACGGAGTGCAGGTGATCAGTGTGACGTAGTCTTTACCGACCTCCGGACGCAGGTACTCAGTCTCATGGGGGAGCACGACAGTGATGTGATCGACTTCGTACTTCAGTGTCTCCCCCATCACACTGACATAGAACGCGTCACCGAGTTTGACCTCGTTCAGACGATCAAACAGGGTGGCGGTGGTCAGTCCGGTGTGTCCGGTGAGCACCGAGTGCATCCCCTCGCCTCCCACGGGCAGAGCGGACCCGTACAGATGGCCGACTCCGCGTTCGAGGGTGTCTTCCTCGGTGCCGTGATAGATCGGCAGCTTCGAGTTGATCGCAGGTATCGCCAGCGCCGCCATGACCGCATCCGGCTTTCCCTCCGGATTCAGCTGTTCCACATAGTCGCGGTAGGGGGCATTGTTCTTCGATACCCGGTTCAACCAGGGATCCAAAATAGGGGCACCGGCGTTCGTGTCGTTGTAACGTCGAGCCATATCGAGCCACTCCTCCTGCAGCCCCGGTACAAGCTGCGTCTGGGAGTTGCGGTACGCCTCCGCCACCGATTCCTGGTGAACATTGCGAAGATAAGTACCCGCGAGGGGATACACCAGCAGACCCAGACCGGCGCACACCAGCAGCAGCAGGACGAGAGCATGCATTTTCCGTCGTAGCGGCTGCGACTTGGCTACGACGTCAGGCTCCGACCCTTCCGATGCGAGATGTGCGCGAACAGTCACGGTTTTTTATTCACCCTATGCGAGTAATCTGCGGCGGTACCCGTGCAGAAGCGGGCACCGCCGATCATTGCCTAGTCAGCAGATCCGGTGCTGCGGCGGGTCTTCATGTAGTACGCCGCAGCCAGGAGCAGCAACAGAACGCCGCCGCCAATGAGAGCCCAGATGCCGCGCCCACCGGTCAGGGGCAGGTCAAAGCCAGCATTGGTCTTCACGTTCTGGATGTCTGCCGTGGCGGTGACGAGGGCGGTCTCGTTGCCGGTTGCCGTCAGCGTAACCGGGAACGGCTGCGGGAGCAGGGAATAGCCATCGGGGGCCTGCGTCTCCACGAGGCAGAAGTTGGCACCCACACCCGCCCAGACATCTTCGGTGGCAACCGGATCCTGGCCGGTCTTGAGGTTGGCAAGGTGAATACCGGAGATCACCACCTGACCTGCATTTGCTCCCGCGGTGGCGGTTTTGAACTCGGTTGCGTCAGCCACCTCAATCGGGGCCTTGGTGTTGACGGTATTGCCGGTACACCGGTGCAGTTCAAAGATCGCACCATTCAGCGGGGCGCCATCCATGTCTGTCTTGTTGATGGTGATTTCGCCGTACACGGAACGGGTGGTGTTCGACATGCTACCGGGCTGGAGGCCGCCCACACCCGGGTTCGCCGGGTCCCAGCCCTCAGGAAAGGTCCCCGGATCATTCGGGAGCACCCACGCCGAGTTCTCCAGGACACCGCCAGCCGGCACGCTCCCAACCGTAGACACCAGGTTGACCTGGAGAACCTCCCCGGAACGGGTGTGCAGGTTGGAGAGCGTGTCGCCGGTCAGCTGCACACGCACGACCCACTGGCCCTCCACCTGGTAGGTAGTCAGGGTGTAGTCGGTCACCGCGGTCAGCGGGGCACCACCCAGGGTGACGGTGACCTCCGGCGTGGCAAGACCGGCCGGCAGTTTATCGGTGACGAGGAAACCGTTGAAGGTGTTGCCCGGGGTAATCTCCGGGATCGTGGTGTCGATCTGGAAGCCGATCTGCTCACCGACGGAAGCGCCCGGCTGACCTGCCGGATCAGTCACCGTCTTCACGGGGCCGTCAACGGCCTGGTTCTTGGGGTAGACGTGGACATCGCTGAGCCAACCGTCACCGTCCGGGTTGGTCAGCGGGACGGTGACCAGGAAAGGCGCCGCCGGAGCCAGGGCGTTTCCTTCGGCATCAGTGGGGTTGTCCTCCTCGACCACGAGATACAGGCCAGCGGCCAGGTTGTTGAAGGTCGCGGTGCCTCCAGCGCCGGTCGTCGTGCCTGGCACACCGGCTCCGAGCCGCTCGGCGACAGGCGCACCGTTGGCGTACACCTCGCCGAGTGCCACGCCCTGCGCTGCCGCCCAGCCAGCCTGGGTGGTCAGGTCGAGCTCCTCACCCGCCGCGTCCAGGACGCGGTAGACCGTGAAACCGACGCCGTTGACCGCCTCACCGGGGGCGTCGGGCTTGACGGTGCCGTCGTCCCGGGTGTCCCCCGGTAGGCCGAGCCGCTTGTGGATGTGCAGGTTACCGGTGGCCGGAATCGAGGTTTCCGTCTGCGCGTGGGCAACCGCAGCACCGGGAAGGTTGAAGCCGTGGGGGACGTCCGCCAGGACAAATCCGGCGAGGGGGAGGGTGGCAGCAGCTAACGTGGCCACTGCCAGACGAGTGCGGGTAAACAAGGGTACTCCTCAGCGAGCGATACAGTGCCTGACCGGCATGAACTACAACACGCCGACCGGTCCCTGGAAACAGCACCCGGGAACCTGTCGATTCGTCAGTTGACAGGTTGATAGTTTATACGGTCAATTCTATAACGCACAGCCTCCCTTAGACGAGACCGTTTGGTTTTACCCCCTCCCCCCCCGCAGAGCCCCGAACGGGCGCCACTTGGCGCTGGTGGGCGACGTCCCCGGTGCTACACCAGCAGCTCCGCGATCTGCATGGTGTTCAGCGCGGCTCCCTTGCGCAGGTTGTCACCGGAGACGACGAGCACGAGGCCCTTGTTGTCGTCGACGGACTGGTCCTGGCGGATACGGCCCACCAGCGAGGTGTCCTTGCCGGCAGCCTCAAGGGGGCAACTTTTTAGCTATCCCAAATAATTGTTATTGTCGTCATAAACAGGTGACGGCAGGCGCGATTACGACGAAAAGAACTTCAGGAGCGCCCGGCGTCCAATAGTGCCGGGCACTCCTGCCCCTATCACGGTTCCTGCTCCCCAGTCAGACAACGACGGGCCGACAGGCCGAAATTACGATCAGCGCTTCTTTGCCGCATAGTAACGGCCCATGAACTCGTCGCGGAAGGCCTCGTAGTAGCCGCCGTCGATGGAGGCTCGGATATTGTCGACGAGGCGAATCATGAACTCCAGGTTGTGCATGGTGCACAGCGTGCCCGCGAGGAACTCGTGAGCCTTGAGCAAGTGGTGGATGTACGCGCGCGAGTAGTTCTCCGAGACGTAGCCGCCGAACTCCTCGTCGATTCCCTTAAAGTCGCGCTTAAACTTGGCGCCCATGAGGTTGAGGCGGCCGTCGAGCGTGTACACGCCGCCGCGGCGGCCCAAGCGCGTGGGCGCGACGCAGTCGAAGGTATCGGCGCCGGCCTCGATGGCGGTGAAGAGATCGTCCGGCTCAGAGATGCCGAGCAGGTGGCGCGGCTTGTCCTCCGGCAGCTCGTCGCAGACCCAGCCCACGATGGTGCCCAGGTTTTCCTTCTCCAACGCTCCGCCGATGCCGAACCCGCCGAAGCCGCGCATGCCGGCGGCGATGGCGGCATCGGAAAGCTGCACGAGGCCACGGGTGGCCTGGCGGCGAAGGTCCTCGTACTGCGCGCCCTGGACCACGCCCCACAGGGACTGGCGGGGCTTTCCGGCGCGCGCGTTGGTGAGTCGGTCATGCTCGTCGAGGCAGCGCTTGGCCCAGCGGTGCGTGCGCGCGACGGACTCCTCCTGGTACTGGCGAGTGTCGACGAGCGTGGTGAGCTCATCAAAGGCAAACATGATGTCCGCGCCCAGGGAGTGCTGGATCTGCATGGCGACCTCCGGCGTGAAACGGTGCTTCGAGCCGTCGATGATGGACTTGAAGTCCACGCCGTCCTCGTCGACCTGCGCCATGCGCTCCTTCTTCACCGCGCGGATATCGCCCTCCGTAAGGTTCGCGACGTCCATGGCAAGGACCTTCTTAAAGCCGACGCCGAGCGACATGACCTGGAATCCGCCCGAGTCCGTGTACGTGGGGCCATGCCAGTTCTCGAACTCCGCGACCCCACCTGCCTCGTCCACGATGTCGTGGCCCGGCTGCAGGTAGAGGTGATACGCGTTGGAGAGGATGGCCTGCGCGCCCGTCTGACGGATCTGCTCCGGGGTCAGCGTCTTGACCGTCGCCTTCGTCGCCACGGGGATAAACGCCGGGGTCTGGATATCGCCGTGCGGGGTATGAATCACGCCGGTGCGGCCGTGCTTGCCGCCGCCTTCGGGCAGGCGCGTGTGCACGTCGAAGCTTAAGTCGGTATCCAGAAGTGGTTTTGTCATGGGAACCAGCGTACCTGGGGCCGGTCCGGATTCCTTAACTTTGGGTTCTTATCGCTTCGCCTATTCACATTGGTCGCACAGTGTTAAAAACCCTAAGCTAAGACTGTGATTGCAGCTCAGCAGCGTGGCGGGCTTCCCACTCTTCCTCGAGCTTGGTGCCCTCGATGTCGAGGGTGGGCAGGATCTTGTCGAGCCAGCGCGGGATCCACCACGTGCCGCGGCCGGTGAGGAACATCGTCGCGGGCACGAGCGCCATGCGAATGCAGAACGCGTCGAAGAGGACGCCGGCGGCGAGCGCGAAGCCGAAGATTTTGATGAACGGCAGCGGCTGGCCAATGAACGCCACGAAGACGGCGATCATGATAATGGCAGCGGCGGTGACAACGCGGGCGCCCTGGGCGAAGCCCACGATGGTGGATTCCTCAACGGCGTTGTATTTCCCGTGGAAGGCCTGCGAGCCGCGGGGATTGCGGATGAAGTGCTCGCGCATGCGGGTGACGATGAAGACCTGATAGTCCATCGCCAAGCCGAAGGTCACGCCGATGAGGAAGATCGGCATAAACGAGATGAGCGGGCCCGGCGCGGGGACGAGGCCGGTGAGCCCGTCCTGCCAGACGAGGACCGTGACGCCGAAGGCCGCGCCGACGGAGAGCAGGAAGCCCAGGCCGGCGACGAGCGGAACGAGCAGCGAACGGAACACGACGAGCAGCAGGAGAATGGCGAGGCCGACGACAATGGTCAGGTACGGCAGCATGGCGGCCTGGAGGCGCTCGGTGATATCGAGCTGGACGGCGGTAAGGCCGGTCATGCCGATGTCGGCGCCAGTGGAGTCCGCGATTTCCTCGGTGGCGGTGCGCAGGGCCTGGGCCGTGCCTTCGGTACGCGCGTCAGACGGCGAGGTCTCGGGCGTGACCATGACCTGCGCGGCGGTGCCTTCACCGTTGAGGCCCACGAGCTGCGCGTGCTTCACGCCGCCCACCTGGTTGAGCTGCGCAGCGGTGTAGAGGAAGGAACTCAGCGTCGCCTTGTCCTGGTCCGTGCCGTCGGCCTGCGCCGCCATGTACGGTGCGAGCGCTGCGGAATCCGGGTTGGCGTCCTGACCGTTAACGATGACGAGGAAGGGGCCGTTGATGCCGGGGCCGAAGCCTTCGGCCATAAGGTCGGCCGCCTTGCGCTGCGTCGTGTCTGGGTCCGAGGTCGTATCGGTGGGCAGCGCGAGCTGCATGTGGAGCACCGGCGTGGTGAGCGCGCCGAGGCCGAGGACCACGACGGCCATGACGAGGCCCGGCATGCGCTGAACGAAGCGCACCCAGCGGCTGCCCATAGTCTCGCCGTGGCGGATCTTGCCGCGACGCGTGGGGTTACCGGCGATGCCCGGGATGCGGCCGGCGAAGGCCCTCTTCCCGAACAGGCCGAGTAGCGCCGGCACAAGCGTGAGCGAGACGAGCACCGCGACCGCCACGGTGCCCGCGGCCGACAAACCCATGGCGGTGAGGAAGCCGATGTTGGCAACGAGCAGCGCGAAGAGCGCAGTAAACACTGTGGCGCCGGCGAAGACCACGGAGGACCCGGCAGTGCCGACGGCCATACCGGCGGCATCGGCAGGCGCCATGCGGGCGCGCTCCTGCCGGTAGCGGGAGATAATAAACAGCGAGTAGTCGACGCCCACGGCCAGGCCGATCATGAGGGCGAGGACCGGGGTAATGGAGTTGAGGGTGACCCAGTGGGTGGCAATCATGACGCCCATGGCGCCTAGGCCCACGCCCACGACGGCGGTGATGAGCGGCATGCCCGCAGCGACGAGCGAGCCGAAGGTGAAGACCAGCACGATGAACGCGACGGCGAGACCGATGATCTCGGACATTTCTTCGACGGCGATGGCGTCGCCGAAGCCCGCGCCGCTGCCCTCGACGGTGAGCCCCTGCTCGCGGCCGAGTTCCATCGCGGCGGTGACGACGTCCTTATCCTCCTGCTTCACGGAGTTCGCAGAGTCCGCGTCGAAGTCGAAGGTCGTGTACGCGATGGTCTCGTCCTCGTTGACCATCGCGAGGTTATCCGCGTCCGCGCGCGCGGTCTCCTCGGGCAGGCCCATAGACGTGAACTGGTCAATGACGCTCTGCTGAAGTTGCGGCGAGACCTCAAGCGGGTTGCCGAAGCGCTGGCCCTCGACGCCGAGGTTGTCCTTGATGTAGTCGACGACGTCTTGGATCGCAGCCATATTTTCCGGATCCGAGAGCTTCTCGCCCTCGGGCGCCTGGAACACAAGGTTGACGCTCGGCGCGTTGGCGAGGTTGCCCGCTTCGGGGAAGAGTTCAGACGCGCGGTGGGTGGCGTCGATGGCAGGGGTATTCGAAATGGAATACTCGCTCGTCATCGGCTTCATGAGTGTGGCCATCGCGCCGGCCGCGGCAGCGACCAGGATGAGCCACGCGATAATGACCTTCCACTTGTTCAGGAAAGACCAGCGTCCCACGCGGTACAGGAACTTAGCCATGTCGTCCTCTCTCGGTTGAAAACTCACCCAAGTGTAGCCGACACAAAAGATAAAGCCCCAACCTGCATAAACAGGTTGGGGCTCAGTGCGGTGGCGGCGGGATTTGAACCCGCGGTTGGGGATTACCCAACACTCGCTTTCGAGGCGAGCACCTTCGGCCGCTCGGACACGCCACCGCAAAACAGCTTAAAGCAGACCTAGGGCCCGAACAAAATCACTGGCCCCGCGGGCGCGTCCGTAACTGCGGTGTGGTTGCGGTTTAGTCTTCCGCAGCGTCCGTCACAGCGGCGATGGAGTCATCGACCTTTTGCTTGACGGCGTCCTTGGCGTCCTCAAACTTCTGCTTGGCGCCTGCCTTGGCCTGGTCCGCCTTGCCCTCGTTCTCGAGGGATTCGTTATCCGTGGCCTGACCAAACTTCTCCTTGGCAGAACCGAGTACTTCGTCCTTCTTGTTCTCAAAATCGCTCATATTCCCACCCTAACGGCGTGACACGGCGGTGTGGGTTACAGCGACGTAACGATTTAGCGCAGGTCGCCGAAGAAGCCGCGCAGCAGCTCGGCGCATTCGTCCTCGAGGACGCCGCCGCGAACCTGTGGGACGTGGAGGGCACCGGGGGCGCGAGGAACCTCGAGGAGAGAGCCGCAAGCACCGGTGCGTGGTTCCCACGCGCCGAAGACAATGGAGCCGATGCGCGCACCGACGAGGGCGCCGGCGCACATGGCGCAGGGCTCGAGGGTGACGACGAGCTCACAATCGGTGAGCCGCCATCCATCATTGCTTTTCGCCGCAGCGCCTACCGTGGCAGCGCGGATGGCTTCGACCTCTGCGTGGGCGGTGGGGTCCTGGCGCTGCTCGCGGCGGTTAACGCCGGTGGCGAGCTCGCGGCCGTCGGGGCCGTAGATGACCGCGCCGACGGGCACGTCCCCGGCGGGCGTCGTGCGCGCGACCTCGAGGGCACGGCGCATGCGTTCCTCGGCGCGGGCGAGGCCGGATTCGCGAGGCAGGACGCGCTCGGGCTGGTCGGGAGCGGCGGGGATGCTAGAGATCGAGGGCATCTTCCAGCTCGTCGCCGAAGCCCAGCTCGCCCGCGATGCGCAGCAGCATGTCCGAGGGATAGTCCTCGTCATTGTCGATAATGGCCTCGATTTGATACTCGCCCATGCCGAGGTCGGCCAAGATGTCGAAGTCGCCGTCGCCGAAGGGGTCCGCGTCGTCGAGGTCTTCCGGGGCGATGTCAGGGACCTCAAGGTCGCGCAACTCCAGGAAACCTACCGCGAAGTCATCATCGACGGCCATGGTGGCATCGGAAAGCAACATGCGCACATCGCCCGGAACCGGGCGGACGATGACGAAGTAATCGTCGTCGACGCACAGCAGCGCAAACGCTGCCCCCTCGCTGCGCAGCGCACGCACTGCGGCGATGGACGTCTGGGGGTCTTCAAAGTCATCCTTGAAAGGACGGACAACCCAGGCACCCTCGCTGCGTGCGACCGTCACGGCGAAGGAGAGCAATTCATCCTGACTCATACCTCGTCAGGGTAGTCGCGTTGTGCCATGATTGTCATGTGAATCCTTATACCGTCTCCCGTCCTGTCTGCATTATTGGCCTCGGCCTCATCGGCGGCTCTCTGCTGCGCGATCTGACCGCACGCGAGCATGCCGTATTCGGCTATAACCACTCCACCTCCGGCGCCCGCCGCGCCGCTAAGCAGGGCTTTGACGTCGCCAATGACCTGCCCGGCGTCCTCGCCCGCGCGGAGAAAGAAGGCGCGCTCATCGTCCTCGCCGTGCCTTTCGAGGCCGTCGCCTCCGTCCTCGACGCCATCGTGGAGCACGCCCCTACGTGCGGCATCACGGACGTCGTGTCCGTGAAAACCCAGGTCTACGATCTGGTCAAGGAACGCGGCCTCGAGTCCCGTTACGTGGGCGGCCACCCCATGGCCGGTACCTCCCAGTCCGGCTGGGATAACTCGCAGCGCGGCCTCTTCGCCGGTGCGGCGTGGGCCGTGACCTATGACTACGCCCTGGAGGTGGAGAAGCTGCCTCAGTCCTGGATCGCCCTCTTCGCCGACGTCGTGCGCCTCGCCGCCATGGCCAAGGCTGAGGCCATGCCGGTGCGCGTCGCCCCGCATGACGAAGCCGTCGCGCGTGTGAGCCACCTTCCACACGTCATCGCCGAGTCCCTCGCCGTTGTCGGCGACCACGGCGGAATCCTCTCCCAGTCGCTGGCCGCCGGCTCCTTCAAGGACGCCACCCGCGTGGCGGGCACCCGCCCGGAGCTCGTGCAGCAGATGTGTGAGACCAACTCCGCGGCCGTGGTCAAGGCGCTCGACGAGTTCCTCAACTACGTCGCCGCCGCGCGCGACGCGCTGGCCTCGGACAACCCCACCATCGCGGATCTCGCGGAGGCTGGCTATGCCGCCCGCACCCGCCTCGAAGCGCGCACCGGCGCCCGCAAGGAGTCCGTCTCCCCCGTGAAAATTTCTTCCCGCCCCGTCCTGCGCCTGTCCCCCGGCTCCCACGGCTGGGTCTCCCAGCTGCGTCAGGCCGAGTCCATGGGTGGACGTATCGAGGTCTTCTAAATCCCCGGCGTTAGATTCCCAACACGGACTTGGCAATGAGGAAGTAAATAATAAGGCCGGTCGCGTCGCAGAAAGTCGAGATAAACGGGTTGGAGAAGACTGCCGGGTCCGCTCCCACTTTCTTCGCGACCAGCGGCATGAGTCCGCCCACGGAGGCAGACATCGTGCACACCAAGAACAGCGTGGTTCCGATGACCGTGCCGATCTTCACGTCATAGACCAGGGTCGCAAGGATAAAACCTAGCGTGCCCAGCACGGCGCCGAGCATCATGCCAATACGCAACTCGCGCCACAACACGCCCCACAAGTCACGGTCGCGCACATCGCCCACCGCGAGAGCTCGCGTCACCGTAGTGGCAGCCTGATTGCCCGTATTGCCGCCGGTGCCGGTGAGCAACGGAATAAACAAGGACAGCACCACCGCGGCTGCGAGGGCGTGCTCAAACATGGACAGCACCTGCACGGTCAACAGCGCGGAGACCGCCAACACAAGCAACCACACGATGCGCGACTTCACCAGCTTCATGAGCGGCGTAGACAGATACGGTTGGTGCAGTGGATTGGTACCACCCGCACGCGCGGTGTCCTCGTTATCTGCTTCCTCCTGGATATCCATAGCGTCATCCCAGGCGAGCAGTCCCACCAGGCGCCCCGAGGCATCCACAATGGGCAGCGCCAGGAGGTCCAGCGGCAGAAACCAACGCACGACCTCCTCCGCGTCATCCGTGGCCGTTGCCTGCACCGCCTCGTGCATGAGTTCCCCCAGCGGCGTATCTCCTGCGGCCTGGAAGACTTCACGGAAACTCACCACGCCCACCAGCCGGCGGTCCGTCTCCACGATGGGCAGCGTGTAGATCGTCTCCAAGTCCTGCGCGGTCTCTTTAAGTTGCGCCAGCGCCGCAGCCGCAGTCATCTCCGGATACAGCGTGGGAACCTCCGGCGACATGCGGCGGCCCACCGAGCCCTTCTCATAGCCCAACACCACGCCCGTAATGTCACGGTCCGGTTTATTAAGCGAGCGCAGCAGGCGATCCGCAATTTCCACGGGCAGCTCATCGAGCAGCGCCACGCGGTCCTCGGGCTCAAGTGCATCGAAGTACTCAAAGACCTCGGCGTTGCCCAACTCATCGATAACGTCCGCCTGCTGGACGAAGTCCATGGCGTCGAATACCTCGATGGCTTTTCGCCGCGGCAGCAGTCTCAACACCAGTGCAGCGCGCACCGGATTGCAGCGCTCCACAATGGCGACGACATCCCGAATAGGCAGACTCGTGGCCAAGGTCTTGAGCTCCTGCGCCTCACCTGGGTCGAGCTCATCCTCGCTGCGCAGCATAACCTCGAGCGTTTCTACGTTATCGACAACCCGCTGTTCTTTGTTCATGCGCACCACCGCTTATCGCCGCAAACTAATCGCCCCTACCTTACCTCGCGCTCGTAGTTAGTCACGAAAGTTATCATCACGCTTCTTGCGCGCGTAATTCTTCTGCCGGTCCTCGCGTCCTACGAGCGGCACGACGGCCAGCCCCACGACGATGCCTGCAAGCAGCCACCAGAACGTTCCCGTGGCAATCCACATAATGCCGCCCAGCACGGCGCCACCGATGAGGCCCGGGGTCCACTTGTTCATTGCTCGTCTCCTTCTGCCCGCCGGGCACGCCTGTTGGCCTTATCCTAATGCCCCATGCTTTCCCCGACGGCGCTGGGCCACCACCATGAGACCCGCCCTTATTGAACAAGGCGGGCACTATCGGGCGCACTAGCCTCATTTTCAGCGCCACAATCCTAATAACGCGCCCGAAATAGAAGCGCCCCTAGCTGAACTGCTCCCCATAATCCGGACTGAGAAATCAGATTGTGGAGAGCAGTTCAGTCACCGCGTTTGCGGTGCCGGGGTATTCGCGTTGGTGGTTCTACTTGCGAAGAGCGTTGAGGTCTACAACTGGGTCAATCTTGGCCCATTTATTCATGCAGTTGTAGGCCAACTCATCAAAGTAATCCGGATCAGCATCTTCATCACCTGCAGACCAAACAGAATCATCATTGACGAAAAGCGATAGAAAGCGAGTCTTTAGAGATTCGTCGACGAAGCTGTCCTGCTGCGTCAATGCGTGGAGCAAGACAACATCGAATTGATCAAAGTCTTGGAATTCACTAATCGCTGTGGGGGCTGGGCGTGCGTTTTTCCAAACTTCATCCACAATGTGCATGGTTGACGCCTCCTCCACTAATCGTTGAGTCTCCTATTCCTCAATCTCAGGCTACTATCAGGCAGCACTACCGATACCCATTGTCCATAGATCGGATAACAGGTTTCGACATTGTATTTTCTGGGCGTTTCTTCTTATGCGGTCCCAGTATTACGGGGAGCAGTTCACCCAGCGCGACATGGGTGGGGGCGTTTCGCTATCTCAATCTCTCTCATTCTGCCCGGTGGAGCCGAGAGCTCGTGGACGGGCGTGTTTCATCGTATTGGGGTGGGCGCGGTGCATTGTGCGTGGAGCGTAGACGGGCACCACCCCGCACGGACAGATGTTATTGGCGGTTCCGGGACAGGATGCGGGATCTTTGCAAGAACCTGCCAGCTCGACATGCGCGCCCCTCTGTCCTCGTTTATCATCATTAGTGCCGGTCGAGCACAGCTCCTGGCCGAGGCCCTGCCACGCACCCCGAGGTAGCAGGACTTCACCTATGCCAACGTGACGCGCTTACCCTTGTGGTTGGCATGCCATTCTGGCCAATCGAATGGCGTGGTCATGAGAGCGCGCACTCGCCCTTCGGTGTCAATGTGCCACATGCCAAGCCCCGGTTGCTCCACCATCGCGTGAGCGGGCACCTCGAATACGACTAATTCATCGTGGTAGCTTTCTGCTTCACGGCTAATCTTTGTATCGGGAATCAAGGCCGATACTTCCGCATGGGTGGTCATACTTCCATTTTACTTACGGCTACAAGTCGAGAATTCGGATCGTATCTTCGGTCGGCACCAGGTCATCCACACGAGCCATCTTCAACGTGCCAGCCTACCTCAGGCTGTGCGCAGAGCTTGAGCGTGAGCCCATAGAGTAAAACGCAAAAAGGACCCCCACCCACAAAGGGTGAGGGTCTTTGGCTTACAGCACGTCCGGGTACGTCGTGATCTTCCATTCCGGACAGGTCATCATCGGCGGAGGTGGCAGCTCAATACTCTTCTCACTCTGCCCGGTGGAGCCGAGGGCTCATGGACGGGCTTCACCCCCCGCACGGACAGATGTTATTGGCGGGGTTTGCTGGGCTTTCGTCGGTTTCGCGTGCGTGGACTACCGCCTAGTGTGAGCTATTGCATAGGTTGGGGCGGTGACGCGCTGGCATTGGCGGCGCGTGTTCATTATCCGTTCCTTTTCGTTCATGTTCACCTTGGGCCACCTGGGATTACTTGGGGTTACTTTGAGGTGGGGCCGCGACATGAAAGAACCCGCTGGCCTATCGCGTTTAGTGCGATTAACCAGCGGGTTTGTGCTGTGCGCCCGGAGGTGTCTGGTTCCGTGACATCGATCCGCTATGTCGCGCGACATCGATCCGC
>NHCFJ05603__coassemble_851_pt1 | contig 19770 bp, 20 predicted proteins | sample NHCFJ05603__metabat2_low_PE_001 | metagenome-assembled genome bin NHCFJ05603 | reverse complement strand
AGTAGAAGAAGTTTTGGGCTCGCACCCCAAGAAATATCTCGATGGCCGGAATGAAATCATGCTTGTTTTCGGGACGACCAATGCTGGCAGATACGCCATGGTGGTACTAGCCGAAGCGAGCGACGGTCGTGAAATGGTTGTTACTGCACGAGACTTGAATATTCGAGAACGACGGAGTTTCCAAACAACATAAGGAGCGATGATGAAGAACCTCAAGGATCTGGCTGAATACTATGACACGAATGATTTTTCTGCGGAAATTGAAATGTCGGCTGATAGCGAGCCTGGAGAACGGTGCACACGACAAAGCAAGCCATAATGCCGCGGAGCCTATGAGCGCCTTTAAGGTCAGATTGCCAGCGAGCGTTCTTAACAAGGTTCGTGACATTGCTGCACAACGCGGTGAAACCACTGGCCTAGTACTCAGAGAAATTGTCGAAACAGCAGTTGCCGACGCTGTCGATGATGACGCAACTATTTCTGTTGCAGAGCCTCGAAAGCTTATTACTACGGCTACAGATTCGGAAAGGTTGAGGGAGCGTCCCGCGGTGTAAAAAAGATGCCACGGGAGGCTGATGTAGTTCGAAGTCATGTCCGCCACTTCAGTAGACTGTTCCCCGTGACCAACCCAGCTGATATCCAACGCGAATGGTCCGAGCTCGCCCAAGAGGTGCGCCGCCACCGCGAGCTCTACTACAACGACCAGCCCATCATTCCGGACGCGGACTTTGATGCGCTGTTCCGTCGTCTCCAAGAGCTGGAGGCCGAGCATCCCGAGCTGGCCGTGCCGGATTCGCCGACCCAGGAAGTGGGCGCGGCACCGGAGGGCGCAGCGGATATTGAGCACCTTGAGCGGCTCATGAGCCTGGATAACGTCTTTAGCGAGTCCGAGATGCAGGACTGGCTGGACCGCACCCCGGCGAAGACGTACCTCACCGAGTTGAAGATCGATGGTCTGTCTATCGACCTGGTCTACCGCGACGGAAAGCTCACGACTGCCGCCACCCGTGGCGACGGCCGCGTGGGCGAGGACATCACGAACAACGCCCGCGTTATCGAGGACATCCCGCACGAGCTCACAGGCACCGAGGAGTATCCGGTTCCGGCGCTTGTGGAAATCCGCGGCGAGGTCTACATGCGCCCGGAAGAGTTCGGCGCGATTAACGAGGAGCGCCTCTCCGACGGCAAGCCGGCGTTTGCCAACCCGCGCAACGCGGCGGCTGGCGGCCTGCGCATGAAGGATCCTGGAGACGTGAAGAAGCGTCGTCTCCACATGGTCTGCCACGGCATTGGCGCGCGCGAAGGATTCGCGCCCACGAGCCAGCACGACGCCTACAAGGCGATGGAAGCTTGGGGCCTGCCGGTCTCCCCATACACGGAGCAGGTGACCTCCGCCAAGGACGTCCAAGACCGCGTGAAGTATTGGGCGGACCACCGCCACGACGCCATCTTTGAGATGGATGGACTCGTGGTCAAGGTGGACGACTTAGCTTCACAGCGCGCGCTGGGTGCGACCTCCCGCGCGCCGCGCTGGGCGATTGCGTACAAGTACCCGCCGGAGGAAGTGACCACGAAGCTGCTCGGCATCGAGGTCGGCGTGGGCCGCACCGGTCGCGTGACACCGTACGCCGTGATGGAGCCGGTGTTCGTCTCCGGGTCGACGGTCTCGCGCGCCACGCTGCACAACCAGTCCGAGGTCAAGCGCAAGGGCGTGCTCATCGGGGATACCATCATCATCCGCAAGGCCGGCGAGATCATTCCGGAGGTTCTCGGACCTGTCGCCGAGAAGCGCGACGGCACGGAGGAAGAGTGGCATTTCCCGGATAACTGCCCGTCCTGCGGCACGAAGCTCGCCCCACAGAAAGATGGTGACGCAGACTGGCGTTGCCCGAATACCCGCAGCTGCCCGGCGCAGCTTTCCGCGCGTCTGGAATACTTGGCCTCCCGCAAGGGGCTTGATATCGAGGCGCTCGGTGAGGAAGCCGCTCGCGACCTCATCGAATCCGGGGTGCTCCACGACGAAGGCGATCTCTTCGACCTCGACGAGGAAAAGCTGCTGGGCACCAGCGCCTACACGACCAAGGCCGGCAAGCTCAACGCGCCGGGCAAAAAGCTGCTAGAGAACCTGAAGACCGCCCGGAACGCAGATTTTTGGCGCGTCCTCGTCTCCCTGTCCATCCGCCATGTTGGTCCTATCGCCGCGCGTGCACTGGCCACTCGTTATGGCTCGATGGAGGCTCTGCGCGCGGCGGCGGTGGAGGACCTTGCGGAGACCGACGGCGTGGGCGGCATTATCGCAGAGAGCTTCAAGAGCTGGTTCGACGTCGACTGGCACCGCGAGATCGTGGAGAAGTGGACCGCGGCGGGCGTGTCCATGGAGGTCGCCGAGACCGACAAGAAGGAGCAAACCCTCGAGGGGCTCACCATCGTCGTTACCGGAACCCTGGAGAACTTCACGCGCGATAGCGCCAAGGAAGCCATCCTCACTCGCGGTGGTAAGGCCTCGGGCTCGGTGTCGAAGAAGACCAACTACGTTGTGGTCGGCGAAAACGCCGGCTCCAAGGAGCAGAAGGCCCGCGACTTAGGGCTCACGATCCTCGACGAAGCCGGCTTTCAGAAATTATTGGACACGGGCGAGGCCTAAACCCACTACAGTGTTGTCCATGAAGATTGCGGCATTCGACATGGACGGCACCGTCTACATCGATCACGCGATCGCGCCTGAAACGGTCCAGTCCATCAAGGACTGGCGCGCCGCGGGCAATCTCGCGGTCTCCGCGACGGGCAAGTCCATCGACTCGGTCCGCCGTGCGCTCGAGCCTTTCGGCGTCGACATGGACTACCACGTCCTCTACAACGGCACCGTCATCACGGACGCGAACTACCAGGTCCTCTACGAGCACCACTTGGACGCAGAGATCGTCAATGAAGTCGCCGCGCACCTCGATGGCACACCGGGGCTCAACCTGTATTGCACGACGCTCGATGGCGCAGACGGCATCGTCACACAGGGCATCCCCGAGTCCACCAATGCCATCATCCAGTGCCCGCGTGAGGTCAGCCGTGAGGAGCTCAAAGACGAAAAGGTAGTGCTGCTCTCGGCCTACATGCCGAACAACCAGCATCTTCAGGACCAGGTCATCCCGTGGATTAACGAGCGCTACGACGTCTCGACTTCGCTCAACACTGGCTTCTTCGACATGATGCCGTCCGGCCACAACAAGGGCACGGGCTTGACGTGGCTCCTCGAGCACCTCGGCCTGCCCCGCGCCGAGGTCGAGCTCTCCACCTTCGGCGACAGCTTCAACGACCTGCCCATGCACGAGCTTGCCGATGCCTCTTTCACCTTCCCGCATGCACACCCCGACGTGCAGGCTCGCGCTCATCACGTGGTGGCGGACGTACCGGCTGGTCTGCGACTCGCCAGCGCGGGATTCTAAACGTTCGGAGGCGACTACGTCCTCCGCATTTGTCGAAAGCCCCGGAGTGATCCATGCGCGACATGCGCATATCACCGGGGTTAGTGATTTTTCTTCTGCCGTGTTGAGGCTTACGAGGCAAGGTTCGTCGTCAGCGTGTCGAGCTGCTCCACCTGGCCGAGGATCGTGCAGTCCGGATCAGTGCGGTCGGGGAGGAGCGCCGCCGCCTCGTTGGCCGAGGCCTCGCACAGGGCGTAGCCGACCCACAGGTGCTTTGCTAAGGGGAACGCGCCGTCACCGAAGCCTGCCACAGTGTTAGTGGAATTGCAGACCCACAGGGGCCCAGCGATCTCCGGGTTGTCGGAGCTTATGCTGCCCTCTGCGTCCTGGAGATAGGCGAAGGCGGAGGTTTTCTCGACGAATTGATGGAAGGACTGGGCGACGGCTGCGGCGTTCGTCTCTTGGCTGAGGAAAGAAATCCGTAGGTAATTGAGCTGACCGGTCATGTGCACTGGTGCGGTTTCCGGGAGTTTCAAACTGGGGGTCTGAGAGACCTGACCGGGGAACACCGTGGGCTCGTCGTGGTCCTCGAGGAAGAACTTTTCGTGAACGCGATCGAATGCCTCGTCATCGTCGATGTCGTAGCGCACCAGGCTACTCAGCTTGAAAAGCTCCATGTCTTGCGGCTGGCTAAGGCGGTAGAAAGCTGCCTCCGAGCGGAGGCTCCACAGCGTGTAAGCGTCCGGTTCTGCGAGGCGGGGGCGGACAGACAAAGCGAGGATGGCGGCATCGGCAGCGTTTGCTCGGGTGCGATAGAGCTCATAGGCTTCTGGGAGCCGGGCCGGCGGTGCGACGAACAAGGTGGTGATCAGGGCTGTATCCATGATGCCGAAGCTAACATGCCGGTAGCCAGAGCTGATACAGTCGATGGCGTCCGAATCATCGAACAAAGGAAGACCAGTGAACAGCGAACTGCTTGTCAAGTAATTCGCTGGAGCGCCGAGGCACGGCCTTCAGCTTGTACACCAACTGCTGAAAGGCTCATTCATGGCTGCCAACTTCTTTCATTCCGTCGTCTCTACGGATCATCTTTGTCTTACCTGGCCCGACGGAACTGAATGCTTCGCAGATGTCTCCGTGGATATCAATCGGCGCGTGACTGCCCTTGTCGGCGATAACGGCTCTGGGAAAAGCAGCTTCCTCAAGATACTCACTGGTGAGCTCGCACCGAGCGCTGGTTCGTTTCGCGTACCCGGGCGCATTGGGTATCTGCCGCAAAATTCGTCTGTTGAGGGAAGCACGGTTCTCGATGTGCTGGGCATTCGGACCGTCGTCGAAGCTCTTGAGCGCATCGAAGGTGGTGGGGTCGATGAGCATGATTTCGAGCTGGTCGAGGGGCACTGGGATATTCGAGACCAAGCGAGGTCTGTACTTGCCCAAGTAGGTATTTCCGAGCCTACGAATCTGTCGCGTGCTGCTACGTCTCTGTCGGGTGGCGAAGCCGTCAAAGTCGCGCTCGCGGGACTGCAGCTGCGCATGCCTGAGCTGTATCTGCTGGATGAACCAACGAATAATCTCGATCGCGCAGGCCGCGAGGCTGTGTATGAATTTCTGGCCACATCGACGGTGCCGGTTGTGGTGGTGAGCCATGATCGCGAGCTGTTGAGCATGGCCGACGAAATCATCGAGTTCTTTGCTGGTCGTGTACGAAGTTTTCCTGGAAATTACGCTGTGTACGAGTCCGCGATTGCCCTTGAACAGGACAAGGCGGTGCAGGCCTGGACGGAGGCTCGGTCGCACCGGAAGCGGGCTGTGCGCAAACGTCAAGAGATGGAAACTCGCCTGGCGCGCGACGCTCGTCGCGGAAAGAAATTTGCTGCGTCGAAGCGTAAACCTGGCATGGCGATGGGGCTTGACAAACAACGCTCGGAACGCGCGGCAGCGCGTCGTCACTCGTCACATGCGGAGTCGGTGGAGGACGCGCGGCGCGATGAGTACGAGGCACAATTGCGTATTCGCGACGACGCTTCGGTGTTTCTTCACTTGCCGGAATCGCGATTGGCACAGGGAACAAAAGTACTGGAGCTGACGCCGCGTGTGGGAGAACGCTCGCTCATCGTTACCGGGCCCGAACGCCTTAGGCTGGGCGGGGCAAATGGATCTGGGAAAACGACGCTCCTCCGAACCGTAGCGGGTGATGCGGATGCCGCGGAGCGGTCCAACTTCCAGGTGGCCTACGCACTTTCTGACATTGGCTTCGTCCGACAACGCGTCACTCTGCCTGCTGAGGATACAGTGTGGGACGTGGTGCGAGCGGCAAATCCGGAAGCCGATCCGCAGTGGCTTCGGGACCACCTCGCACAATTGCTCTTCGTCAATGACGATGTTTCCAAGAAGTGCGGCGAACTGTCGGGCGGTGAGCGATTCCGCGTAGAAGTCGCGCGGACATTGTTGGCCCAACCGGCACCGCGCCTGTTACTCCTCGACGAGCCCACGAACAACCTGGATCTGAGCACGGTGCAGTGGTTGGTGGACACACTCGCGGGCTTTGAAGGTGCACTCATTGTGGTGAGCCATGACGAGGAATTCTGTGAAGACATTGAACTCGAAGGGTGGATTGACCTTTAACTTCATTCGCGTTGAGGCGGTTGGCATCCGGAAATCGAGACTGAAACGTAATTGCATAACGGTGTCATTTAGTCGAAATGCTTGTTAGTGTGTCTGGCGTGAACAACGACGAAGTCTTCGACATCGAACAGGAATCGGTTGCGCATCCCGTCCCCACCGAGGACGCGGAGGAAGAGGAATCTGAAGAAAAGCGCACCGGCTGGCACTGGGTGATTCCGGTTGTGCTGGTAGCCGCACTAGTTTTCGTGCCGTGGATAATCAGTGTGCTGGTCCCTACTAGCGCCGCTGGATGGACGGTCGTTGCTATTTATCTTGTGCTCACGGCGGTGTTGTCGTTCGTTGACGCGCGCGGATTCCGACCTTCGTGGACGCTGCCAATTCTTGTTGGTGTCGCGACGTGGGTGGCGTCGCGGATGTACTTTAACGACGGAGCGTGGATCTACATTCCGATCTTCATGGTCGTCGCGTGGGGTTTGGGCAAGCTCGGCGGCAGGGGAACTAAGTAGTCATGGAGACGTGGAGCCTTAATCACCCCGATGTAGGCCTCATCGAGGTCGAGCGTGGTTATGACGCGGAATTCAAGGAGATCGATCCGTCGTGGCCGCAGGCCGCCCCGACTGGCGACGATGGGAATCCGACTCCCTATACGGATCCGCCTCTCGAAGCCGGTCTGCGCGAGCGCTTCAAGGCGTGGGTGTCCAGCCCGCCGGTGCGTCTACGTGTGAAGGTCGACGGGGATGTGTGGGGAAGGTTTGAATCCGCATCGAACGGTCGGATACCGCTGCGCCGCCACAGCGGAAAGGAGCTTTCCTCAATGACCACGTCTGGCACCGCGCGCACCAAACCGCATCTTCGCGTGCAGACCAACATGTTCGGCGAGCTCCTCGACGTCGACTACCGCAACGGGACAGAGGTCGTGGAGTTCGAGCCGCCCGCGGGCTCGCGCGGGGCAAAGCGTCGCGCGGCAATGGAGTCGTCGACCTTCAAGCGCGTGGCGTTTCCCATCGCGACCGGTTTGGGCAAAGGCGGCTGGGCGCTCGCCGTTCTTGTGCTCGGGCCGATAGTCTCACGTTTCATCGGGTGGCTGCTGAGCTTTATCCCTGATGTTGATTTTCCGGACTGGCAACTGCCCTCGCCGCCGGACGTCACACTGCCCGTGCCGCATTTCCCACACATCGATCTGCCGACTATCCCTGTACCGGCCTGGGAGTTCCCGGAGTTCGATATACCCGCGTGGCTCGAGTTTCTGCTTGAGTACACAAAGATTTGGGTGCCGATTGTCCTGGGCATCATCTTCGCTATCACGGCGGTGCGCAACCACCGGAAGTCGGAGCAGAAGAAGGCCCAATGGTCCGAGGCTGGAAGAGATAAGGCGAACGCTGCTGCCAGCCCGGTACACGAGACGAAAGTAGGCGAGTGATCGGGCCTTTGCGCTTTCGGGAATCTAATGTTCAGAGTTACCTAGCCACTCGCGCAACTCCTGGCGGGCACGGGCAACGCCACCCGGGTAGTGAGTGTCGAGTTCTTCTTCGACGTCGTGAAAGATGAGTTCGCACAGCGCGTCGAGGTGCCCGGGTGGGATCTCGCCCCGTAGGTCGTCGAGCGGCGCCTTGAGCGTGATGTTCCGATCCGTGTTCATCGAATAGGAGCGCATGTCGGGGCTGTAGATGCGCACGAATGCGCCCATAAGTGTGGACTCGATGACGACATTTCCAAAGACCAGGCTGGTGAGCTTCTTTTCCTCCACGGCGGCATTCTAACGCAAACGAATGCCGCGATGACGACGGCGGCGTTATATGTTATACGTCACATCAACCCGCGCCATGCTGGTCTCAACACGCGAGAGCGCTCCCGCTCAAGGCGGACAGGAAAGAGCCCATGCTCATCGTCGAGGAACTGTTGTTGCTGCGTCGGACAGACGGGAAGCTAGTGACGGGGCGTTCAAGCACCGCGTCTGGGAGTGACGGGCGCTCTTCTGTCAGACCTGGTGCTTCGAGGAATCGTGAAATTCGACGACGACGCGAAGAACCCGCGCGTCCGAGTCGTAGACTCCGGGGGCAAGCTTTAACGACCCGGTCGTGGATTTCGGGGTGGAGGCGTTCTGCAAACTAGACGGAAAGAAGGTCTCGGCGGTCGTGTCTGCGCGCGGCGTGGATCCGACACAGGTTTTCGGCGACCCGCTCGTCGACGAGGAGCCCGCGGACTTCCTTGGACTCGGCCGCACGTCTTATCCAGCCGTCAACCCCGAACCGGAAGCCCCCAACTGCGCTCGCGCTTGGCGGAGGTTCTGCGCGGCACCCGTGCGCCGTCGCCGGAAGACGTGTTCTTGTTGGGCGTGCTTGACGCCGTGGCGCGGGGCCCCAAGGTGCTCGAGAAAGAGTCGGGCGGCGTGTCGCGGAAGGAATTCAAGGCGCGCGTTGACGACCGGGAAGCAACCGTTGACGTGCCTGGTCATGTTGACGAGGCGATCCGCAAGGCCATCGCATCGATTAATGCCGTGATTATTGTGGCAGTCGTAGCGGCGACGGCAGTGACCTAGGAAGTCAGCCAAGACCGGGACGCCGAGCGGCATCCGCGAATTCGTCGAGCAGCTCAAGAACCTCAGGTGCACGCCAGGCGCGCTTTTTCTTGGTGACTTGCGCGGATACAATAAGGCCGTCGTGCTCGAGCCGTTCGAGGGCGCGCCGAGCGTTGGCTGGGGTGACGTCGAGCTCCTCGGCGACCATGGCGGCATCGACAAGCGGTTGGCGCAGTAGGAAATCGGCGAGCTTCCAGTCGACAGCATCGCGGCGCGCGGAGATCTCGTCGTTCCAGTCTGCACGGAGCTGAGTGAGCTGGGTGGCGAGTCCGCGGCCCAATTCTGTGGCATGAAGGGCGGCATCGGCGAACAGTGCGACGATTGGCGCGATGTTTCCGTCGCGATAGGCATCAAGCGCTGCGAAATACGTGCTGGTGTCGCGCAGTAGCGCAGCCGACAGCGGAAGGATGCCATTGACGGCAAGGCCGTGGGCGCGCAAGACGATATGGATGAGCGCGCGTCCGGTGCGCCCGTTGCCGTCCGCGAATGGGTGGATGGTCTCGAACTGGGCGTGGGTGAGCGCGGCGTGTGCAAGGGCCGGTATGTCGGTGCGATGAAGAAACTCAACGAGGTCGGTGAGAAGTCTTTCGAGGTGTCGCTGATGCGGCGGAACGAAGAGCGCGCCGACGGGATGTGCGTCGGGTCCGCCAATCCACACCGGCTCCGTGCGGAACTTACCGGCGATGGCGGGCGCGGAGCGGCTGAGCAGAATCTCGTGGAGCGTGGCAAGCGCCGCTACATCCGGGACCTCCTGCCGCGAGGCAGCGCGCATGAGTGCTGTGTTGGCGGCAATGAGGTCGGCGTTGCCGGACGCGGAACCGAAAACCTCAGCCTCAAAGATGTGCCGGGCTGTGGAACTGAGCTGTTCGATCCGGGAGGAGGCGAAGGACTCGCCGCGCAGCAGCAGCGGTGCGAAGGGGAGGATTGCTCCAGCGTGCTCCGCATCGAAGCGCGCGGCGGCGACGGTGGCTTGCTCGAGCTTGGTCAGAAGCACCGGGGAGAGTTCCACGGCTTCGCTGGCGATGGCGGGCACAAGCGCGGACTCGTACGTCGCGGGTTGTTTTGCCCGTGCCCGGCGGGACATGGGCGCGTGCGATGTCCACGTGAGTTCTTCCATTTCTACGGCGGGCCACATGGGGTAGAGCGTAAACCAAGAAACGATCGAAGTCTATCGAACTTCGATCGTTTAAGGCATTATCCGATCGTAGTGGTGCACGCCGCGATCGGATACTTATTTCACAAATGCACCCAAAATCGTGCCCAGGTGCCCTAGGTGGTCGACTTCGGAGGTCAAGTAGTCGGGGCCACCGACGCGGCCGATGACCATGACGAGGCCGGTGTTGCCGAGAGGGGCGGCGGCGAGAGTGGAGTCAAGTAGCGCCCACGACTCGGGGATCCACTCCTCGGACTCGGGGTGGAGAATGCGTGCGCCGTCGACTGCGATGTTGGAGGGGATGGTGCCATCGTCCTCGGGCGCGGCATCGGAAGCAGCGATGCGATGGATGGGCTCATTGTTGTCGATAACGATGGCCCACGTGGAGGTGAGTGCTTGCGGCATGGCAGCGCAGACCTCCTGCATGGCGGCGGTTGTGTCATGCTTCGCGGCGACGCGGGCGAGCAGTGAGATCTGGCCACGGCGGTCGACGGTGCCGCTGAAGGGGCGGATGGAGTCGATCTCGACGCCGTCGACCTCGTTGGCGGCGGTAAAGAGGACGTCTGCCATGGTGCCGGCGGGCAGCTCCACCACGATGTCATCGGTCACGGAACCCTCGGAGGAGGACTCCACGATATCGACGGAACGGATATCGGCGCCTGCGATGCCGAAGGTCTCGGCGAGCTGGCCGAGGCTGCCGGGTGCGTCGGGAAGGATGACTCGGATTAGAAAGGACATGGCAAACTTTCGATGGACTTGTGCGTTCCGCTCCATGGTACTCGTGTCCTGGATCGCTCTACAAGGAATTGGTGCAACCCTATGGGTGAGGGGAGTGAGCGCCCCGTGACGCCGCATGCTGGACAGTGCAGTAACATGGTGGCCTAGCTACACAGACGTATCTGAATTAAAGGATGGAGTTCGCGTGTCTGAGATTTCGCGTGAAGAGGTCGCGCACTTGGCCAAGCTTTCCCGCTTGGCTTTAAGCGACGAGGAGCTGGAGCAGTTCGCCAGCCAGATCGACAAGATTGTGGACTCGGTCTCGGCCGTGGGCAAGGTCGACGCTGAGGGCGTTGAGCCCATGAGTCACCCGCACTCCGTGGACGCGCCCATGCGTGAGGACAAGGTCATTCGCCTGCTCAACGCCGAGCAGGCCCTGGACCAGGCGCCGGCTCGCGAAGACGATCGCTTCGTCGTTCCGCAGATTCTGGGAGGAGAGTAAATGTCGACTTTTATCGCGCCTTTGGAGGGGCTTACCTCTCTCACCGCCGCTGAGCTGGCGGACAAGATTCACTCCCGCGAGTTGACCTCCCGGGAGGTCACCCAGGCCTTCCTCGATCGCATCGCGGAGACCAACGGCGAGCTCAACTCCTTCCTCCACGTCGGCGCCGAGGAAGCACTTGCTGCAGCCGATGCCGTCGATAAGGCCCTCGACGCTGGCGAGGCCCCGGCCTCTGCGCTGGCTGGCGTTCCGCTCGCGCTCAAGGACCTGCTCGTTACTACCGATGCCCCCACGACCGCCGCGTCCAAGATGCTCGAGGGCTGGATGTCCCCGTACGATGCGACGCTGGTGACCAAGCTGCGCGAGGCCGGCATCCCGATCCTGGGCAAGACCAACTTGGACGAGTTCGCCATGGGCTCCTCCAGCGAGAACTCTGCCTACGGCCCGGCCCACAACCCGTACGATACCGACCGTACCCCGGGAGGTTCCGGCGGCGGCACCGCGGCGGCTCTCGCCTCTGGCCAGGCCCCGCTGGGCATCGGCACCGACACCGGCGGATCCATTCGACAGCCGGCCGCGCTCACCAACACCGTGGGTGTGAAGCCAACGTACGGGACCGTCTCGCGCTACGGCCTCATTGCTGCGGCGTCCTCCCTGGACCAGGCCGGTCCGTGTGCCACGACCGTGCTGGATACGGCGCTGCTCCACGAGGTCATCGCGGGCCACGACGCTTTCGACGCCACCTCCGTGGATAAGCCGGTTGCCCCGGTTGTCGCCGCCGCCAAGGAAGGCGCCAATGGCGACCTCACTGGCGTCAAGGTCGGCCTTATCAAGCAGTTCGAGCGCGACGGCTGGCAGGACGGTGTCATGGAGGCCTACCACGCTGCGGTTGATCAGCTGCGTTCCCAGGGTGCTGAGATCGTCGAGGTCGACTGCCCGCACTTCGACGACGCTCTCGCCGCGTACTACCTCATTATGCCGTGTGAGGTCTCCTCGAACCTCGCTCGTTTCGATGGCATGCGTTACGGCCTGCGCGTCGGCGACGACGGCACGCACTCCTCCGAGGAAGTCATGTCCATGTCCCGCGCCGCCGGCTTCGGCCCCGAGGTCAAGCGCCGCATCATGCTGGGTACCTACGCCCTGTCAGTCGGCTACTACGACGCGTACTACCTCCAGGCGCAGCGCGTGCGTACGCTCATCGCCCAGGACTTCGCCAAGGCCTTCGAGGTCGCCGACGTCCTCGTGTCTCCGACTACCCCGACCACGGCCTTCAAGCTGGGCGAGAAGGTCGAGGATCCGATGGCGATGTACAACTTCGACCTGTGCACCCTGCCGCTCAACCTTGCTGGCGTGTGCGGCATGTCTGTGCCGTCCGGCATGGCGTCGGACACCAACCTGCCGACCGGCCTGCAGATCATGGCACCGGCCTTCCAGGATGACCGCCTCTACAAGGTGGGCGCCGCGTACGAGGTTGGCCGCAACAAGTAGGCCTTAACGCGCATCAAGCCCCAGTTCACTCAGCGTGAACTGGGGCTTTCGTCGAAGTTTTACTGCGCTGCGTCGTGCTCGCGCGCGTACGCATCGGCCAGATACTGCCGGTTCTCTCGTCGGCGGAAGAGACCACACACGACGAGGAGAGAAACAATGCTGAGGACGTCAGCAATCATGGATATGAGTGTTCCTTTCTCTGGTGACGTCACTGCGCCCAGCCTACAAGTCCGGGCACGGCATGCAGGTGCCTTTGTTAGGGTATGGGCCACGTAGACTTTAAGGAGGAAATCGTGTTCCGCGCGGCCCAAATCGTGTCCCTCGTGTCGTTTGTCGCTCTTGTGACGTTGTTTGTACTGGCGGCCAAGGGGCTCTTGCACACGACATCGGCTAGCCCGGTTATCTTGGTGTCCATCGCCGCGGTGCTGGTGGTTTCCACAACGGTTATGGGAGTCTTAGGGCTTCGCGCGCGGAGGGACAACCACCCCCGCTATTAGAAATGCTCATTTGAGTTAGGGTAGCCTTTGCTTCTAGTTGAACCTAGAGGAGGCACCATGAGCGCTGAGCAGCAGCCCACACCCGAACCGATGAATCCGTCGTCCCAGTGGACTGAGGGATTCAAAGCCGGGTATGCCGCCGCCTATGCCGAAGGTTATCGCGAAGGCATGGCGGCTGGCCGTGCCGATCTCTATGCCGCCTCCTACGCGGACCGCAAACGCGCGAAGCACGACGCCAAGGCGCGCCGCTACCAGGAGAAGGAAGAACGCCGCGCGCAGTTCCTCACAGCGGGCTCCGCCCAGCAGGAGTCACGGCCCGAACCACCAACGAAGAAGGGTCGCACAGCCATCGAGGCGACGATTACGGGCAAGGAGCAGATCTCGCCCGACATGGTGCGCCTCTTTGCGACGGCGTCGGGCATCATTGGGCGTGAGCTCGATAAGACGGACCACTACATCAAGATTCTGTTTGTCCCGGAGGGCGCCGATTACTCCTGGCCCTTCGACCTGGGGCGCATCAAGGACACGCAACCCAAGCACCTGCGCCCCGTAACCCGCACGTACACGCTGCGCACTGTGGACACGACGACGGGCGAGATGTCCATCGACTTCGTACTCCACGGCGACACGGGCTTGGCTGGTCCGTGGGCACGCGACGCCCAGGTGGGCGAGACCTTCGCCTTTGCTGGCCCCGGCGGCGGCTGGGCGCCGACGGCCGACTACGACCACTTCGTGCTCGCCGGTGACGAGGCAGCAGCACCTGCGGTCGCTGCGGCACTGGAGAAGATCCCGGCGGGCTCGACGGCGGTCGCCTTCATCGAGGTTGAGGCACCAGGCCACGAGATTCCTATGCCGGAGAACTCCGCGTCCGAGGTGCGCTTCGTCTATCGCAACGGCGAAATGCCTGGCACTGCGCTTTCCGATGCCGTCTGCACCTATCAGGTCCCAGAGGGCAACATCGGCTGGTTCGTCCACGGCGTGGCCGAGATGATCAAGTCGCTGCGCCGCTACCTCTTTGTCAACCGCGGCGTATCGAAGCGCGACGCATCGATTTCCGGGTACTGGCGGCTGCGCATGACCGAAGACGAATGGCAGGCCTCGAAGCGTGAGTTCGTCGCTGGCCTTGAAGCCGAGGAGGAAGCCGCTACCCGCGAGCTCTAGCCCACGAAGGCAATGTCCCGAAAACAATAAGCCCTGGTCGCGAAAAACGAGGATTTTTCGCGACCAGGGCTTATTGCTATTGGCATAGTGCCTTTGTGAGGTTTTACCTCATGTCAGAGAGTGAGTGGGCTGCGCCCGCTGCCGCTGCGGTGACGGTGAGGACAGCTGGCCAAGCACCGATCTTCTTAGCCAGCGGGTGTGAGGCGCCGAAGGCACCAAGGTAGATGGCGGACAGTGCGCTGGTGGTCAAGGCGTCGGTCTTTGCGAGCCAGCTGCGGCCGGCCCAGAGGCCGGCGGCGCCGAGGACAACGCCGCCGAGCGGGCGGATGCCAGTTTCGCGTGCAGTGAGCCAGCCACCGATGAGGCCGAAGGCGACGGTGGTGGCGGTGGAAACGGTCTGCGGTTTCTTAATGTCGATGGATCCCATGGCACACAGTGTAGGCGTGGCCGCGACCGGGTGGGGTGGCTTCGCTAGACTCACAGGCTATGACCGTGCCCACTTTTGCCTCTCACTCTGAAGTCCCACCGGAAGGTGACGCGTGGCGTGCGATGTTCGCGCTCTCGCTGGGATTCTTCGTCTCGCTGCTCGACCAGTCGATGATTGCGGTCGCCCTGCCGGGCATCCAGCACGGACTTGAAGCAACGGTGGGTCAGGTGATGTGGGTGAGCTCCATCTACCTGCTCGCCGTTGTCGCGCCGCTGCTCTTTACCGGGCGCTTGGGCGATATCTATGGGCAGAAGAAGATGTTCCAATGGGGCATTGTGTTGTTTGGTATCGGTGCGCTGGCCTGCGCATTGGCGCCTAATATCGGGTTCCTCATCGCGGCGCGAGGGGTGCAGGGACTCGGTGCCTCATTGCAGATGCCGCAGACGATGGCCGTTATCAACCGCATCTTCGCGCGCGAGCGCCGCGGGCATGCGCTTGGCGTGTGGGGCATTATTGGCTCCGTCGCGTCGCTCGCGGGCCCGCTGCTTGGTGGTTTCGTTGTGGGCGCATGTGGCTGGCAGGCGGTGTTCTGGGTGCACGTCCCGTTTGTCATTGCGGCCATCGTGCTTTCGCAGCGCTGGGTCCCGGTGCTGGCGACCACGGCGCGCCGGGTGGACTATGTGTCCGTCGCGGTCTCGTTCGTGGCGCTTGCGGCACTCGTCTACGGCATCCAGGAAGGCCCGGGGACCGGCTGGGCTGGCTGGGTCTGGGGCCTGATGGCCGTGGGCATCGGCGGGCTTGTGGCATTCGTGTGGCTGCAGTCGACGGCGGGGAATCGCGGTACCGAGGCGCTCGTGCCTCTGCCGTTGTTTAAGGACCGTAATTATTCGGCCGGGTCTTTGGCGATTGTGGCCATGGGATTCATGGCGGCGTCGATGATGCTGCCGGTGATGATGTGGCTTCAGGAGGTCAAGGGCCTGGGCGCTGGCACGGCGGGCATGATTGTCGCGCCGATGGCGATTATCTCACTGGCCGTCTCGCCGATCGCGGGCGCCTTGGCGGACAAAGTGGACCCGCGGCGACTTGCGACGACGGGTTTTGTCGTGCTCATCGGCACGCTGGTGCTCACCGTTGTACTCATGCGCGCCGAAGTGGGCGCGTGGTGGATGAGCGTGCCCATGGCGCTGTTGGGCGTCGGACAGTCATTCATCTGGGGCTCGAATCCGGCGACGACCATGCGCGATACGCCGGCGCCACTGATGGGTGCGGCCTCGGGCGTCTACAACACCTCGCGGCAGGTGGGCTCCGTGGTGGGCGTGTCAGCGGTGTCCGCAGTTATGCAGTCCGCGGAGGGATCGGGTGGCATGGCGAACTCGCTGTTCGTCATTGTCGCGGCGCTGGTTGTGGGACTTATCGCATCCTTGTTTTTCCGGGACACGTTGGCAGCTGCTGCACGATCGGCGCCAGCGCGGTAAATTGGGAGCCATGCGCCTTGCAGTACTTACCTCCGGTGGCGATTGCCCCGGTCTCAATGCCGTTATTCGCGCCGTCGTGCGCACCGCCTCCAACGAGTTCGGCGACACCGTCGTCGGCTACGAGGACGGCTGGGTTGGTCTTATGGAAGACCACCGCCGTGACCTCTATGATGATGCGGAAATCGACCGTATCCTCTTGCGCGGCGGTACCATCCTCGGTACCGGCCGCCTGCACCCGGATAAGTTTAAGGCGGGCATCGACCAGATAAAGGCCAACATGGCTGACGCTGAGGTGGACGCGCTCATTGCCATCGGCGGCGAAGGTACGCTCAAGGGTGCGAAGTTCCTTTCGGACAATGGCATCCCGGTCATCGGTGTTCCGAAGACCATTGACAACGACGTCAACGCCACCGACTACACCTTCGGTTTCGATACCGCCGTTTCCGTCGCGACGGACGCCATCGACCGTCTGCACACCACGGCAGAGTCCCACAACCGTATCCTCATCGTTGAGGTTATGGGCCGCCACGTGGGTTGGATTGCGCTGCATGCCGGTATGGCTGGTGGCGCGCACTACACCGTGATTCCTGAGGAGCCGTTCGATATCGCGGACATCACGAAGGCGATGGAGCGTCGCTTCCAGATGGGCGAGAAGTACGGCATCATCTGTGTCGCCGAGGGCGCTCTGCCCAAGGAAGGCACGATGGAGTTCCAGGAAGGCGGCGTTGACCAGTTCGGTCACCAGACCTTCAACGGCATTGGCCAGGTCATTGCCAGCGAGATCCACAAGCGCACGGGTTATGACGTGCGTACCACGGTGCTCGGCCACATCCAGCGCGGTGGTACCCCGACTGCGTACGACCGCGTTCTGGCGACGCGCTATGGCGTTCACGCTGCGCGCGCCGCACACCGCGGCGAGTCTGGTATGTGTGTTGCGCTCCACGGCGAGAGTATCGACCTCGTTCCGCTCGAAGACGCAGTGGGCAAGCTGAAGATCGTGCCGAATGGCCGCTATGCCACGGCGCGTGCGCTTTTCGGCTAAACATTTCACATCTTCGTCGAAGGCCGCTTGAGGATTTCCTCGAGCGGCCTTGTGTATGTCTGCTTACTCACGTTCTAAACCGTGAGATTGATTTCTCAATATGTGGGCGCTAGTGTTCACTCTATGGGCACTCAGAGTGATTTCCGAAAGGTCGCCGCGGCAAGCCCGGCGACGCAGACTACGGCAGCGCAGGACCGGGCCGCGCTCATTGCTGCACTCGGCTTCCCGGTGCTCGTGATTATTGGCGGCATCGTGGGCTACCTCGCGCCGGAGACCTCCAGCTCGTTTGCGCCGTGGGTCACGCCATTGCTGGGCGTCATCATGTTTGGCATGGGCCTTACGCTGCGCCCCGTCGACTTCGTAATGGTGGCTAAGCGTCCGCTGCCGGTGCTCATCGGCGTCGTTGCGCAGTTTGTCATCATGCCGCTGGTCGCTGTGGTCGTCGTCAAAGTTCTGAACCTGCCGGCGGATATCGCGGCAGGCGTCATCCTCGTGGGCTGTGCGCCTGGCGGCACGAGCTCCAACGTCGTGTCCTACCTAGCCCGTGGCGATGTTGCGCTGTCGGTGACGATGACGTCCATCTCGACGCTGCTCGCGCCGGTGCTGACGCCGCTGCTCACGCTGTGGCTGGCGGGGGAGTACATGCCGGTGAGCGCGGGCTCGATGGCCATGTCCATCGTCAAGGTCGTGCTAGTGCCGGTCGTTGGCGGTCTGCTCGTGCGCATGCTCGTCCCGAAGATTGTGGAGAAGATCCAGGCAGCGTTGCCGTGGATCTCCGTGGCGGCGATCGCAGCCATCGTGTGCATCGTGGTGGGCGGCGCGCACGACAATATCGCGACTGCGGGTGCGCTGGTTCTCGCGGCCGTCATCCTGCACAACGGCTTTGGTTACCTGCTGGGCTACCTCACGGGTAAGTTCACCGGCCAGCCGGTGGCGGCGCGCCGCACGATGGCCGTCGAGGTGGGCATGCAGAACTCCGGTCTGGCGACCTCGCTGGCGAGCGCCTACATGAATCCGCTGGCGGCGCTGCCGGGTGCGGTGTTCTCCGTGTGGCACAACCTGTCCGGCGCACTGTTGGCGGCAGGCTGCCGCTGGTCGGACGCGCGCAAGGCTTAGACCCTAGGTCAGGTGGACCTCGACGGTAGGAATGTCGGAGGAGACGAGGTTCGTGGCCTCGGTGATGCTGATCGGCGGCTGGCCCTCGCCGAAGGAAAGTGTGTCGCCGGGCTTGAGTAGCGGGCCGCGGGCGGCGTAGTCGACGAGGTTGGCCATGCGGTAGTAGAGGTCCGTCGGGTCGCCGGTAAAGCCTTGAATCTGGATTTCCGGGTGTCCGAGGGCCGGCATGCCCACGGTGCCCGCGTTGATGGTGCGGCCCTCGCCGGCTGTAATCCATGCGGTGGCGAGGTAGTGCGGGGCTTCGTCGCGGGCGACGGCCTCGGCATAGATATCGGGCTGGGCGATGACGCGGCCCAGATCGTTGTGCACGCCCACGACGCCGGGCAGCGTGCGGAGCGCCGCGGTGGCCTCGGCGAGGATGCGCAGCTGGGCGAAGACACCCTCGCGCGACTCGTTGTCTGTGCCTGGAAGCGCGGGCTCGACCTGGGCGATGCTTACGATGGAGCGTACCTTCGTCGGATCAAAGCTTCCCGTGAGAATGGGGTGCGCGATGGGAGCCGACTCGCCCACCATCGTGCCGGCAGTCTGCGCGAAGGCGATGGTGGCCACGTTGTTGATGGCCACGGAGAAGGCCCCGTCATCCTTGGGCGCTGGGGTGAAGGAACCGAGGCGCGGACCAAAGTAGTTGGACAGTGCGGTGCGGATCTTCATCATGACGTCGGCCTCGCTGTCGAGGAGGACGAGCGTGAAGCGTTGACGGGCGAGGTGGGCGCGGTTGACGGCAAAGGGAGTAGACACGGCGGATTCCTTCGAAGCTAGAGGGCGGGCAGAGTAAGAGCAGGGACTTTCTTGCCCACGACCCACGTGGACTCGACGAGCGTGCGGGGCTGTTCACCCTCGGCCAGAAGCACTGTGGCGCCGGCGGTTGGGGGATTGGGGGAAAGGGTGGCATCGGCAAGCTGGGCCAGGCCTTGGAAGAGCTCCATAGGGCCGGTGATGCCGGGCGCGACCTGGAGCTCCGGCAGGCCGTAGCGGTGCAGTCCCATGGTGTAGGCGCCGTAGCGACCGTCTTCCTCGTAGAGCCAGACCGGGGCGAGTGCGTAGGAGAGCGGGCCCTCGTCAACGGCTGCTCGGAAGACGTCGGCGTCGACGGTGGCGGCCGCGCCCGTGTTGTGAATGGCGAGGGCGTCGGGAACGAGCGCGGCGGTGAGGCGCGCGTGGGTACGGGCGAACTCGACGGGGCTGACCAGGAGGTTCTCTGTGGCGTAGGTGATGACGACGACCATGCCGGTGGCGTCTTTAAGGTGCGGGGCGCTGGCGCGTGCCAGCAACGGGTGGCCGGTCTGCGCGTCAGGGAGGACGGACTCCGTGCGCCGGATAAGGACGAGGTAGTCGTTCTCCACGAGGGCAAAGAGGCCGGTGCCTTCCTCGACCTCCGAGGGAAGCTCGAGAAGCTGGGCGTCGAGAGCGTTCAGCCTTTCACTGAGTTGGTCGAGGGTGGGCAGCGTGGGGTAGAGACCCAAAGCGAGGCGCGGTTCCATGGCGCCCAGATTATGCGAAGAGCGCC
>NHCFJ05603__coassemble_839_pt1 | contig 20226 bp, 17 predicted proteins | sample NHCFJ05603__metabat2_low_PE_001 | metagenome-assembled genome bin NHCFJ05603 | reverse complement strand
GGCGAGGTCGGCACCAATGGTGTCGACGGTAAAGACGGCGCCGATGGCAAGGACGGTCGCGGCATCGATCGCATCGAGGCCAACGAGGACGGCTCGCTCACGGTGACCTTCACCGATGGTACGCAGCAGAACGTCAACGTCGCGGGCCAGGTGACGAAGGAAGCCGGTGACGAGGAGACGGACAAGGACACCACGCCGGGCAAGGACGCGGACGGCGCGGATTCCTCGAGCCTGGGCACGGGCGGCATCGTCGGCATTGTGCTCGCGGTGCTGGCGCTCGTGGGTGCCTTCCCGTTTGTGGCGGCTGTCTTCGGCCAGATTCCGGACAGCGCACTGCAGGCACTGCCTGCGCCGGTGCGCGCGGCGTTGAAGAATCTGAAGATGTAGCACACAACGCAGAAAGGGCCCGGGTTTGAACTGCTCCCCATAATTCGGACTGAGAAATCAGAAACCAGATTGTGGGGAGTTTCGTCGTTTTCGTGCGTTAAATCCCCACGGCTGCGAGGTGCCGGGGTTCGGTCTTATCCACGTGCTCCTGGTAGTCGGGGTGCTTGGTCAGCCATGACGTCACGTAGGGGCACACGGCGACGATGCGCTGGCCGCCGTCGACGTCACCATTGACGTCGACGTAGACCGTATAGCCCGCCAAGGTGTCGTCCACGCGGACTTCGTAGGCCGGGACGTTTTCCTGCGTGCCGGACGTACATGTACTCTGCTCGCTCATGTCTGCTCCTTCGTTGAGCCGCGCAGCTTCAGCCGTGCGTTGGGCAAGGCAGGTGCGGGCAGCGGGCCGGGTTGTGCCAGCGGGAACTCGCCGTACTGCGGGTAGGCGGCGCCGCCATCGTAGGTCGTGCCCAGCAATTCGTCGCGCGCGACGGCAGAGAAGCCGGTGGGGGCGGGTGAGGCGGCATCGGAAGGCTGGGCGGCGGCTTCGGCCAGCATGAGTGCGGCCTTCGTGTGGAGATTAAGGCAGTACGCGCAGCCGTTGATCTGGCTCACGCGGATAGTAATAAGCTCGATGAGTTCCTTGCTCAGGCCTGCCGCACGGGCCTCCTCGCCGACGGCTCGGGTGAAAGCGATGGCGGACTTCCAGGTCTGCGGGGATGACTTATCGAGGTAGAACGTCAATGGGTTCTGTGACACGTCCGCACATATACTCGCGCCTAGAGAAAGATGCTGTAGCTCTCCGGCTTCGCCCCGGCTGCGGCGGCTTTTTCAACGGCGCGCAGGAAGTCCGCGCGGACCTTGCGGTCCTCGAGGTTGCGTGCGGAGACCGAAAGGCGGACGGTGTTGCCGCGCTGAGCGGAGCGCTCCGCGGCCCGAATGATGTTGCGACGCCACCATTTCGCGGCGCCGAAGCCCTCACCGAAGGAGAGATTGCGGGTCTGATGAAGCCTGCCGGAGGGCAGCTCGTGGAGGCCGTGGGAGGAGCAGGCGAGCTGGAACTCGAATTCGGGCAGGACCTCGAGCGTGCCCGGGGACATGCGCCAGCGGGGCGCGGCGAAGATGGTGGGCTCGAAGCCGATCGTGGCCATCTGGCGGGTGGCACCCTTGAGCCGCAGGCGGGCCTCGTGTGCCTCCAGGTTCGCGAACTCGGCGCGGCGGCCCTGGACGGCTTGGTCAAAGCCATTGAGAATGAGCGTGCGTCCAGCCTCGGCGTGGTCGCGCAACCAATGCTGCATGCGGTGATCCTTGGCCAAGTGCCAATTGCCATCGATGTGTGGGGCGACGAGGAGAGAGACGGGAATATCGTCGCGGTCGAGCTCCGCGATGAGATGTTCCGCGTGCTTCCGGGTGTCGTCGAAAATACTAGAAATCGAAACCAGGAGAACGCCGTGCATGTCGCTTATTATCGCACGCACGGCGCCACGCCGCGCGGCGAGCGGCTAGGCGGTTAACCCCGTGATCTTGTTGATGGTCCACGCGTACTCGAAGGCGGCCTGGCGCCACTGCGCATAGCGGCCGGACACGCCGCCGTGGCCGGCGACCATCTCGGTCTTGAGCAGGAACTCACCGCCGGTGGCCGTGGCGCGCAGCTTGGCAATCCACTTGGCGGGCTCGACGTAGAGGACGCGCGTGTCATTGAGCGAGGTGAGCGCCAAAATATCCGGGTATTCCTGCGCCGTGACGTTCTCGTACGGGGCGTAGCTCGCCATGTAGTCATAGACCGCCGAGTCGTGGAACGGGTCGCCCCATTCCTCCCACTCGACGACGGTGAGCGGGAGTTCCGGCATGAGGATGGAGGTGAGCGGATCCACGAAGGGCACAGACGCCTGGATGGCGCGGAAACGCTCCGGCGCCATGTTGGCGACAGCACCCATGAGCAGACCGCCGGCGGAGCCACCCTCGGCAGCGAGCATTTCCGGGGCCGTCACGCCGCGCGCGATGAGGTCGTCGGCCACCGCAATGAAATCCGTGAACGTGTTCTTCTTGTGCAGCAGCTTGCCCTCGTCGTACCAGGCGCGGCCCATCTCGCCGCCGCCGCGCACGTGGGCCACGGCGAAGATGACGCCGCGATCCATAAGCGAGAGACGGAAGACCGAGAAGTACGGATCCATGGAGGTCTCATACGAGCCGTAGCCGTAGAGGAGCGTCGGGTTGGGCTTCGACATGTCCAGGTCCGCGCGGCGCACGAGGGAGACCGGAATCTGCGCGCCATCTGGGGCGGTGACCCATTCGCGGTGCGCGACGTACTGGCTCGCGTCGTAGCCACCTGGGACTTCTTGTTCCTTGAGCAGCTTGTACTCGCCGCTCGTCACGCGGTAGTTGAACAGCTGCGACGGCTGCGTATACGACGTGTAGCCCACGCGCAGGACGTCCGCTTCCCAATCCGGGGCGCCGCCCACGGAAACCTCGTAGAGTTCCTCGTCGAACTCGAGTTCCTTAAACTCGCCCCAGCCCTCGCGCACGTCCATGATGGCCGCACGGCCAATACCGCCGCGGCGATAGCCCACCACGATCTGGTCGCGGTAGACAGCCGGGCCCTCAATGCGGACGGTCTCCTCGTGCGGCATGATGACGGTGAGCTGGTCGAACTCCGGCAAATCCGTGCCATAGGCTACCGGGCAATAGCCCAGCTCGTAGTTCGCACCCGTCGCATTGTGCGTGACCAGCCAGTAGTCCTTTCCACCCACCACGGCGTGGTCGACGTCGTAGTCAACGTCCTGGCGGCGCTCCCACAGGCGGCGCAGCTCCCCTTCCGGATTGTCGAGGCCCACGACCCACGCCTCCGTGGTGGTCTTGGACTGCACCTGAACGAAGAGGAACTCGCGGGACTTCGTAGTCCCCACGCCCACGCCAAAGCGCGCGTCTTCCTCGTGGAAGACAAGCACGTCCTCGCTTTGCGGGGTGCCCATCTTGTGGCGCCAGACCTTATCCGAGCGCCACGCCTCATCCACGGTCGTATAGAAGATGTAATTCGGACCGGCCCACGTGAGGTAGTAGTAGACGCCCTCCAGGCGATCCGCGAGCAACTCGCCCGTCTTCAGATCCTTGAAGGAGACCTCAAAGCGCTCGTCGCCCGCGGTATCCACGCCAAAGGCAAGCACATCCGTCTCCCGGTTGCGCGCCACCGCGCCCACCTGGAAAAACTCGTGTCCCTCGGCCAGGACGTTGGAGTCGAGCAGAACCTCCTCGCCCTCCGGCGCGCCCTCCTCGGGCAGCTCGATGGGGCTCCACGCCTCCGCGCCCTCGGCAGCCTTAAGGCGACACGACAGCCCGTAGCTCTTGCCCTCCTCCGTGCGACCGTAGTACCAGTAACCATCGCGCAGGACGGGCACAGACATGTCCGTCTCCTTCACGCGCGACTTCACCTCGGCGAAGATGTTCTCACTCAGCTGTGTAAGGTGCTCCGTGCGCGCCTCGGTGTACGCATTCTCCGCTTCGAGGTACGCAATCGTCTCCGGGGATTCCTTGTCGCGCATCCATTCATAGTTATCGACGAAGTCGCGGCCATGGAAGGAACGAGTCACGGGATGTTGCGCAGCACGGGGCGCTGCAAGGGAGGGGTCTACAGTCATGCCGTGTCATTTTACGCGCCTTCCGGCACGCGCGACACGTCACCTCCCACCACGCACTGTCCCTATCGCTATCACCTCTCACCTGCCATTTCGATACTTATCGATATAACTCCTTGTACTAGCGATATATTGCGATATATCGTTAAATATGTCAACGGGCGTTGAGCATCGCTCCCCCACCGCCACTCAGCAAGGACGCATCGTGCCCAATCACTTCCCCTTCCCCGGTTCCGAGGATGACCCCCGGTCTCATTCCCACGGCTTCGCCCGGCGCGGTCCGCACGGCGAACACGGTCCTGGTCACGGGCATGGTCCGGGCCACGGGCCTGGGCCTGGCCCCAACGCCGGCTTCGGCCCGGGCTTCGGGCGCGGCCGCGGCTTTGGTCGCGGCGGGCGCGCCGGCCGCGGCGATCTCCGCACCGCCATCCTCTTGCTCCTAGGCGAAGAACCCATGCACGGCTACCAGCTCATGAACGCCATCGGCGAGCGCACGAACGGAAACTGGACCCCCAGCCCCGGCGCGGTCTACCCCACCTTGAGCATGCTCGAGGACGAAGAACTCATCGCCATCGCCCAGGAATCCGGCCGCAAGCTCGCCACCATCACGGAGGCCGGCCGCGCGCTGCTCACCGCACACGCCACGGAGTGGGAGGGCTTCTTCGACGCGTACGCGCAGCCTGACGATGCCCCCTTCGCCCCTGGCCGTCCCGGCCCCGGCCCCCACGGTCCGCGCGGCGGTCACGGGGCGCGTGGTTTCCTCGGCCCACGCGGTGCACCCCAGGAGCGTCGCGAGCTGGGCAACCCGGCCATCATGCAGGCCCTCGGCCAGTTGCGCCAAGCCCTTCTCACCGACGAAGCGCCCTCCCCCGAGCACGAGCAAGCCATCCTGGAGATCCTGCAGCGCGCAGCCCGCGAGATCACTGAGCTCGACGAGCTCGACTAACCCTACACACGACGACGCAGCACCCGCGCCGATTTCTCGGCGCGGGGGCTGCGTTCTGTGTTTTAAAGGTTGAGGTTAAGCGCACGGAGGCTGGCCGGCGGCAGGCCCATCTGGTTGATGGCGAAGCCGATAGCCGCGAGGATGGCTGCAACGCCGATGAGCGGAATGGTGACATTCACGGCGTCGGTCTCCGCGAACTTCGAGGACCCGAAGATGTCAGCGACAACGACGTCGATCTGCGGGTTGATCTGGATAGCACCCGGTGCGATACCCAGCACGCCACCCTCAAGGGTGCCGGTCACGCCGCCCGGCTCGATGCTCACGCCCTTAAACGCGCCGTCTTGAATGGTGCCGGTGATCGGTACGTTGACGCCGTCCTTTTCGATAACGCCCTTGAAAGCGCCCTCCTGGATGCCGATTATGCCGTTCGGGTCCACGTTGATCTCGGCACCCTTGATGGCACCGTTTTCAACGGTGCCCGTGATCGGAATCTCGACGCCGTCCTTCTCAATAGCACCGGTGAAAGCACCCTCCTGGACACCTACAAGGCCACCAGGCTGAACCTCCACGCCCTTGATGCCGTCCTTCTCAATGGTGCCCGTGATCGGGATGTTGACGCCGTCCTTCTGAATGGCACCCGTGAATGCACCTTCGGCGATGCCCACGACGCCGTGCGGATCGACCTTGAGGCCCGTGATAGCGCCGTTCTCGATCGTGCCGGTGACCGGAATCTTGATGCCGTCCTTTTCAATAGCACCGGTGAAGGCGCCATTCTCAATGCCGGTGCCGTTGACGGAAACGAGGCCAGACGGCAGGGACAGCAGCGAGGACTGGGCCGTGGCCGCCGGAGCGGCGGTAGCGGCGAGAGACACGGACACGGCAGCGGCAATGAGTGCGCGGCGAGGAGAGAAATTCATGTGGTTGTAGAGCTTTCTGTGGGGGGAGAAGATGGGATGGGTGAGACAACTTGTCCGCGAGCCCCAGGGTGCGGCGCAGGTCCTTCGCGTAATCAAGGTAGTACTGCGTGTTATCGACCACGGGGCCTTGCGTCTTGCCGTCCACGATCCAGCTGGAGCCGGAGGAGAACTGCGCGATTCCTGTGCGCTTGGGCTGCGAGGCGAGTGGCTCAATGACCTTGGTCGTAGCCTGCGCGGTCTCGATGACCTCGCCTGCAGCGGTATACGTCGTAAAGGTCACCGTGTAGCTGGCACCGATTTCTTCGGGCAGGAGAATCTTGTCGAAGATTGCGAAGCCCTGAATCACCGACGCGGTGTACGTGTCAGCCGCGCCCTCAGGAAGGCCCGAGACCTTGGCAACGACGCGACCGGAATTAAGTTCCACGCGCGTGCCGTGCGGGTTAACAACCATGAGCGAATAACCGGGGTTCTGGCCGGAGTGGATGGTGGCATCCGCATAGGCAACCTTGAGTGACTGCTCCGCCACCGGGACGGAGTCTGCCGGAACGGTGCCTTTAGCCTCGTCCACCGTGATACGCGTGGTGCCCTGAGTCTCCTGCACGCCTGCCGGTACAACGGCGGCGCCCAGCGTCACCGCGAGCGCGCAGCCTACGGCAACGCTCGCGTGAGTGAGGTCGAGATGAGAGTCCTTTCGAGAGCGAGCATTCAATGTGAGCCCCGTCAAGCGCACACACGCTCCTCAATATATCCGAGCTCGCTGCCCATAGCGGGATTTCATGCCTGTCTCACTTTTCAGGCACCCCTGCTCACACACGCGTCCCGCCGAGAAAGCGTTGCTGCTCTATCGACGGGACGCGTATCGAGTGGTTTACGGTTTCTAGCCGATCCACTCGTCGAAGGACTTACCGGACAGGCGCTCATAGGCCTCGATGTAGCGGTCACGGGTAGCCGCGACGACGTCGTCCGGCAGCGCCGGCGGCTCGGTGGCGGCCGCGACGTCCCAACCGGAAGCGTCCGAGGTCAGCCAGTTACGCACGTACTGCTTATCGAAGGACGGCTGAACCTTGCCTTCCTCGTACGTGTCGGCCGGCCAGTAGCGGGAAGAGTCCGGGGTAAGAACCTCGTCCGCGAGAACCAGCGTGCCGTCCTCGTCGAGCCCGAACTCGAACTTCGTGTCCGCGAGGATAATGCCCTTGGCCTCCGCGATGGCGGCGGCCTCAGAGTAGATGCGCAGAGTTGCGGTGCGCAGCTCCTCAGCCCGCTCCTGGCCCAGGTCTGCGACGACGCGGTCGAAGCTCACGTTCTCATCATGCTCACCGAACTCGGCCTTGGTGGCCGGGGTGAAGATGGGGGCCGGCAGGCGCGAGGCCTCCGTAAGCCCTGAGGGCAGCTCGATGCCACACACAGTGCCTTCGGCGATGTACTCCTTGAGGCCGGAGCCAGTGAGGTAGCCGCGAGCGACGCACTCGAAAGGCAGCATGTCCAGCTTCTTCACCACGATGGCACGGCCGAGCACCTCTTCCGGGATGCGCTCGTCATCGACGGGGCCCGCCAGGTGGTTGGGGAAATCGATGGCGTCGAAGAAGAATTGCGAGGTCGCGGTGAGCACGCGGCCCTTATCCGGAATCGCGGGGGTGAGAGCATGGTCGTAGGCCGAGATACGGTCCGAAACAACCATGAGCAGGGTTCTATCATCAACTTCGTAGATGTCGCGAACCTTGCCGGAGGACAGATGCTTGTAATCAGAAAGCTGAGGGCGCATGACAGAAAGCATATCGCAGCCTAGACTCTGTAGCATTGTTCTGACTTTTGCTGTCTCCTCCGTCTCACTTAGGAGTTCCCCTCGTGCGTAGCCGCCTTACCGCTGCCCTCGTCTCCACCACCCTCGCGCTCAGCGCCGTCGCCGTCCCTCAGGCGACCGCCACCCCTACCGTTGACACCCGAACGTCCCAGCATGGGACCCCGTTGTGCACTCTCGAGCACGCCCCAGAGGACACGCAGGCTGCCGATGCCGTCATTGAGGCTTACAAGAAGGTCCTCACCGCCGCCTCGGAAGAGGTCCAGGCTCAGTTCCCCGAGTACAAGGACACCTTCGCGGCGTTTACGACGCGCGACGTCATGGCCGCAGCAGGTTACCCGGAGCTCCTGAAGAAGTTCCAGGCCAAGGGCTATAACGCGCAGGACGTTCTCGTCACTCTCGTTGCCGCCAATAACGTGGATGCCATTGTCAGCGACGAGGCAGCGGACAAGCTGCTGGGCGATAACTTCCCCGAGGCCTCCATCAACCGCGCCATCGCCATGCGCGACTCCGTGCCCACCAGTCCGCGCGCGAAGCTGCTCTCCGCGTCGGAGGACTTCAGTTCGCAGTTCCGCTCCATCCTCGCCAAGCACGAATCCGAGGTCGGACTGCAGTCCACCATCGATTCCTTCGAATCCACCGCGGGCAACGACGCTGTCAAGGCCGCATGGGAAAAGTGCATCACGGAGCTCGAAGCCAGGGGCGCGACGCCGGGTTACCAGCCGGTTCCGGAGATCGAGGTGCCCATCACCAACGGCACCGGTAACGACGGCAGCGGCGGCTCCTCGAAGGGCACGGCCATCGGCATCCTCATCGCCATCGCCGTCCTCACCGTCGGCGCGGCCTACGTGGTCAACACCCCCGGCGGCTTCAAGCTGCCGAACTTCAACCTGCCGTTCCCGCTCGGCGCCTAAAGCTCTCCACCGCAACGAACCCCGGTTCACACCGCCAACGCGCTGAACCGGGGTTCGTGTATGCAGGGCCTCTGCCTGAGGACTAGTAAATCTCGCCCGGGGTGTAGTTCGCAGCACCCGGGTGCTGATCCACGAGCGCCTTAATGCGCGTGAGCACCTGGTTGACCTGGGACTCAGCGGCGCCGATGAAGGCGTGTTTGTCCGCGAGGGCGGCCTCGAGATCTTCTGCAGACAGCGGCAGGCGCTCGTCCGCAGCGAGGCGGGCAACGAGGTCCTGCTCCGCGCCGTTCTCGCGCATGTTGAGCGCGACGGCGACGGCGTTTTCCTTGATAACCTCGTGCGCGGTCTCGCGGCCCACGCCGGCGCGGACAGCGGCCATGAGGATGCGGGTCGTGGCGAGGAATGGCAGGTAGCGCTCGAGCTCGCGGTTGATCATAGCTGGGAAGGCGCCGAATTCGGAGAGCACGGTGAGGAAGGTCTCGAACTGGCCGTCGATGGCGAAGAAGGCATCTGGTAGAGCCACGCGGCGGATGACGGAGCAGAACACGTCGCCCTCGTTCCACTGCTGACCGGAGAGGTCAGCGACCATGGTGAGGTAGCCACGAAGGATGACCTGGAAACCGCAGACGCGCTCGCAGGAGCGGGCGTTCATCTTGTGCGGCATGGCGGACGAACCGACCTGGCCTTCCTTGAAGCCTTCGGTGACGGTCTCGTTGCCGGCCATGAGGCGAATGGTCGTGGCCAGCGAGGAGGGGCCGGCGCCGAGCTCGACGAGCGCAGAAACCGCGTCAAAGTCGAGGGAGCGCGGGTAAACCTGACCCACGGAATTGAAGATACGGCTGAAGCCGAGGTGGTCGGCAATGAGCGTCTCCAGCGACGCAAGCTTGTCCTCGGAACCGCCCATGAGGTCGAGCATGTCCTGGGAGGTGCCCATCGGGCCCTTGATGCCGCGCAACGGGTAGCGGCCCAGCAGGCTTTCCACGCGTTCGATGCCCAGCAGCATCTCGTCCGCAGCAGACGCGAAGCGCTTGCCCAGCGTCGTGGCCTGCGCCGCCACGTTATGGGACCGGCCTGCCATGACGAGGGTCCGGTACTGTGCGGCGCGCTCGCCAATGCGGGAGACGACGGCGATAGCCTTGTCGCGGATGAGCTCGAGGGAGCGCAGGATCTGCAGCTGCTCGACGTTCTCCGTGAGGTCACGCGAGGTCATGCCCTTGTGAATATGCTCGTAGCCAGCCAGGGCGTTGAACTCTTCAATGCGTGCCTTGACGTCGTGGCGCGTGACGCGCTCGCGGTCAGCGATGGACGCAAGGTTGACGTCTTCGATGACGGCCTCGTAGGCCGCGATGGCCTCTGCCGGGATGTCGACGCCGAGGTCCTTCTGGGCCTTCATGACGGCGATCCACAGCTGACGCTCGAGGATGATCTTGTGCTCCGGCGACCAGATCTCGGTCATCTCGGGTGACGCATAGCGTGCGGACAGTACGTTGGAAATGTTCTTTTTCTCAGCCACGCCGTCTATTATCGCACGCCTAGCGTGCCGATGCCCCCGACTCTCGCGCTCAACCGCGCCACGGCGTCTGGGCCCAGCGCTCGGACACAGCGTCCGCCTCAGTGACCAGGCTGGTGCCCGGTCACGCTCGTCCCCTTCTTAGATGCGAATACGCTCCTGCGCAGCGGGTAGACCGATGTCGTAACGGTAGAAGCCGCCGTCCATCGCGACCTCATCGAGAACGACGTAGGCGTTGCCACGGGCCTCGTGGAGGGTGGAGCCGTGCCCCAGGACGTTGAGCACGCGGCCGCCGTTCGCACGGACAATGCCGTCGTCCTCGACGGTGGTGCCCGCGTGGAGGATCTTCTCCGGGTTGTCCAGATCCGGGCTGGAGATTTCCGCGCCCTTGACCGGGGAGGCCGGATATCCCTCAGCGGCGAGGACGACGGTGACGGCGTAGCCGTCCTTCCATTCCAGCGGCGGGAGTTGGGCCAGCTCGCCGGCGGCGACGGCGTGGAGGGCCTCGGCCAGCGGGGACTCGAGGAGGCTCAGGACGGCCTGGGTCTCCGGGTCGCCGAAGCGGCAATTGAACTCGACGACGGACGGGCCTTCCTTACCCCAGGCCAGGCCGGCGTAGAGCAGACCGGAGTACGGGGTACCGCGGCGGACCATTTCCTTGGCGACGGGCACGCAGACCTCGTTGACGATGCGCTCGACTCCGCGCTTGGGCAGCCACGGCAGCGGGGTGTACGCGCCCATGCCACCGGTGTTGGGGCCTTCGTCATTGTCGAACGCACGCTTGTGATCCTGCGCCGGCAGCAGCGGGACGACGGTCTCACCGTCGACGAGACAGAAGAGGGAGACCTCCGGGCCGTCGAGGAAGGACTCGAGGAGAACCGGGTTGCCGGCCCCCAGCACGGCGTCAACGTGCGCGCGAGCCGCGGCGCGGTCCTCGGTCACGACGACGCCCTTGCCGCCGGCCAGGCCGTCATCCTTGACCACGAACTGCGGGCCAAAGCGGTCGAGCGCGGCCTCGATGTCGGCGTCCGCGGTACCCGGGGTGAGCTGCTCCGCGCGTGCGGTCGCAACGCCTGCGGCCTCCATGACGTCCTTGGCGAACTTCTTGGAGCCTTCAATCTGAGCGGCGTCCTGATTGGGGCCGAAGACGAGAATTCCCGCCTCACGGAGAACGTCGGCGACACCCGCGACGAGCGGGACCTCAGGGCCGACGACGACGAGCTCAGCATCGATAGACTGCGCCAACTCGAGCATGCGCTGCGGGTCATCAACCTGCGAGTACTCGGGGTGGACGGTGGCGAGTTGGGCGAAGGCCGGTGAACCCGGCGCGACGTGGAGCTCCGGGGCAGAAGGATCGTTGGCCAGTCCCTTGAGGAGGGCGTGTTCGCGGCCGCCCGAACCGATCACAAGAATTCGCATGCCGCCTATCCTACCGGGCAGGTAGGGTATTCCCCATGGCTTCTGTATTTACCAAGATCATCGAAGGCGAACTGCCCGGCCGTTTTGTTTACCGTGACGACACCGTCGTTGCTTTCTTGTCCATCGAGCCCCTGCGCTACGGCCACACGCTCATCGTTCCCATCCAGGAAGTCGACAAGTGGACCGACCTCGACGAGGAGACGTGGGCCCACCTCAATGCCATCGCCAAGGAGGTCGGCAACGCCGTAAAGAACGCGTTCGACGCCAAGCGCGCCGGCTACATCATCGCGGGCTTCGACGTCCCGCACACCCACATTCATATCTTCCCCACCGACAAGATGGACGAGTACGACTTCACCAAGGCCTACGCTGCCGATGCCACCGATCCTGCAGCCATGGACGAGGCGGCCACCCGTATTCGCCAGCACCTCGGCACCGGCGAGGACGGCTTCCGCTCCTAAGCACCACCGAAGCTTCGCATACGAAAGCCGGCACCTTCCCTGCTGAAAGAGTGCCGGCTTTCTTGTGTTCGTGCTGTGGTCGTGGCCGCTTAGGTGTCCTGCGAATCCGGGTCCTGGGGAGGGCCCTTGGTCTCCGCGGCCGCGGCAGGAGTATCCGGCTTCGAGGTGGAGTCGCCGCGCGACTTCTCCTTGGACTTGCTGCGTGACCACGGCTTGGTGCGCAGCTTCTTCTTCGCCTTCTTCCCAGAGACGGGAACCGCAGTACCGGTGATGGTGGCGGGCTCGGCCGTGGGGTCGGAGGGGGCCTCGGCAGGCTGGGGCACGGCCGGCAGCGCGACCGTAAAGGTCGAGCCGACGCCCAGCTCCGAGGTCACTGACAGGGTGCCGCCGTGCTGCTCCACGAGGGACTTGGCAATGGCCAGGCCCAGGCCGGAGCCGCCCGTGTCGCGAGTACGCGACGAGTCCGCGCGGTAGAAACGCTCAAAGATATGCGCGGCGACTTCGTCCTCCATACCCTTGCCGTCATCGATGACGTCGATATAGATAAAGCCGTCTCCATCGCGCAGCTGGATGGTCACCGTCGCGTCATCGCCCGCGTGGCGCATGCCGTTGGACACGAGGTTGAGCAGCACCTGGTGGAGACGATCCGAGTCGCCGTTGACGAGCGGGATGCCGGAGGTCTTGGGGCGCACGTCGATGGTGCGTCCGGCAAACGCGGCGCGCGCAGTCGAGCCCACGGACATGCAGAGTTCGAGAAGATCGACGGTATGCATCTCGAGGCGATTGCCCTCCGCGCGGGTGAGTGCGAGGAGATCCTCGACGAGCAAGGACATGCGCTTGGACTCGGCGTCGATCTTGCCCAGCACGAGGTCCACATCCTCCGTGGCGCCGGAGCGGTAGAGCTCCGTGTAGCCGCGCAAACTGGTAAGCGGCGTGCGCAGCTCGTGGGAGGCATCGCCCACGAAACGGCGCATCTGGTTTTCCTTGTCGCGCGCGGTCTCGATGGATTCTTGGAGCCGGCCCAGCATAATGTTGAGCGATTTGGAGAGCTCGCCGACCTCGGTATTTTCTCCCAGGACTGGGACACGCTTGTCCAAGTCACCTGCGGCAATCTGTCGAGCAGTGCGTTCCACCTCGCGCAGCGGACGGAGCGCCGCCTTCACACAGATGAAACTTATCAAGTAAATGATGATGCTGACGATGAGGCTGATGCCGATCTGCATGAAGGCCAGCTGCTGGATCTGCGCGTTTTCACGTGCGATCTTCTTCGCCACGACGATGATCGAGCCGTCATTGCGCGTGGCGACGGCGCGCCACTGCTCGCTAGAACGGCGGACCGCACCGGAATTGTCTGTCCGGACCGTGTCCACCGTCTGCGGCGTGCCGTCCACCACGAGATCTTCCACGCGCGGGATGGCCTCAAGATCCGGATTGAAGTACTTGGCAGTACCGTCCGCACCATACGAGATGACGGTGTATTCGCTCGGCGGACGGCGGTCATCGCTTTCGCCCAGCAGATCTTCGTTGCGTGCCCAACCCCGCGCGGCGGTGATGAGATCCTTGTCGACCTGCGAGTAGATCACTTCGCGCATGAGCGCAGAAACCGCAGCAGAACTCGCGATGAGTCCCGCCAACGAGACGCCCACCACGATGATGACGAGCAACGTGCGCAGCGAGACCGTGCGGACGAAGGAGGAAAGAGATTTCTGTATCTTCATGAAGCGGCAGCCGGCTCGAGCCTAGGAGCGCGGCATGCGCAGAACATAGCCCACGCCGCGAACGGTGTGGATGAGCGGGGTGTCGCCCGTGTCGATCTTGCGGCGCAGGTACGAGATATAGGACTCGACGACGTTGCCGTCGCCACCGAAGTCGTAGTGCCACACGTTGTCGAGGATCTTCGACTTGGAGAGAACAACTTCTTTGTTCTGCATGAGGTAGCGCAGGAGGTTGAACTCCGTGGGCGAGAGATCGACGATCTCGCCGCCCTTGGTGACCTCGTGCGTGTCATCGTTGAGGGTGAGGTCAGCGTAGGTCATGGTGGCGTCAGACGTCATGTCGTCCGCGACGGCGCCGCGGCGCAGAATGACGCGCAGGCGCGTGATGACCTCTTCGAGGGAGAAAGGCTTCGTCACATAATCGTCCGCACCGATGGTGAGGCCGTGGATACGCTGATCGACGCTGTCCTTCGCCGTGAGGTAAAGCACCGGGCCGTCAAGGCCTTCTTGGCGCAGCTTGCCGAGCAGCTCAAAGCCATCCATGCCGGGCATCATGACATCAAGGATGTAGGCGTCCGGGTTGATCTCGCGCGCGATGCGCAGCGCCTCCGTGCCCGAGTTCGCGGTGTGCACGTTGAAGCCCTGGAATTTGAGGGACACGGTGAGCAGTTCGACGATATTCGGTTCGTCATCGACCACAAGGATGGTCACGTTGTCATTATGCTTATCGTCCATGATGGAAGGGTGCCTTTCGTAATTTGAGCTCGACTAACTACTCTGCCACTCGCGTTTTCAAGGGTACTGCCGAAAACCTGAAAGTCGACTGTGAGACTCCGCGGGGATTCCACGCCCCGCGCGGGGCAGTTTATGTTCCGTTGCGCTGCGCGTTTGTCCCGTGCACTTTAGGCTTGAGGTTTATGACTGCGCCTGCTGCTTCTTCGCCCGTGCCTTCCTCGGCTCGCCGCACCGACCGCCTCACCGTCGCTGCGTGGGCTCTGTGGGACTGGGGTTCCGCCGCGTTTAACGCCGCGCTCGTCACCTTCATTTTCTCGGTCTACCTCACCGATTCCGTGGGCAAGCAGATCGATTCTTCGTACACTCCAGCCCAATGGCTGTCCTGGTCCATGACGGCAGCGGGACTCGTTATCTTCGCCGTCACTCCCATCATGGGCCAGCGCTCGGACCGGCGCGGCGCCCGCCGCCGGGCGCTCGCGTTCTGGTCCGCGGCCACCGTCGCCGTTATGGCGTTGCTCTTCTTCGTGCGCAACGACGCCCCCGTCTATTTCTGGCTGGGACTCGCGGGACTCGCGGTGGGTTCGGTGACCATGCAGTTCGCGGAGGTCAACTACTTCGCACAGCTGAAACAGGTCGCCGCCCCGGAACGCGTGGGGCGCGTCTCCGGCTTGGGCTGGTCCGCGGGGTACTTCGGCGGCATCGTGCTCCTGCTCATCTGCTACTTCGGGTTCGTCGCCGGCGGCAGCACCCCGGGGACGGCGGGCGCGCTTAATCTTCCCACTGATGGTGGCTGGAACATGCGGCTCGTCGCGCTCCTCGCCGCGCTATGGTTTGGCGTAAGCGCCATCCCCGTTCTCCTGCGCGTGCCGGAGATTCCCGCCTCCGGTGAGGACACCGGCGGCATCATCGAGTCCTACCGTGCGCTTTTCGCGACGCTGCGCGAGCTGTGGCACGAGGACCGCAACGCCTTCTACTTCCTCTTCGCTTCTGCGGTCTTCCGCGACGGGCTCTCCGCCGTCTTCAGCTTCGGTGCCGTGCTCGGCGTCTCGGTCTATGGCTTGAACGCCGGCGACGTGCTTATCTTCGGTGTCGCCGCCAACGTCGCCGCAGCGCTCGGCGCTGTGCTGGGCGGCCTCCTCGATGACCACGTGGGACCAAAGGCCGTCATCCTCACGTGCTTGGGAATCCTCACCGCCATGGCACTCGTGATGTTCTTCGCCTCCGGCCCGCTCGCCTTCTGGATCTGCGGCCTCATACTGTGCCTGTGCGTGGGGCCGGCGCAGGCCTCGGCCCGCGGCTTCCTCGCCCGCGTCGCGCCGCCGGGCTGCGAGGGCCAGATGTTCGGTCTCTATGCCACGACCGGCCGCGCCGTGAGCTGGCTTGCTCCCCTACTCTTTGGTCTCTTCGTCTCCTGGTTCGGCGACGGCGACCGCGGCGGCGTGCTCGCCATCGGGCTCGTGCTGGCCGTGGGGGCGCTGCTTCTTATCCCCGTCAAGGACCCGACGAAAAACGGCGCGACGCCCGCGGCCTGAGAGGCACGCGGGCGCGGGGCTCGAGCAAGCTCGAGGTTTTAAGGGCGCGGGATGTTGCGCAGGTTGGACTGCGCCAGATTAATCATCTGGCCCACGCCGCCGCCGAAGACGGTGCGGGTTGCGGCCTTGGAGAAGCCGGCGAGCTGCGCGAAGGTCAGCGTCGGCGGGATGGACAGCGCGTTCGGGTCGGTCACCATATCGACGAGGACTGGGCCGTTGAAGGCCATGGCTTCCTGAATCTGCTTGCGGGCCTTCTTCGGGTCCTCAATGCGGATGTGCTTGATGCCAGCGGCCTCGGCGATCTGCGCGTAGTTGACGGCGTCGTGGTCCGTCTCATGCTCCGGCAGGCCCTGGACGAGCATCTCAAGCTTGACCATGCCCAGCGAGGAGTTGTTGAAGACGAACATCTTCACAGGCAGGTTGTGGAGCTTGACGGTGAGCAGCTCACCCATGAGCATGGACAGGCCGCCGTCACCGGAGAAGGTGATGACCTGGCGGCCCGGGTTCGCAGCCTGGGCGCCGATGGCCATCGGAAGAGCGTTCGCCATGGTGCCGTGGCGGAAGGAACCGATCTGCTCGCGCTGGCCGTTCGCGGTGATGTAGCGAGCGCCCCAGACGTTGCACATGCCGGTATCGACGGTGAAGATGGCATTGTCCGACGCCTCTTCGTCAATGATGTTGGCCACGAATTCCGGGTGGATGGGCTTCATCTTCTCGGCATTCTTGGTGTAGGCCTCCACCACGTTGTTGAGCTTGTTGTAGTGCGACTTGAGCATGCGGTCGAGGAAGCGGCGATCCTTCTTCTCCTCGACGTGCGGCAGGATGTTCTCGATGGTCGCTGCGACGTCACCGGTGACCGGGTACTTGATCTTGGTGCGGCGGCCGATGTGGGAGCCGTCGATATCGACCTGCGCGACGTTTGCCTGCGGCAGGAAGTCGTTGTACGGGAAGTCAGTGCCCAGGAGGATGAGCAGGTCAGCCTCGTGGGTGGCCTCGTGCGCAGCGCCGTAGCCGAGCAGGCCGGACATGCCGACATCAAACGGGTTGTCGTACTGGATGTACATCTTCCCGCCGAGGGCGTGGCCAATCGGAGCCTTGACCTTCTCGGCAAGGGCGAGGACCTGCTCACGGGCGTTCTTCACGCCGGCGCCGACGAAGAGCGTGACGGTCTTGGCCTCGTTGATGGCCTGGGTGAGGGCTGCGGCCTCGGCCGGGTCCGGGAAGACCACCGGGGTGCCGGAGGAAATTGCGGACTGAGTGAAGACGTCATCGGTAGCCTCCCGCATGGAGACGTCGCCCGGCAGGACGAGGACGGACACGCCCTTGCCCGCCATCGTGGACTGGATGGCGTGGTGAAGGATGACGCCGCCCTGCTCAGCGGAGTTGACCATCTCGCAGTAGCCGGAGCACTCGTTGAAGAGCATTTCCGGGTGGGTTTCCTGGAAGAACTTCGAGCCGATTTGGCGCGACGGGATGTGGGACGCAATAGCCAGAACCTTGGCACCGTTGCGGTGTGCGTCGTAGAGACCCTGCACCAGGTGGGTGTTGCCCGGACCGCAGGAGGCGGCGCAGACAGCCAGCTTGCCGGTGGTCAGAGAGTCAGCCTCAGCAGCGAAAGCAGCGGCTTCTTCGTTGCGAACGTGGACCCACTCGATGGGCGAGCGACGAACCGCGTCGACGATGGGGTTGAGCGAGTCACCCACCAGACCATAAATGCGCTCGACGCCCTGGGCTTCGAGCACGGCGACGAGTTGTTCGGCGTAATTGCGTGCCATAAGAATAATCCTCGTTTTCTTCGAATTTAAAACCTAAATTGTCCGCACCCGATTGTCCTCGTCTGCGATTGAGAATGCCACTATCGGCTTGCTTCTCACATCCGAACGGGCAGCGTGATCCACGATACAACGCAACCACCTAGGTTGATTACTGTAACGAACGTTCGCTAAAGTAATGCGCCATGACCAAAGAACTCTCGACGACCCCGACGCCGACCGAACGGCGCCGTGTAGCCCGCACTGAACGCGCCGCACGCCGCCGCGATCACCGTGCCGTCCTGCGCTATGCGGAGGACTCCACGCCCGCGCAGCGTTGGACGTTTCTTGCCGTAGTGTCACTCGGCCTGCTCATGATTGGTCTCGACAACTCGATCCTCTATACAGCGCTGCCGCGGCTCACCCACGTGCTCCATGCCTCCGCGCTTCAGTCGCTGTGGATCATCAACGCCTACCCACTCATCCTCGCTGGCCTGCTACTGGGCACGGGCACGCTAGGCGACCGCGTGGGTCACCGCCGCATGTTCATCACGGGCCTCGCGATTTTTGGACTTGCCTCGCTCGCGGCTGCGTTCTCGCCGTCCGCGTGGGCGCTCGTGGCTGCACGTGCGTTCCTCGGCTTCGCCGCGGCCGTCATGATGCCCGCGACCCTCGCACTCATCCGCCTCACCTTCGCCGACGAGAGGGAGCGCAACACCGCCATTGGCATTTGGGGATCCGTCGCCGTCGTCGGTGCGGCCGCCGGTCCCGTCCTGGGCGGCTTCCTGCTGGAGCACTTCTACTGGGGCTCGGTCTTCCTCATTAACGTGCCTATCTGCGTCATCGCGCTCGGCCTCACGCTGCTCATCGCACCACCTAACGTCCCGCACCCGGACAAGCGCTGGGACTTTATCTCCTCGCTCTATGCACTGTTCGCGCTGGGCGGATTCACCATGACCATCAAGGAACTTGCGCGCGGCTCCTGGACGCTCGCGAGCGTCGCGCTGCTCGTCGCGATCTGTGGCGGCTGGGTCTTTGTCCGCCGCCAAAACAAACTGGCCGACCCGCTCCTCACCTTCGATATCTTCCGTTCGCGCATCTTTGCTGGCGGCGTTGCTGCCGCAGCCGGCGGCATGTTCGTTCTCGCGGGCGCGGAGCTCACCACGACGCAGAAACTGCAGCTCGCCGATGATTGGACCCCGCTCCCCGCGGGACTCGTGGTCGCCATCGCAGCGGTATGCGCCATCCCCATGTCCGTCATCGGTGGTGCGGTGCTCCACAAGGTCGGCTTCCTGCCGCTCATCTCCGGCGGTTTTCTCTCCCTTACCGCGGGCGTGCTGCTTGCCGCATGGGCGACGCATACGGGTCTGCAGCCGGCGCTGTATGCCGGCATGATGCTCGTGGGTCTGGGCGCGGGCTCGGCGATGTCTGTGTCCTCGACCGCGATCATCGGCGCGGCCCCGCTTAACCGCACGGGCATGGCAGCGGGCGTGGAGGAGGTCTCCTACGAGTTCGGCACGCTTATCTCGGTCGCACTCACCGGTTCGCTACTGCCCATGTTCCTCAGTGCCCACCTGCCGGAGGAGCTACGCGGTTTGGGCCTTGCCATCATGGATTCGGCGGAGCATGCCTCCGTCGCAGAGCCGGCCTATGCGCAGGCCTACGTCTCGGTACTCATCATCCTGGGCGTCATCGCCGCCGCTTTCGCGGCGTACACCGGCTGGGCTTTCCACGATAATCCCAAATCAGGAGGCAACGGTGGCACGCACGAGTAAAAAGAACGAGGCGCTCGTCGCCGCCCTCGACATCGTCCAGGACGCTGGCGTCAACGCCGTGACCTACGACTCCTTGTCGCAGGCGACCGGGATGACGAAGTCCGGACTCATCTACCACTTCCCCACTCGCCACGACCTGCTCGTGGAGATGCACCGCTTCTGTGCGCAGCGCTGGGAGGCAGAACTAGAAAAGCTCGGCGGCGGACGCGCCGAAAAGCTCACGCACACGCAGCGTCAGCGCGCGCTTGTACTCTCCTTGTCGAAGAACGATCCGCTCATCGAGCTACTCATGTCCATCCATGCGCAGTCCCACCCGGACTTCCAGGCCATCTGGAAAGAGGTCGACGATGAATGGACACCCGATCCCTCGCGCGACGTGAGCGACGAGGCCGAACTACAGGAGCTCATCGTCGCCGTGCTTGGCATGGGCTTGTGGGTTCACGATCACGTCTCAGAAACGCACCTGTCCGCGGGCAACCGAAAGAAGATCCTCGAGCACATGCTGCAGATCCTCGACGCGGACGCCTAAAGGCCCGCCCCGAACACGCCGCGACTTCACTTTCGGGCGCGCTAGGGCTCTTTCCGCGCCAGAACAGCGCGCAACGCGCCCGAAAACAAAGCAAAGGGGCTAAGTAGCAAAGACGGGCACCACGGACGACAAAGCTGAAGCCCCCTACCCGTTAGTGCAGGTAGAGGGCTTCTTTTGGGGCTGGAGACGAGACTTGAACTCGCAACCT
>NHCFJ05603__coassemble_833_pt1 | contig 20506 bp, 20 predicted proteins | sample NHCFJ05603__metabat2_low_PE_001 | metagenome-assembled genome bin NHCFJ05603 | reverse complement strand
ATCCGAATCCCCGGAGATCCGAAAGCCTCGAGGCCCCTTATCGACGGAATCTCTGACGGCGCCTACCTGCGTCTCGGCAATGCTCACGCCGTGGCGCGTGGCACGTGGTCGCAGATGCCCGCCTTTCAGCAGCACCATCTCCGCACGCTGGCCATAGGTCGTGAGCTGCGCGGCGGCGTGCTCGCGGGGCGTTCCGCTGCGCAGGTCCACGGGCTCTGGGTAATCGCGGCCAAGGAAGAGCGTGTTCATGTCGTGTTGCCTTGCGGTGGCCGGCGTCCGCGTGGTGCATGGGGACCCCACACTCTTTATCTCAAACGACGAATATTCCCCGAGGATATCGTTGAGATCCACGGCGTCCGCGTGACAACGGCTCCGCGTACCTGCGTTGATATAGCTTGCTGGGAGGGCTTCGCGGCCGGTCTCGCTGCGATGGATTGCTTCTTGAGCAACGGCGGCCACCCTTCTGCCGTGCAGAAAGCCATTGCGCGTGCAGCACGGCACAAAGGAGTTGCACATGCCCGTCGGGCTTTCGCCGCTGCGCGTAACGACACCGAGTCGCCTTACGAGTCTTATTTTCGTGCGTTGCTCCTCGACACTCCGATTGCCGGCCTAGCGAACTGGTGCGAACAAGTCTCGCTCTATGGCTATCGTGTCGACTTCCTCATGCCTGGCGGGCTCGTCGTCGAAATCGATGGCGACAGCAAATACGGTGAGCGCCCAGAGTCGGTCATTGTCGCGGAGCGCAAACGGGAGAAAGAACTCACCAACCGTGGCCACCGAGTGCTGCGTTTTACTCCGCGGCAGTTGCTTACGAAGCCACAGCAGTGTCTCGCCCTACTGGAGCAGGCCCTCAACGAGGTGAACGCACAGCAGAAGTAAACCAGAAGAAGTAAACTTTTCGATCAATTTTTCGAGTGGTTCACTTCTTCTGGTTTACTTTTGAGGTCTCCGGCGCGTGTGCTTCGAGGGGCTACGACGCCGCCGGCGGAGCCGCCTGATCCAGCTGTTCCGCAATCTGCGGCCACAACTGGCCCATGATGTCGTCCCACGTGAGGATCCACACCGCGTTGTCGGAGCTCGGGCGGCCGACCATGACGAGCTGTTCGCCGCGGGCGCGCATGAGAGCGAGCGTGCGTTGGACCGTGGCGGTGGGCGTCACGATGACGGCGGGGCGGGAGAACTCGAGCACCTTCGTGTCCGGGGAAGCGAGCAGAGTGTCGCGGACGTGGACCACGCGAACATTGCGGGCGCGGTCGAAGACGAGGACGCGCATGATGTGCTTGGATGTCACGAGGCGCTGCAAGTCGGCAACCGTCGCATCCGCCGGCAGTGGCACGATCTGGGAACCGTGGGCGCGCGCCATGTCGGCGGCTGTGGCGGACTCGAGCTCGATGACGCCGGTGATTTGGTTCGCGGACTCATCGTCCATGGCGCCGACCGCGCGGGAGTGCTCGACGAGGTTGCGCAGCGTTTCCGGGTCGTAGCCAGCCGCACCCGCACGGTCGACCGGGGTTTCGCCGGTGGCGCGGACCATGTGGTTGGCCACGGTGTTGATCCACGTGAGCAGCGGGCGGAAGACCCAAATGAAGCCGCGCGCGGGAACAGCGATGAGCTGCAGCGCCGTCTCCGGGTGGGTAATCGCCCAGGACTTCGGGGCCATCTCGCCGATGACGAGGTGGATGAAGGTGACGATGAACAGCGCGAGGATGAACGCGACTACGTCCGCGATGCCCAGCGAGAGGCCGAGCGCCTCGAGCGGGTGCATGAGCAAGTGGTGAACCCATGGCTTGGTCACGGCACCGAGGATCAGCGTGCAGGCGGTAATGCCCAGCTGCGCGCCGGCGAGCATGATGGTGAGCTCATTGAGGGAGCGCAGGCCCGCACGAGAAGTGCGGGAGGTCTCCGCGGTTTCCTCGAGGCGGTTGCGGCGCGCGCCCATAGTGGCGAACTCGATGATGACGAAGAACGCGGACGCGATGAGGATGAGGATGGTGATGATCAAATTAGTCATTGTCGGCCTCCTCTTCGATAAGTTCCAGGGCCAGGGAGGACGGGACGTGGCGCTCGACCTCCTGGACGGTGATGTGGAGGCGGCGGGTGGGGGCATCGTCGCCCTCGACCCAGTCCTCCGGCTCGGCCTCGAGCTCGACGAAGAACTCTTCGCCTTCCTCCGGCAGGGAGGAGGACTGCGCGATGAGCAGGCCCGCGATGGTTTCATAGTCGCCATCCGGCAGGTCGTGGCCCACGGCGCGCTCGATCTCATCGATGGGCGTGTCGCCGTCCACGATCCAGTGGGAGTCGTCGGTCTCCGTGATTTCCTCGGTTTCCTCGAGATCGTGTTCGTCCGTGACGTCGCCGAGGATTTCCTCCGCGAGGTCCTCCATGGTGACGATGCCGATGAAGCCGCCGTATTCGTCAATGACGCACGCGAGCTTCTCGGAGGAATCGCGCAGCTCCTTCACCGTGTCCGGCAGGTCCATGAGCTCCGGCACGACGACGGCCTCGCGCATGAGCGTGGTGACGTGCGCATCGGAAGGAAGTGAGGATTCGAGCACGTCATAGAGGTGCACGACGCCAATCGGATTGTGCTCGTCATCGATGACGGGGTAGCGCGTGTGGTGCTCAGCCATCATCTCGCGGACCTCGCCCAGCGTGGTGTCCGGGCCAACAACGTCGACGCGCGAACGCGGAATCATCGCGTGGCCCGTGTCATGCTCCGGGAAGTCGAGCAGACGGTCGAGCACCATGTACGTGTTCTCGTCCAGGGTGCCAGACTCGTGCGAGTTGTCCACGATGGATTCGAGGTCTTCCGTCGTCGCCGAGGAATCGAGGTCCTCGACCGGCTCAATGCGGAACAGGCGCAGCAGGCCGTTGGAGGCGAACTCGAAGAAGTGGATGAGCGGGCCGAAGATGCGCAAGTACCAGTTTGTTGAGTTGGTAATGCCCATCGTCACTTTCAAAGGCGTGGCGAGCGTGTAGTTCTTCGGGAACAGCTCCGCGAAGACCATGGACGCCACCGTCGACAAGGCGAGTGCTGCCACGGTGCCAACGGTCACCGAAACCGCGCGCGGGATGCCCACGTCGCCGAGGAGCTCGCCCAGGCCGTTGCCCACGAGGGGCTCTGCGATATAACCCACCAACAGGCCGGTGACCGTAATGCCCAGCTGCGAGCCGGAGAGCACGAACGAGGTGCGGTGGGTGAGCATGAGCGCGCGCTCTGCCTTTTTATCCCCCTGTGCCGCCATGGTGCGCAGCGTTGCGCGGTCCACGTTCATAAACGCAAACTCTTGGGCCACGAAATACGCGTTAAACGCGATGATGATGCCAATGACAACGATGCCTAGGACAATCATGCCGATTGCAGTCCACATGGCTAGACCCCGCTCCTCAGCTTCAGGAAACGGGGACTTCGACTCGGAGGTTCCACCTCGGTAGTGCCTTTCTTCAGGTAGCAGATTTAAAGATGAGAAATAGCGTACACGCACGCTAGGCTAAAACGCTATGAATCCTCCGTTTGGCGTTTATATCCATGTCCCGTTTTGTTCTTCACGCTGCGGATATTGCGACTTCAATACCTACACACCGAATGAATTAGGGGGCACCGAGCTCATCGGCGCTTATCTCGACGCGCTTGACCGCGAGCTTGAGCTGGCCGCTGCGCGCGCGCCTCAGCGTGCCGATACCGTCTTTATCGGCGGAGGCACTCCCTCCCTGCTCGGCTCGGAAGGCCTTGCACGCATCGTGAACAAGGTCAAGGACACTTTCGGGCTCCAGCCCGGCGCCGAGGTGACGACCGAATCGAACCCCGAATCCACGAGCCCCGAGTACTTCGCGGCGCTTCACGACGCCGGCTTTACGCGCATCTCCCTGGGTATGCAGTCCGCGTCCTCGCACGTTTTAAGAATCCTTGAGCGCGTCCACACACCCGGTCGCGCCTTCGACGCCGCGCGTGAAGCGAAAGACGCGGGCTTCGAGCATGTGAATCTCGACATGATCTACGGCACGCCCACGGAAACAGATGACGAGGTCAAAGAAACCCTCGACCGCGTCCTTGAGACCGGCGTCGACCACGTCTCCGCGTACTCGCTCATCGTCGAAGACGGCACGCGCATGGCCCGCAAGGTGAACAAGGGGCTGCTGCCCGCGCCGGACGAGGACGTCCTCGCGCGCCGCTACGAGATGATCTCGCACACTCTGGAAACCGCAGGTTTTCAGTGGTACGAAGTCTCCAACTGGGCGAAGCCCGGAGGGGAGTGCCAGCACAACCGCATCTACTGGGTCGACGGCAACTGGTGGGGAGCCGGCCCCGGCGCGCACTCGCACCTCGACGGCGAGCGCTTCTATAACGTCAAGCACCCGCGCCGCTACGTCGACACCCTCGCACAAGGCGAGCTGCCCATCAAGGAATCAGAGACGCTCACGCCGGAAGAACGCCACGAGGAAAAGGTCATGCTCGGCCTGCGCCTGCGGGAGGGTATCCCGGCGAACTGGATAAGCGACAACGCGACGCAGACCCGTGACCGCTTCATCGACAGCGGCCTCCTCGAACTCAGCGACGGCCGTCTCAAAGTCACGAAACCCGGCCGCCTGCTCGCTGACGGCATAATCACCGACTTGCTCGTCGCCGAGGAACGAGGCGACGAAGTACACTAACGGGCATGTCTACCTCAACCGAAGCGCGGCGCCGCGAGGTCCTGCGCGCCATCGTCTCGGACTTCATTGCGAGCCAGGAGCCGGTGGGCTCCAAGGCGCTGCTCGAGCGCCACCAGCTGGGTGTGTCCTCGGCGACCATTCGCAATGACATGGCGGTCCTCGAGGACGCCGGGCTCATCACGCAGCCGCACTCTTCGTCAGGGCGCGTGCCCACCCAGGCGGGCTATCGCCACTTCGTCGACACGCTCCACGACGTCAAGCCGCTCTCCAAGCCAGAGCGCCAAGCCATCCTGCACTTCCTCGAAAACGGCGTGGACTTGGAAGACGTGCTGCGCCGCTCCGTGCGGCTGCTCGCGCAGCTCACCAAGCAAGCCGCCGTCGTCGCGATGCCGAACCTTAAGGTCTCGCGCGTCAAGCACTGCGAGGTCGTGGCGCTCTCCCCGGTGCGACTGCTACTCGTGCTCATCACGGACGCCGGCCGCGTGGACCAGCGCAACGTGGAGCTTGACCAGATCATCGAGCCGGACGACGTCGTGCGCCTGCGCGATTTGCTCAACAAGGCGCTTGAGGGCCGCACGCTCGACGAGGCCTCCGTGGAGCTCGCGCAGCTTACCGCGCACGCGCCGCTCGACCTGCGCGGCCATGTGCTCAACTGCGCGACCACGCTTATCGAAACACTCGTCGAGCACCCCGCGGACCGGCTCATCATTGCGGGTGCCTCGAACCTCACGCGCGTGGCCCGCGACTTCCCGCAGCGCCTGCCCGGGATTATCGAGGCCCTCGAGGAGCAGGTCGTCGTGCTCAAGGTGCTGTCCAAGGTCCCGGATTTGGGCAACGTCTCGGTTGTTATCGGCGACGAGCATGAGGAGGATCGCTTGCGCAGCTCGTCCGTCGTCGCCACCGCGTACGGCACTGACGGCGCGGCGCTGGGCGGCATGGGCGTCGTGGGACCGACGTTTATGGACTATTCGGGAACAATTTCTAAGGTTTCTGCTGTTGCACGCTATGTGAGTGACATCGTGGCGGGCGAGTAAACTCGCAACGATCCCCGAATACGATTGATTAAAGGACTGGTAATTTCCCGTGGCTCGTGACTATTACGGCATTCTCGGCGTGGACAAAGACGCCACCGATCAACAGATTAAGAAGGCCTACCGCAAGCTAGCGCGCAAGTACCACCCGGATCTCAACCCGGATGACGCGGAGGCCGCGGAGAAGTTCCGCGAGGCCTCGCTCGCCCAGGAGGTCCTGCTTGATCCGCAGAAGCGTCAGATTGTCGACCGCGGCGGCGACCCCATGGAGCAGGGCGGCCAGATGCCCGGCGGCGGATTCGCCGGTGGCTTCGATACCGGCGGCCTGGGCGATATCTTTGCCGAGTTCTTCGGCGGCGGCGCCAGCTCGCGCGGCCCGCGTTCGCGCGTGCAGCCGGGCTCGGATGCGCTGCTGCGTACCCAGATCACGCTCGAAGAGGCGTTTGCTGGTGTGAAGAAGCCCGTCACCATCGATACGGCCGTGCTCTGCGATACGTGCCACGGCTCCGGCTCGGAGTCCGGCTCCAAGCCCGTGATTTGCGAGACCTGCCACGGCGCCGGCGAGGTCCAGGAGGTCCAGCGTTCCTTCCTCGGCAACGTCATGACCTCTCACCGCTGTCCGACGTGCCAGGGTTACGGCGAAGTCATCAAGGACCCGTGTGGTCACTGCGGTGGCGACGGCCGCGTAAAGAAGCGCCGCGACCTCACCATCAATATCCCAGCTGGCATCGGCGACGGCATGCGCATTCGCATGTCGGGCCAGGGCGAAGTCGGCCACGGCGGCGGCCCGGCGGGCGACCTCTTCGTCGAGGTCCGCACGCAGCGCCACCCCGTCTTCGAGCGTGACGCGGACGACCTGCACGTCACGGTCCGCGTCCCCATGGTCGACGCGGCGTTGGGCACGAATTTCACCGTCACGCAGCTCGACGGCACGGACCTCGAGGTCGAGATCGAGCCGGGCACGCAGCCGGGCCAGACAATCTCCGTCGAGGGCCAGGGCATGCCGCGCCTGCGCACGGACGGCCGCGGCCGCCTGCTCGCGCACGTCGACGTCGTCGTGCCTACCGGCCTCGACTCCAAGTCCCGCGAGCTGCTCGAAGAGGTCCGCGACCGCACCGAGCACACCACCGCCATCCACACCGAGGACGAGGAAGATAGCTTCTTCGACCGCCTGCGCGCAAGGTTCCGCCGCTAAATGAGCCTTGCCGTCTTCCGCGTAGAATCGCTCGCTGGCGCGAGCGAGAGTGATATCGTTGAGCTCTCCGGCCCCGAGGGCCGCCATGCCGTCACCGTCAAGCGCGTCGAGCCCGGCGAGCGCATCCAGCTTGCCGATGCCGCCGGGCGCCTCGCCACAGTCACCGTCACTGAGGTGCGCGGCAAGGACGCGCTCGCCGCGCGCGTCGAGGAGATCGAGACCGTTCCCGAACCCGACCCCAAGGTCATTGTCATCCAGGCGATCCCCAAGTCCGAGCGCGCCGAGCTCGCCGTCGACCTCGCGACGCAGGCCGGCGCGGATGGGATCATCGCGTGGCAGGCGGACCGGTGCATCGCCAAGTGGGACGCGAAGAAGGCTCCCAAGGCGCTCGCCAAATGGCAGTCTGCGGCGACCGCGGCCGCCAAGCAGTCGCGCCGGGCGCGCGTGCCCGAGGTCACCGGCCCGCTCAGCACCGCGCAGGTCGCCGAGCTCATCAATGGCGAGACTGCCTACGTCCTCCACGAAGACGCAACGACATCGCTGCGCGATGTCGAGTTACAAGGAACGGTGTACCTGCTCATCGGGCCGGAGGGCGGCATCGGCAGCACAGAGCTGGCGAAGCTGGGGGCTACGGCGGTGAAGCTGGGGCCGGAGGTTGTGCGGACGGCATCGGCAGCCATGGTGGCCTTGGCCGCCATCGGGGTGCGGACCTCGCGCTGGTAGATTGGGACTCGTGCCAATTATCACTCAGAAGATCGAGGTGGACTCCGCCTATGTCGCCGCCGTGCTGGGCACGGCGGATGCCAACCTGCGGGTCCTCAACAATCAGCTCGATGCGGACCTTTTCGCACGCGGGACGACCGTGACCATCACGGGACCGGACTACGAGGTCGCGCGTGCGGCCAAGGTTCTAGATGAGCTCGAGTCCATCGCGCGCCGCGGACACACCATCTCCCCGGAGACGGTCAAGCACGCCGTGAAGATGGTCGCCGTCGAGGCCCCGCAGTCGGTCTCCGCTGCGCTCGCCGCGGATATTGTCTCGCGCCGCGGCAAGACCGTGCGGCCTAAGACCGTCGGCCAGTCCGAGTACGTGCGCGCCATCGATAACAACACGGTCGTCTTCGGTATCGGCCCGGCTGGTTCCGGTAAGACGTACCTCGCCGTGGCGAAGGCCGTGCAGGCGCTGCACAACAGGGACGTCTCGCGCATTATCTTGACCCGCCCGGCCGTGGAGGCGGGGGAGAAGCTCGGCTTCCTGCCGGGCACCTTGAACGACAAGATCGACCCGTACCTGCGCCCGCTCTACGACGCGCTGCGCGACATGCTCGATCCGGAGATCATCCCCAAGCTCATGGAGGCCGGCATCATCGAGGTCGCCCCGCTGGCGTACATGCGTGGCCGCACGTTAAACGACGCCTTCGTCATCCTCGACGAGGCGCAGAACACCACGCCTGCGCAGATGAAGATGTTCTTGACGCGCCTGGGCTTCGGCTCGAAGATCGTGGTCACTGGCGATATCTCGCAGGTCGACCTCCCGCGCGGTCAGGTCTCTGGCCTGCGCATCGTGCGCCGTATCCTCGACGGCATTGACGATATCTACTTCGCGGACTTGGGCGCCGACGACGTGGTGCGCCACCAGCTTGTGGGGCGCATTGTGGGTGCCTACGATCGCTTCGACGCAGAGCAAGAACAGAAGAAGGACCAAGAATGAGCATTGAGTTTTTCAACGAGTCCGGCTATGACGGTGTCAACGAAGAAATGCTCATCGACGTCGCCGCCTACGCCTTTGGCCGCATGGACGTGAACCCGGATGCGGAGTGCACTATCACCGCCGTGGATCTCGCGACCATCGCGGACCTGCACGTGCGCTGGATGGACCTCGACGGCCCGACCGACGTCATGAGCTTCCCCATGGATGAGATCGCCCCGGGGGCTGCGGGCGGGCGTCCCGATGCTGCCGCTCCCGGCCCCGCCATGCTGGGCGACATCGTGCTCTGCCCCGAGTTTGCGCAGCGTCAAGCCACGGCCGCTGGCCACTCGCTGGGACACGAGCTGGCCCTGCTCACCGTCCACGGCTGCCTCCACCTGCTGGGCTACGACCATGCGACGCCAGCCGAAGAGAAGGAAATGTTCGGCCTCCAGAACGAGCTGCTCGCGGACTGGTACGACGACGTGAAGGAACGAGGATTGAGCTTCCAACCGAAGCCCTCCGGTCCTCAGGCTTTCCCGGACGCCGCCGAGCGCGCGAACCTGGACAAGCAGGTGCCCGGTGGCGGGATTCCGGCGGTGGGGGAACCGCAAGGGGAGTAATATCTGTCTTCTTATTGTTGAATTTTCACGTTCTGTGTTATCCTGAAATCCCGTAGGTAATTAGTTCACCTGCGGGATTCCGCATTTTTCGCGGTACACGCAGGTCCGTCCCCACCAGGAGGACCCCCATGTCTGCTACGCCGACTAAGTTCATTTTCGTCACCGGAGGCGTTGTCTCCTCGCTGGGCAAGGGGCTCACCGCCGCCAGCCTTGGCCAGCTGCTCACCGCCCGCGGCTTGTCCGTCACCATGCAAAAGCTCGACCCGTATCTCAACGTGGACCCGGGCACCATGAACCCGTTCGAGCATGGCGAGGTCTTCGTCACCGAGGACGGCGCCGAGACCGACCTGGACCTCGGCCACTACGAGCGTTTCCTCGACCGCAACCTCACCAAGAACGCGAACGTCACCACCGGCAAGGTGTACTCGACCGTCATCGCCAAGGAGCGCCGCGGCGAGTTCCTGGGCAAGACCGTCCAGGTCATCCCGCACATCACGGACGAAATCAAGTCCCGAGTCATCGCCATGGGCGAGCCGGATGCCGAGGGCAACACCCCGGACGTCGTCATCAGCGAGATCGGCGGCACCGTGGGCGACATCGAGTCCCAGCCCTTCCTCGAGGCGGTGCGCCAGGTCCGCCACACCGTGGGCCGCGACAACGTCTTCTTTATCCATTGCTCCCTCGTGCCGTACCTCGCACCGAGCGGCGAACTCAAGACTAAGCCCACCCAGCACTCCGTGGCGGAGCTACGCGGTATCGGCATCGTGCCGGATGCCGTGGTCCTGCGCTGCGACCGCGAGGTTCCGGCCCCGCTCAAGGCCAAGATTGCGCTCATGTGTGACATCGAGGAAGAGGGCGTGACCTCGTGCCCGGATAGCCCGTCCATCTACGACATCCCGGAGGTCCTCTACCGCGAGCACCTCGACACCTTCGTCATCCGCAAGTTGGGCCTGCCCTTCCGCGACGTGGACTGGACGCAGTGGCGCGACCTCCTCGACCGCGTCCACAACCCGCAGCGCGAGGTCGCCGTGGGCATCGTCGGCAAGTACATCGACCTGCCGGACGCCTACCTTTCCGTCGCCGAGGCCACCCGCCACGCCGCCTTCGCCTTCCACGCCAAGGCCAACGTCCGCTGGATTGCCGCCGACACCATCGCCGAGGACACCAGCGAGCTCGAGGAGCTCGATGCCATCATCGTCCCTGGCGGCTTCGGCGTGCGAGGCATCGAGGGCAAGCTCGCCGCCGTCACCTACGCCCGCGAGAATGACGTTCCCTTCCTTGGCCTGTGCTTGGGACTCCAATCGATGGTGCTCGAGGCCGCCCACCACGCCGGGCTTTCCGATGCCTCCTCCACCGAGTTCGACCCCGCCACCAGCACCCCAGTCATCGCCACCATGGCCGAGCAGAAAGCGGCCGTGGCCGGCGAGGCAGACCTGGGCGGCACCATGCGCCTGGGCGCCTACCCGGCCGTCCTCGCCGAGGGCAGCACGGTCGCCCAGGCCTACGGCACGACCGAGGTCTCCGAGCGCCACCGCCACCGCTATGAGGTCAACAACGCGTATAAGGAGCAGATCTCGGAAGGCTCCGGCCTCGTATTCTCCGGCACCTCACCCGACGGCAACCTCGTCGAGTTCGTCGAGTACCCCGACCACAAGTACATGGTCGCCACTCAAGCGCACCCGGAATACAAGTCCCGTCCCACGCGCCCGCACCCGCTGTTTAAGGGACTCATCGGCGCGGCCCTGGGGGAGGAGTCAACGGAGACCGACAAGTAATTTGCCCAAATCTTGGTGCGCTCGTGTGAATCGTTGCACAATGAGTCCCATGAATATTCTGTCAATTCAGTCCCACGTCACCTACGGCCACGTCGGCAACTCCGCCGCAGTCTTCCCGCTTCAGCGCGCAGGCCACGAGGTGTGGCCCATCCACACGGTGAATTTCTCCAACCACACCGGCTACGGTGACTGGGGCGGACCGATGATTCCGGGCACCGAGGTGACCTCGATTGTCGACGGCATCGAGAAGCGCGGCGCCTTCCCCAAGATCGACGCCATCCTCTCTGGCTACCAGGGCGGCTCGGACATCGCTGGCGCCATCGTCGACGCCGTGCGCCGCATCAAGGCCGTCAACGGCAACGCGCTCTACGCCTGCGACCCGGTCATGGGCAACGCGAAGTCCGGCTGCTTCGTCTCGGACGAGATCCCGCCGCTGCTGCGCGATAAGGTCGTGCCCGTCGCGGACATCATCACGCCAAACCAGTTCGAGCTGGGCTACCTCACCGAGCACGAGACCGGCACCCTCGAGCAGACCCTCGAGGCCGTCAAGGTCGCCCAGGAGATCGGCCCCCGCACGGTGCTCGTGACCTCCGTCAGCCGTCCGGAAACCCCGGAGGACACCATCGAGATGCTCGCCGTGGACGGCGAGCGCGCCTTTATCGTTGCGACCCCGCGCCTGCCGTTCAAGCGTAACGGCTCTGGCGACGTCACCGCCGCGCTTTTTACCGGCCACTACGCCAAGACCCGCGACGCGAAGGCCGCGCTCAAGGCCACCGCGTCCTCCGTCTGGGACCTGCTCAACGTCACCTTCGAGGCCGAGTCGGACGAGCTGTGCCTCATCGCCGCCCAGGACTACTTCGAGCACCCGCAGCTCCAGTTCTCCGTCACCGACGTCGAGGATCTCTAAGAGGGATCGTGAAAACCCCCGCCGAGCGGGTATGATGTGGAGGCGATGAACGATACAGACCCCCGCGAATCGAACCCGGCCGACAAACCTGCAGCCAATCCTGCAGACAACTTTGACGCCGCCTTCGAGAACCTGCCCGACGAGGCAGCACTTGATTACCGCGACTACACCGACACGCCCGAGGGCTTCCGCTCCGGGTTCGTGTCTTTTGTAGGCCGCCCCAACACTGGCAAGTCCACGCTCACCAACGCCCTTGTGGGCGAGAAGATTGCCATCACGGCTAACCAGCCGGAGACCACCCGTCGCCCCATCCGCGGCCTCGTCCACCGCGAGGACTGCCAGTTCGTGGTCGTCGACACCCCAGGCCTCCACCGCCCGCGCACCCTGCTGGGCGAGCGCCTCAACGAGATCGTCAAAGACACCTACGCAGACGTCGACGTCATCGGCCTGACCATCCCCGCTGACGAGAAGATCGGCCCCGGCGACCGCTGGATCCTCGACAACGTCCGCGAGGTTGCCCCGAAGACGACGATCATCGGCATCGTCACCAAGCTCGACAAGGGCTCCCGCGACCAAGTCGGCGCTCAGCTGCTCGCCCTCCACGAGCTGCTCACCGAGCACGACCCTGATGCCGTGGTCATCCCCGTCTCCGCCAAGGACGGCACCCAGGTCGAAGACCTCGTCGGTGTTATCCGCGACGCCCTGCCCGAAGGTCCCAAGTTCTACCCGGACGACCACGTCACGGACGAGCGCCAGGAAGAGCGCATCGCCGAGCTCATCCGCGAGTCTGCTCTCGCCGGCCTCAAGGACGAACTCCCGCACTCCGTCGCCGTGGGCATCGACGAAATGCTGCCCAACCCCGAGCGCCCCGGCGTCCTCAATATCCATGCGATCATCTACCTCGAGCGCCCCGGCCAGCAGAAGATCATCGAAGGCAAGGACGGCCGCCGCCTCAATCGCATCATGGGCGAGTCCCGCAAGAAGATCATCGCGCTGCTCGGCCACAACGTCTTCCTCGACCTGCGCATCAAGGTCCTGAAGAACTGGCAGTCCGACCCCAAATTCCTGGGACGCCTTGGCTTCTAAGCCCACAGGCGCGGGCGCTCGTACCTCGCGTCCGAAAAGCAGCGGCGGCCGTCCCAACTTCCGGGACCGCGCCGTCGTCATCCGCACGTACGACTTCGGCGAGGCCGACCGCATTATCGTGCTGCTCACGCACCACCACGGGCTCGTGCGCGGCGTCGCCAAGGGCGTGCGCCGCGCCAAGTCCCGCTTCGGCTCGCGCCTCCAGCACTTCGTCGACCTCGACGTGCAGCTCTACGAGGGCCGCAGCCTCCACACCATCTCCCAAGCAGACACCGTGGGCTACTATGGCGCGCACATCATCGACGACTACGAGCGCTACGCCGCCGCCTGCGCCGCCCTCGAGGCCGCCGAAAAACTCGCCCTCGATACCGACCCCTACTTCTACGAGGCCATCGTCGCCGCCTTCCGCGACTTCCAACACGAGCCGCCCACCCGCGTCCTCGACCGCTTCCTCCTTCAAGCCATGGCCCATTCCGGCTGGGCACCGAGCCTCTTCGACTGTGCCCAGTGCGGCACACCCGGCCCGCATCACGCCTTCCACCCGGCCATCGGCGGCGCCGCCTGCCATGAATGCCGTCCACCCGGCGCCGCCGAGGTCGACCCGGAGACCCTCCATCACCTCTGGCTACTTGCGCACGGACATCCCAGCACACCCACACCCGCACAGGAAGCGGAAGGCCACCGGCTCGCCATTGCGCACCTCCAGTGGCACATCGAGCGCAAAGTGACCGCACTGGCGGTCATGGACCAATAGACGAGAGCGTTATTCAGGTTGTTCGTCTCGGGACCGCGTATTCCTCAATAGCCGAGGTCCACCGCGGTGCACGGGAAAACCTGCTAGGCTTCCACGTAAAGAACGCACACGTTCGCCTAAAGAGTTCGCAGGAAATACACGAAAAGTCGAAGAAAGGAGTATTCCCGTGGCGAAGCATATGAAGCGTGCAGCTGTTGATAGTGATGGACATATTCGATCAGTCGTGGAAGTCATTGTCTCGCCCGCTGACGCATTGCCTTATGCGATTGATGACGCGCGTGGCTCTCTTTCCGACTTCGCCTTTCCAGGTCTGGTGAACGTATCTGTCGCACGAACCGGAATGCCTGATTCTTTTGCATTCGAGTTTGTTTTCGCTGTTGATTCGGTCGCTGAAGCTCACGCTCTCACTGAGCGCGTTATGGAAGAGATCGTCTCGCGAATGCCCATCAGGTATGAAACGGGCAGCAAAGAATTGATGCCTGCCTAGCGATGGCGGGGGAATCAACGACGTCGTCGCGGTGGGGTACGGCACGGGCGTTCGTGGGACGATATTTTGCTCGCGTTCTTATTGCGGTGTCGCAAATTCCTACGTGGTTTATTCCTCTCATCGAGGGGAAGAAGGTCGGTGACCTTTCCATCGGAAACTGGGTGATTCCGCCGTTGAGAGATTCTTCAGCGACCGCTGTTTTGATTGGTCTCGCAATCGTTGTGCTTGTTATCGGAGGAATTGCCGAGCTTCTTCGTGATCGGAAGAACAAGCAGCATGCTGTCGATCTTTCGCATATGCAGGATGCTTTCGCCTCAGCTCTCCACGTGCATGATTCATTCGATGCAGCGACGCGGGAAGCATTGTGGGGATTTACGGACGAAATTGGAGTGACCCGCGAGGGCACGTCGTTGCTGCCTGATCGGGCTCGCTGTCGGATAACTCTCTATATCCATCATGAGTCGGATAACCTCTTTACCCCCATCCACCGGCTGTCTACTGATCCAAAGCTGGACGGTTTTAGACGTGCATCGTATCCTGATGACCAGGGTTTTATTGCGGAAGTATGGGAGAAGAACTGGCGGCAGGTTGAGAACCTACGCGCCAATGAGGACGCTTGGGTGGCGCAGATGGAAGCAAAGTACAAAATCCCAGAGGCCACTGCACGCCACATAAGGACGAAGTCACGCAGCCTCGTTGGCTTCTGTCTCCAAGAAAACAAGCAAAAGGTCGGCATCGTCATCCTGGAGAGCGACCACCCGAGTGGCCTTCCGGAGACCCTCATCGACATTAGCCAAGATAGTAAAAGTATCCGGGTTCTCAATACTCTCACACCGCTGCTTCGTGAAAAGTACATCCACGATCAACGGACTCAGCCAAGCATTGAAACGTGCGCCCATCGTTCCAGTGAACCGGGCGAACCATTACGCGCGCAAACTGACTGCACTGGCGGTCATGGACCAGTAGCGAGTCGAGTAAGATCGGGCGGGTGATTACGCCTGACCCCAACCGAGTCCTCACTCCGCCCGAGATCCCCGCGGAGTTCCTCCCCAAACACATCGCCCTCGTCATGGACGGCAACGGGCGCTGGGCCCAAGAGCGCGGCATGGAGCGCACGGAAGGTCATAAGAGGGGAGAGGCGGTCCTCCTCGACGCGGTCGACGCCTGCCTTGCCATGGGCATCCCGTACCTGTCCGCCTACGCCTTCTCCACGGAGAACTGGCGCCGCAGCCCTAAGGAAGTTCGCTTCCTCATGGGCTTTAACCGCGACGTCATCCGCCGCCAGCGCGACTGGCTTAACGAGCGCGGCGTCCGCGTCGTCTGGGCCGGCCGCCGCCCCCGCCTCTGGCGCAGCGTCATCAAGGAACTCGAGGCCGCCCAGGAGCTCACTAAAGACAACACCCGCATGACGCTGGCCATGTGCGTCAATTACGGCGGCCGCGCCGAGCTTGTCGATGCCGTCCGTAAGCTCGGCACGGATATCCAGTCAGGTCAGCTGGCGCCGGGCTCCATCAACGAAAAGACCATCGCACAGTATCTCTACGACCCGCAGATGCCTGACGTAGACCTGTTCCTGCGCCCCTCCGGCGAGAAGCGCACGTCGAACTTCCTGCTGTGGCAGTCCGCATACGCGGAGATGGTCTACCAGGACAAGCTCTTCCCAGACTTCACGCCGGAGGATCTCTTCGCCGCGGTCGAGGAATACGCCCGTCGCGACCGCCGCTTCGGCGGCGTCAAAAAGAATGAGCGTTAAGCGGATTTCGCGCGGCACTCCGCGCAGATGCCAAAGACCTCGGCATCGTGGCCAGTGAGTTCGAAGTCGAACTTGCTGGCCATTTCCTGTGCCCAGGCCTCGATGGGGCCGCCATCGATTTCCTCGGTGCGGCCGCACTTGGTGCACACGAGGTGGTGGTGATGGTGGTCCGATTCGCAGTGGCGGTAGAGCGTCTCACCCGTGGGCATATGGAGCGCGTCTACGGCGTCAATCTCGGACAGGGACTGGAGGGTGCGGTAGACGGTGGTAAGACCCACCTTGGCCTCGCGCGCCTGCAGCTCCTGGTGAATGTCCTTGGCCGAAGCGAAGTTATCCATCTCGCGAAGAACCTCGACGACGGCAGTGCGCTGCTTCGTATTGCGCGCACCCAGCTTCGGAATATTGGACTGCAAAGTCATACGGTTATCTTAACGCATATAACTTGAAAATCAGTTCTCGCTTGCTGCCATGAGCTCTTCTTCGAGCTTTGCGGCCGTGTTGATAAGGCGGATCGACTTCGGCGAGGACAGTGAATAAATGACCTCGCGGCCCGAGCGCTCGGAGCGCACGAGACCCGCGGACTTGAGCACGCGCAGGTGCTGGGAAATAAGCGGCTGCGACTTCTCCAGCTTGCCTACGAGCTCGTGGACGAAGTGGCCGCGATCGGCCAGCAGGATGAGGATATGCAAACGCAGCGGCGAGTCGAGTGCGCTGAACAGATGCTCAGCGTTCTTCAGCTCGTCTGCAGTGGGGAGTGTGTTGGGCACGGTAAATCCTCCGTCGACGTGTATGACCTAGACACTATATCAATAGACCATTTGTTGTACATACTTGCCTTAGCTGGGAAGTTACTGTGCAACATTGGAAAAGCCTGGGTGAATTTTCCACTCTTTCCCAACGGCGTTATTCACCTGCGTCTATTGATAATGTTGACACATTTCAGCCATAACGTCGGGAACGCGTACTGTTTCCCTCCACCCCTTCCCACTCGGTCTGCCCCCGTACAAGCTAGGATGGGAGGCTATTGCAAGCGTCCGACGATTCGCCCCAACCGCGAATCCGATCCGTAGGAGTGTAAAAGGAATCATGGCATCCGTCATCGACACCGTTGTTAGCCTGTGCAAGCGCCGCGGCCTGGTCTATCAGGCCGGCGAGATTTACGGCGGTTCCCGCTCCGCATGGGACTACGGCCCGCTGGGTGTCGAGCTCAAGGAAAACATCAAGCGCCAGTGGTGGCGCCACATGGTCCAGTCCCGCTCGGACGTCGTGGGTGTCGATACCTCTGTCATCCAGCCGCGCCAGGTGTGGGTTTCCTCCGGCCACGTCGAGGTCTTCACTGACCCGCTCGTCGAGTCCCTCTACACCCACAAGCGCTACCGCGCTGACCACCTCCTCGAGGCCTACGAAGAAAAGCACGGCCACCCGGCCCCCAATGGCCTGGCGGACATCAACGATCCGGAGACCGGCCAGCCGGGCAACTGGACCGAGCCTAAGGCCTTCTCCGGCCTGCTCAAGACCTTCCTCGGCCCCGTCGATGACAAGGAAGGACTGCACTACCTGCGTCCGGAGACCGCCCAGGGCATCTTCGTCAACTTCAAGAACGTCCTCACCTCTTCGCGCATGAAGCCGCCGTTCGGCATCGCCAACATCGGCAAGTCTTTCCGTAACGAGATCACCCCGGGTAACTTCATTTTCCGTACCCGCGAGTTCGAGCAGATGGAGATGGAGTTCTTCGTCAAGCCGGGCGAGGACGAAGAGTGGCACCAGTACTGGATCGACGACCGCTATAACTGGTACGTCGACTTGGGCATCGATCCGGAGAACCTCCGCCTCTACGAGCACCCCAAGGAAAAGCTCTCCCACTACTCCAAGCGCACCGTCGACGTTGAGTACGCCTTCGGCTTCACCGGCTCCAAGTGGGGAGAGCTCGAGGGTGTTGCTAACCGTACTGACTACGACCTCCGCGTCCACTCCGAGGGCTCCGGCGAGGATCTGTCCTACTTCGACCAGACCACCGGCGAGCGCTGGATCCCCTACGTCATCGAGCCGGCCGCCGGCCTCGGCCGTTCCATGATGGCCTTCCTCGTCGATGCCTACGACGAGGAAGAGGTCCCCAACGCCAAGGGCGGCACCGATAAGCGCGTCGTCCTGCGCCTCGACCGCCGCCTCTCGCCGGTCAAGGTCGCCGTCCTTCCGCTGTCCAAGAAGGAAGAGCTGTCCACCCCGGCCCAGGAGCTGGCCAACAAGCTGCGCGCCAACTGGAACGTGGACTACGACCAGTCCGGTGCCATCGGCCGCCGCTACCGCCGCCAGGACGAGATCGGCACCCCGTTCTGCGTCACCTACGACTTCGACTCCCTTGAGGACGGCTCCGTCACCGTGCGCGAGCGCGACACCATGGAGCAGGAGCGTGTGAAGATCGACGAGCTCGAGTCCTACCTCGCCGCCCGCCTGGTGGGCTGCTAAGCATGCACTACACGAGCTGGGATCGCACCGACCGCTCTGCCCCGCGTCTCCTCGCGGACGCCGCGGAGCCGATCGGTGAGTTCACCGAGTCTTCCGCCACCGTCGCCGACGCGTTCTGGCGTCTCGACGCCTCGGACCTCGGCGCCTCTGCCACGCTTGCCGATGACCGCGTCTTCCGCCTCGCCGGCAACCCCAGCCGCGACAAGCGGCTCGACGCCTCACTCGATGGCCGCACCTTCGCGTTTATCTGCGAGACCTCCGGCAATTGGATTATTGAGGACGTCTCCGGCACGAAGGTCGCCCAGTTCACCTCGAAGAACCGCGGCGTGCGCGAGGCCATCCTCGAATTCGAGGGCGACCACACCGACCACGACCTCTCCGTCGAGGAAGTCGCTGCTCTCAGCTGGTTCACGCGTCTCCTCCTTGAGGCGAAGACCTCCAGCGGCGCCGTCGCCTGGATCGCCACGCTCGTTCTCGCGTCCCTCGTCGCCGTCGGCGCGCTGTTCCTGGGCTAGGTCATCATGTCGACTGAATACTGGACCTGGCGCCACGACGGCCTCACGGACCCCGGCGGGGCCGAGGCCGCCGCCGTGCTCGAGCACGTCATCCACTTCGCTCACGGTCAAGTCCTCACTGAGGTCACCCGCGACGACATGCAGTTGGTCATCAAGGCCACGACCTCCGACGGCGAGGTCTTCACCGTCGCCCAAACCGGCTTTTCCGTCAACCGGCTCTCCGCTGTGTGCGGCACCCGCCGCTACACGCTCAACCGTACTCGGCGCCTGCGCCGTGAGCGCGCCATCATCGACGCCGCAGGCAACGTGGTCGCTCGCACCCGCCCGCACGGCTCCACCCTCGAGGTTTTCGACCACCCGCAGGATATGCCCATCCCGGACGTGGACTTCGTCTTCTTGACGTGGTGCTGCATGGAAGTCGACAACTCCGGCCACATCCGCCGCATGTAACCACCGGCAACCACCCCCACGGCCTCCACAACCATCTATCCCCGACAAAGGCAATGTCCCAATAGCCATATGCGCTGGTCGCGTTAATTCACCCGAATTCCACGACCAGCGCATAGTGCCAACGGCACATTGCTTTTGTCTCTTTTACGCCGCTTTCCGCGCACGCGCCGCCGATACCTCCGCGATGAACCGCTCCGGCTCCCGGCGTAATTGGGCAGGGGAGTAGCGCACCACCTGATACCCCGCGTTGTGGAGTTGCTTCTCGCGCGCTCGCTCCGCCACGATGGTTTCCTCAGTCCCGCGATACGTCTGCCCGTCGTATTTCACGTCGCCGTCAATCTCCACGACCACGTGCTCGTCCACGAGCAGGTCTACACGAACCCCTGGCAGCACCCGCACCTGCGGCCGAACCGCCGCTCCCGGAAGCGCCTCGATGAGCAGTGCCCGCGCAAAAGACTCATACGGCGACTCCGACGTCGACAGTGCCAACTCGAGGCACCGTCGCGCGACCGTGATGTTCTTACACCGCCCCATCCGTGCAATCACAAGTGAGACATGCTCGCGGTAGTACCCCTGCCGCAGCAGCGAATCCATCGCCACCAGACCGTCCGCGAAACCGTGGAAGCGCGCCGTATCGATGCACGCCCGCGGCCGAGACGTCACCCGCAGACCGTCAATCTCTCGATAGTCGTCATCCGCCAAGATCAATCGCCTATACCGATATCCCGCGCTCCACTGCATCCGACGCGGCAAGCCGCCTGCTGGCAACGTGAGCTCGACGTCTTCCTCACGCGCCGAGAGGACCCATAGTCCATGGATACGCGCTGCGGATTTCCCCACGAGCACCGCCTCCCGGACCGATAATCCTGCCGCGCGCACCCGCCATTCCTGTTGTTCGTGATAGGCGAGTGCTTCCCACTCCGCTCGGTCGCACGCGAACCCGCCCGCGACCTGAATGAGCTGCCCCGCAGCGACCAATGCCAGTGTTTCGTGTGTTGCTTCGTGCAATGCAATGAGTTTCATACCCCCTAGAAAACCCACAACGGCGGCCACCCGCAAGCATGCACCCTGCATACCTGTGGATAACCGCCACCCTGCACAAGGTAGTGGGCAACCATGACCCT
>NHCFJ05603__coassemble_824_pt1 | contig 20873 bp, 14 predicted proteins | sample NHCFJ05603__metabat2_low_PE_001 | metagenome-assembled genome bin NHCFJ05603 | reverse complement strand
TCCGGGCACAGGTAAGACGCTGCTCGCGCGCGCCGTCGCGGGCGAGGCGGGCGTGCCGTTCTTCTCCATCTCGGGCTCTGACTTCGTGGAGATGTTCGTCGGTGTTGGTGCCTCCCGCGTGCGCGACCTGTTCAAGCAGGCCAAGGCGCAGTCGCCGTGCATCGTCTTCATTGACGAGATCGACGCAGTGGGTCGTTCCCGCGGTGGCGCTGGCACCGGCGGCGGCCACGATGAGCGTGAGCAGACGTTGAACCAGCTCCTCGTGGAGATGGACGGCTTCGGCGACCGCGAGGGCGTCATCCTCATCGCGGCGACCAACCGTCCGGACGTCCTCGACCAGGCGCTGCTGCGCCCGGGCCGCTTCGACCGTCAGATCCCGGTGACCAACCCGGATCTTGCCGGCCGCGAGAAGATTCTCGAGGTCCACGCCAAAGGTAAGCCTTTGGCGAAAGATGTCGACGTCAAGCAGCTGGCCAAGCGTACCGCCGGTATGTCCGGCGCGGACCTGGCGAACGTCCTCAACGAGGCGGCGCTGCTCACGGCGCGCATCGGTGGCAATGTCATTACTGCGGACGCGCTGGAAGAGGCCACGGACCGCGTGGTGGGCGGACCGCGCCGCCAGTCCAAGATCATCTCCGAGCACGAGAAGAAGGTCACCGCGTACCACGAGGGCGGCCACACGCTCGCCGCATGGGCGATGAAGGACATCGAGCGCGTGTATAAGGTGACCATCCTCGCGCGCGGTCGCACCGGCGGCCACGCCATGACGTCCCAGGAAGACGACAAGGGCATGTACACGCGCGACGAACTCTTCGCGCGCCTCGTCTTCGCCCTGGGCGGCCGTGCCGCGGAGGAGCTCGTCTTCGGCGCGCCTACCACGGGTGCGTCCTCGGATATCGAAAACGCCACGAAGATCGCGCGTGCCATGCTCACCGAGTACGGCTTCAGCCCGGATCTCGGCACCGTGAAGTACGGCCAGGAACAGGGAGACCCGTTTGCCTACGGTGGGGCCGGCGGCTCCATCGAGTACTCGGACGATGTCGCCAAGCGCATCGACGAGCAGATGCACTACTTGCTCGACCGTGCGCACGAACAGGCCTACGCCATCCTCGCGGAGCACCGCGACTACCTGGATAAGCTGGTGGAGCTGCTCCTCGAAAAGGAGACGCTGCGCCGCCCGGACCTCGAGGGCGTCTTCGACGGCATCGTGCCGCGCGAGTCTTTCGACGTCTTCGAGGGCGAAGGCGAGCGCTTCCCGCAGCAGGCCGGCCGCGAGCCCATTAAGACTCCGGTCGAGCTCGCCGAAGAGCGCGGCGAGGTGCTGCCCAAGCGCCGCACCCTGATCGACGCCACCCGCGCCGCACGCGAGCGCCGCCTGGCCGGCAAGGTTCTGCCCGTCGGCGACGACGAGGAATACGGCTTTAACTTCGGCCGCGACGCCGGCGATATCGTCGACGATTACACCGAGGGCACCGAGCCTGAGTCCACCGAAGAGCCGGCCGAGCTTGCCGATGCCCCCGCCGCGCCGGCGCCGGAGGTTGTTGAGCCTTCGGAGCTGGCGGAGCCTGAGTCTGAGACTGCGTCTGTGCATGAGGCCGAGACTGAGGCCGGGCCGGAGCAGGAACAGGAACCGGGGCCGGCGAAGCCGAGCCCGAGCACCGATAAGACGACGGAAATTCCGGTCGTGCGCGACGCCGCGCCGCGGGGTCGCCACCACAAGCCGAGCGCTGAGGACGCGCAGCCGGAAGAGACCAAGGAGATTCCGCGCGACTGGGCACGTCCGTGGGGCAGCCAGGACGCGCCGAAGAATCCGTACGCCGATGGCTCCGTGGACAGCAAGGGAGAGAAGGGAGAGAAGAATGACTAATCCGGAGGCTGCCGCTGGGAACGACGCCCTGACCGACGCAGCGGAGGGCGGAGCGACCCCGGACATCCCGGCGGTGCGTGCGTTCGACCAGGAGCGCGCGGAGGCCGCGGTGCGTGAGCTGCTCATTGCGGTGGGCGAAGACCCGGACCGCGAGGGCCTGCAGGAAACGCCGGCGCGTGTGGCGCGGGCGTACCGCGAGACGTTTGCGGGCCTGCACGAGGACCCGACGGCGGTGCTGAAGAAGACGTTCGCGGAGGGCCACCAGGAGCTTGTGCTCGTGCGCGATATCCCGATTTACTCGACGTGCGAGCATCACTTGCTGCCGTTCTACGGCAAGGCGCACATCGGGTACATCCCGGGCAAGGACGGCCACGTGACGGGCCTGTCGAAGCTGGCGCGTTTGGCGGATATGTACGCCAAGCGCCCGCAGGTGCAGGAAAGGCTCACGAGCCAGATTGCGAACGCGCTCATGGACAAGCTCGGCGCGCAGTCGGCCATCGTGGTCATCGAGTGCGAGCACTTGTGCATGGCGGCGCGCGGCATCCGTAAGCCGGGCTCGACCACGACGACCTCGGCGGTGCGCGGCGGCTTTAAGAGCAACGCCGCCTCGCGTGCGGAAGTGATGAGCCTTATCCGCAGCTAATCCCAGGCGGCCGGACGCGTGAGCGTGCGGCCGCTTTTTAAGTACATGCAGTGCGACGTGAATGCTTTAACAGCTTTGAATGAAAGGAAGAACATGCAGCCGGCAGCCCGCGTGAGTGACTTGAGTGTCCAGGGGAGGACGTTGGTCATGGGAATCGTCAACGTGACGGAGGACTCGTTCTCCGATGGCGGGCGATGGTTGAACCATGAGGCGGCGATTGCGCACGCGCGCGAGCTCGTCGCGGCGGGCGCGGACATGATCGATGTGGGCGGTGAGTCCACGCGTCCGGGTGCGGTGCGCGTGGAGGAGCGCGACGAGATCGAGCGCGTCGTGCCGGTGATCGAGGCGCTGCATGCGGAGGGTATTCGCACGTCTGTGGACACCATGCGCGCGGCGACGGCGGCCGCGGCGGCTGCGGCGGGCGTGGATATGGTCAACGACGTCTCGGGCGGGCTCGCGGACCCGGAGATGTTCGCCGCGATGGCGGATGCGGGCCGAACGGTGTGCCTCATGCACTGGCGGACTGCGACGTTTGGCTCCGCGGCGGGCACCGCGCACCACGGCGGGGATGTCGTGCGCGATGTGCACCAGGTCTTCGACGAACTCGTCGCGGCCGCGGTGAAGGCGGGCGTGCGCGAGGACGCGATTGTGCTCGACCCGGGTTTGGGGTTTGCGAAGAGCCCACAGGATAACTGGGCGCTGCTCCACGCGCTGCCGGAATTCCTGGATGGACCGTTCCCGCTGCTCGTGGGAGCCTCGCGTAAGCGCTTCCTCGCCGCCGTGCGTGCGGACCGCGGCGCGGAGTCCAATCCGCTGCTTGCAGACTCGGCGACGGCGGCGGTGACGGCGATTTCGGCGCACCTTGGCGCGTGGGGCGTGCGCGTCCACGAGGTGGGTGCCTCACGCGATGCCGTGGATGTGGCGGCAGCCTGGGCACGGGGGAAGGACTACGCGGGAGGAGAGGGGGCATCGGGAAGCTATGCGAACGGTGCGGACCACGGGACAGTAGCAACTACGGCGCTAGGAAAGGCGAAATAATGGCAGATCGTATTGAACTCACCGGCCTGGAGTGCTTCGGCTACCACGGTGTCTTTGAAGAGGAGAAGCGCACGGGGCAGCCGTTTATCGTGGATATCACGTGCTGGCTCAACTTTTCGGAGGCGGCGGCGGACGATGACCTCACAAAGACCATCAATTACGCGGAGCTCGCAGAGGTTGCGGCGGAGATCGTGGAGGGACCTGTGCGCGACCTCATCGAGACGGTCGCCACGGACGTGGCCAATGCCGCCATGCGACGCTTCGAAGAGCTTTATGCTGTAGAGGTCACCATTCATAAACCCAAGGCACCCATCCCGCGCACGTTTGGCGATGTCGCGGTCGTGGCGCGCCGTTCCCGAAAGGGGAAGTAAATCATGCGCGCAGTCTTGTCTATCGGGTCCAACATGGACGATCGCGTGGCGCTGCTGCGCAGCGTCTTTGACGAGTTCGCCGGCCAGATTGTGGCGGCCTCGCCGGTCTATGCCACCCCGCCGTGGGGCGTGGAGAACCAAGACGAGTTCTTCAACGCCGTGCTCATCGTCGAGGTTGACGAAACGCCGCTCGGCCTGCTGCGTCGTGGCCAGCGCCTCGAGGCGGCGGCGGAGCGCAAGCGCACCCAGAAGTGGGGTCCGCGCACGCTGGACGTGGACATCGTGGACATCTCGTCGTTTACGTCGACGGACCCGCGCCTCGTGGTGCCGCACCCGTATGCCCGCGAGCGCGCCTTCGTGCTCGTGCCGTGGCTGGCGGCGGATCCTGATGCCACGCTAGCGGGCACGCCGCTGGACACGCTTATCGCGGAGCTTGACCCAGAAGAGGTCGCCGCCATTCGTCCCTTGGGGCCCATCGAGGAGCTCTAGATGCAACGTACGTCTTTGCCCGCGCTTGGTGGCACCGCCGTGTTTGTGGCGGCCGCCGTCGCCATCGTTATCCCGCGCCTCTACGGCTATATGGGAACCATCCCGCTCACCGTCTCCGTCACGCTGTGGCTCATGGCCATTGTGTGTGCGGTGCTGGCGTGGCGCGTGCGCGAAGCAAAGAAGGACGATACGCACGGCATTGGGCTGGATACCTCGCAGCTCAACCCTATGACGATTACCAACTTCATGCTGCTGGGCAAGGCTTCCGCGTGGACCGGCGCCATTGTGGGCGCGGCGTATGCGGGCGTGGCCGTGTACGTCATTCCGCATGCCCACGAGCTCGTGGCTGCGGCCGAGGACGTCCCCGGCGTTCTCGCCAGCCTGCTGGGCGGCACTGCCATGGCGGTGGCTGGCGTTGTCCTCGAACGCTACTGCGAGGTACCGCCCGCGGAGGGAGCGGCGTAGACACCTAGCGCAGGATGTCGCGCTCTGTGCGGGTGAGGACCTCGACGGCCCTTTGCGGGACCGCGTTGTGCGCCTGGAAGACCACGCGAGCGCGTGCTACTCCTGCGTCGGTGAGACGCACGACCACGAAGCGTCCGAGAATGGGGGTGCATCCCCGTGTGTGGGCACGCCCGGCCCAAGGGCACTGTGGGGGGAGGAAACGCGGTAGGGTTTAAGGCTTAGGACATGCGCGTAGGCCTCGCCATCCATGCGGGTGGGGCGTGCGGGCACGAAGGACGCACACGGTAGGTTGGTGACCATGACTTCCACACAGCAGCAGGAATTCCCGGACAAAGACGGCGCGCAGTCCGCGCGCGAGTCCGAAACCGCGACCACCCGCGCGAACTGGGCGCTCATTGCGCTCGTGGTCCTTGCCGTCGTCGCGACCATCTTGATGCTGATCTCGGGCTCCGCCGCTGCGATGAAGCTCGCGCTCGTCGCCGCGTTGTGGGCCGCCGTGCTGGGTTTCTTCCTTGTTACCCGCTACCGCCGCGAGGCCGCGCAACGCGAGCAGGAGCTCATCCTGCGCGAGGAGCTCTACACCACCGAGTTGGATAAGCTCCGCGCCGAGAAGTCCGCGCTTGAGGGCACCGCGCCTGGCGATTCGGAGCTGCTTGCCGATATCAAGAACGAGCTGCAACAGATCCGCACGCAGCTTGAGGAGCTCTCCGGCCGCGACTTCACCTACGAGCCGGCCGCCCTCTACGCCGAGGCCCGCCGCATTGCGGAGATTGAGTACAAGATCGGCGCGACGGAGGAGCCCAAGGTTGCCTTCACCCAGTCTTCCGCGGGTGCGCCGTCTGCCGATGCCATCGCGGGCCGCGTCGGCACCCAGCCCAGCGCCAGCGTGCGCCACGACAACCCGCTCTCCGAGCTTATCCGCGAGCGCGAGGCCGCCGGCAGCGATACTCCGGCTCGCGGCCACGGCGCGCATGAGGCACCGGAGACCGCTGCTTCATCCGCATCCGCGCCTCAGGCGGACACTGCGTCGAAGCCTCAGGCCGCGTCCGCGGCGGCCTCCACTTCTGAGCAAACGCCCCACGCGCCGACGTTCTCCACGCAGCGCAGCCCCGAATCGACGTTTAGCACCGGTTCCTTCCAGGCTGTGCGCTGGGACCAGGGCGGCGTGGATACGAACGTGACGCCGAAGGCCTCCCACACGGCGCATTCCGCGGCGACGAAGGCGGAGCCAGCCACGGCGCAGGATGCCGGGCAGGACTCAGCGCAGGACGCGAAGAAGGCTGAGGCTGCGGCCTCTGAGGGAAGCCGTGGCCGTCGCCGCAGCGACGCTGGCCGCGAGGGCGCGGTCTCCGTGGCGGAGCTTATGGCCCAGATGAAGAAGGGGAAGTAGATGCCCGCACCGCGCATGCGGATTGGGATCTTCGGTGACTCGGCGGCGGGCCAGGAGCTAGCGGCCGGGCTGGCTGCGGCTGGGCACGCGCTCGTGCGCATTGACGCCCTCACGGATATTGGGGAGGTCGAGGCACTCATCCTCGCTATCCACGCGACGCAGCTGCCGCGCGCTGTCGAGGCCGTGGAGACCTACATCGCGAACGGGCAGATCGTTATTCACACCGCGCTCGCCGCAGGTGTGCAGGTCCTCGACCCGTTGGAGACGCGCGGCGCCGTGGTCGTGGCGGCCGCACCCGTGAGCGTGAATCGCTGGGCCGTGACGACGCTCGATGAGCTAGGGGAGACCATCGCCGGGCTGCTGCTCGGAGAGATGGGCGTGACCGCCATCGCGAAGACCGACGCGGAGCGTGCGACGTTGGCCAGCCGGGTCGCGTATGCGAAGATGCTCGCGCGGCTCACCGCGAATGCGCGCCGGGAGGTCGAGCTCCTCATGGACGAGGAGACTCAGCCGGGCGCAGACATTGACCCTGCGGAGGTCATTGATGGCTACCGCTACATTCACGAGCCGGGTCTGCGGCGCTCCTACTTGGAGGTCGCGCGGCGCTTCGGCGAGGTTGAAGAGGCCGAGGATATCGAGATGTGGGCACTACAGGAGGAAAACAGATGAGCTTCGAATTGGGTGCGGCGACGGTCCTCGACGACGAGTCTCGCGTCGCGCTGGTTGCGCGGGCCTATAAAAAGTTGGGTAAGCCCATCGTCCTCGTTCCCCTGGGTTCCGGCATTCACGCAGGTCACGTGGCGCTCGTCCGCGCGGCCAAGGCCATTCGTGGCGGCATCGTCATCGTTGCGGCGGAAACGCTGGGCGTGGGCGACCAGGAGCTGCTCGCGCGCGAAGGCGTCGACGTTGTGTGGGTCTACGCCCCGGACGCGCCGCGCACGCTTGTCCTGCCCGTCGACCACGGCCTGGAAAACACGTCCGAACTCGCGACGTCGCTCACGCGTGTGCTGCGACTCATCAATGCCGTGGGCGCGACGGACGTCGTGGCGGGGGAGAAAGACTACGAGGAGCTGCTCGCGCTCAACGCGGCGCTCCACGATCTGCACCTGGGCGTGCGCCTGCAGGGCGTGCCCACGGTCCGTATGCCGGACGGCGTGGCGATGAGCCTGCGCAACGCGGGCGTGGCCGAGGACGCTCGCGAGCAGGCGGAGGTGCTCTCGGCGGCGCTCACCGCTGGGGCCCATGCCGCGGAGCACGGCGCGGAGGCTGTCCTCGACGTGGCGCGCTCCGTGCTCGGGGCGGCTGGGGTGGAGCCCGAGTACCTCGAGGTCCGCGGCCGTGACTTGGGACCGGCGCCGGAGCAAGGTGACGCCCGCCTCCTTGTCGCGGCGACCTTGGGCGGCGTGCGACTCATCGACAACGTGGGCCTGCCGCTGGGCATCGGCTTCCGGAATCTCGAGGACTACGAGGCGCAGCAGGAAGCGCAGCGCGAGGCCGCACGCGCCGAAGAAGAGCAGGCCTAGTCAGAGCCGGATTTCAGAACAACGAAGCCGTCAGTTCCACGCGGATCTGACGGCTTCGTTGTCGTGAGTTTCCTCGCTACTCGGCGGCGGGCTTGGGTTGCTTGGGGGAGCGCGTACCAAAGATGCCGAAGATGCCCAGGAGTGCGATGAGCGTGATGAGCGCGCCGGCACCGAGGAGGCCCCAGCGGATCCAGTGGATGCGGTTCGTGTGGTGGAACTTCTTGGTCTGCTCGAGGAACGCTTGGGTGTCTTCTTCGGAGATGGAGGAGTTGAACGTGAGCGCGTTCTGGGTCTCCACGCCGTCGTCCTTGGCGTAGAAGTCCTTGATGGACACGTCGAGGTCCACGATCATGCCTGAGATTTTGTCTACGTAGAAGTCACGCTGGGCAGAGTGGAAGAGGTACTCCGTGCCGTCCTCGCCGGAGAGCATGGTCTGATAGTTGTTGTACTTCTTCGCCACGTTCGTGGGCTCGATGTCCTGGTGGTAGCGATAGACGGTGCGCCCATCCATCTCCATTTCCTCTTCGAAGACGGCGGGGGCGGAGTCGCGCAGCGTCTCATCGAAGACGTCGTAGGAGGTCTTCTCCGCGCCGGCGGGGAACTTCCACCACAGGCCGGTGACCGGAACGGTGCTGACGGGAGAAGCCATGGTGTGGGACACGGCGGCATCGGCACGCGCGTCGCCAGTGAGGCGATCGATGGGGTAGGACCAGACCTGCGCGGTGATGAGGCGGTCCTTTTCCTCCTGCATGCTCGAGCGCATCCACGACGAGCCCACGCGGAGGGTGACCTGCTCGTCATCCGCGGGCTCCTGGAGTGCGATGTGCCATTGCGCGGTGACGGGTACCTGGAGCTGGCGGCCGTCCTGGAGGAGGCGCGTGGTGGCGTTCTCGTCCGTCATTGTCCACGTCGTGTGCTCCAGATCGAGCGGCAAAGTGGGCTCGGCCTCGATGAAGGTCGGAGTGGCGAGACCGGCGGAAAGGCCGGCGACACCTACTCCGAGCAGGAGGGCGGAGACGACGCGGGAGGTTGGTAACATGGTGTTCCATCCTAGCGGTCGGGCGGTCACGGCTGAAAGCGCCACGGCGGGCCCTGACCGGCGTGTCTTGGATCGGTCCCCGGGGGCGGTGGTATATTTCCGAAGTGGACATCGCATGAGACGGCGCGACGAGAGTCTGCGCCCCGTGCGTAAAATTACATGACCGCCCCGCGCGGTCCAGTACCGCGTTGTCGCGCCCATTAGTGGGGCTGGACAATAGGCGGAAATTCAACTATGCTAGTGCGTTGCGCTGGAATCATTTTCAGATGTGCGCTGACACCTTGTCCAAAAACACATTTGACAAGGTGATTTTGTGCTCTTTTCTTACAGTGATTCCACAGCAGACCAATTGCTAAATCTACCAGCGGTTTCGGGCCAACCACAGCAACGGAGTGGTTGAATCCCGGTTCCGCGTGAGGTGCTGGAAGGACCCATCTTGGCAGTCTCGCGCCAGACCAAGTCAGTGGCTAATATCCCCGGAGCCCCGAAGCGTTACTCGTTCGCGAAAATCAGCGAACCCATTTCGCTTCCGGGCCTCCTCGACGTACAAATTGATTCCTACGCCTGGCTCATTGGCACGCCCGAGTGGCGCGCCAAGCAGCAGGAGGAGCGCGGCGCCGACGCCCGCGTCACCAGCGGCCTGGAAGACATCCTGGACGAGCTTTCGCCCATCCAGGACTACTCCGGAAATATGTCGCTGTCCCTGTCTGAGCCGCGTTTCGAGCCGGTGAAATACACCGTCGACGAATGCAAGGAAAAGGACATTAACTACTCTGCGCCGCTTTATGTGACGGCAGAGTTCATCAACAACGACACCCAGGAGATCAAGACCCAGACGGTGTTCATCGGCGATTTCCCGATGATGACGGAGAAGGGCACCTTCATTGTCAACGGCACCGAGCGTGTCATCGTCTCCCAGCTGGTGCGTTCCCCGGGCGTCTACTTCGACCGCTCCATCGATAAGTCCACGGAGCGTCCGCTCCACGCCGTCAAGGTCATCCCGTCCCGCGGTGCATGGCTCGAGTTCGACGTGGACAAGCGCGACACCGTCGGCGTTCGTATCGACCGCAAGCGTCGCCAGCCGGTGACGGTGCTACTCAAGGCCCTGGGGTGGACGGAAGAGCAAATCCGCGAGCGTTTCGGCTTCTCCGAGCTTATGATGTCCACCCTCGAGTCTGACGGTGTGTCCAACACCGATGAGGCTCTGCTGGAGATCTACCGCAAGCAGCGCCCGGGCGAGCAGCCCACCCGCGACCTTGCGACCTCCCTGCTGGAGAACTCCTTCTTCCGTGCGAAGCGTTATGACCTCGCTAAGGTCGGCCGTTACAAGGTCAACCGCAAGCTGGGCCTGGGCGGCGACCACGACGGTCTCATGACCCTGACCGAGGAAGACATCGCTGTCACCCTCGAGTACCTCGTGCGCCTGCACGCGGGCGAGCGCGAGATGAAGGCGCCGAACGGCGAGATGATCTCGCTCCACACGGACGACATTGACCACTTCGGTAACCGCCGTCTGCGCACCGTGGGCGAGCTCATCCAGAACCAGGTCCGCGTGGGCCTGTCCCGCATGGAGCGCGTCGTGCGCGAGCGCATGACCACCCAGGATGCCGAGTCCATCACCCCGACTTCGCTGATCAACGTCCGTCCGGTCTCCGCGGCTATCCGCGAGTTCTTCGGTACGTCCCAGCTGTCGCAGTTCATGGACCACAACAACTCACTGTCTGGTCTGACGCATAAGCGTCGCCTCTCCGCACTGGGCCCGGGCGGCCTGTCGCGTGAGCGCGCCGGCATTGAGGTCCGCGACGTTCACCCGTCGCACTACGGCCGCATGTGCCCGATCGAGACTCCCGAGGGCCCGAACATTGGCCTCATCGGCTCGCTCGCGTCGTACGCACGCGTCAACGCCTTCGGCTTCATCGAGACCCCATACAACAAGGTCGTCGACGGCAAGATCACCGGCCAGGTCGAGTACCTCACCGCTGATGAAGAGGACCGTTACGCAATTGCGCAGGCCGAGGTCGAGCACGACGCTGACGGCACGATCACCGAAACCCGTATTGAGGTCCGCCTCAAGGACGGCGATATCGCAGTGACCGACGCTTCCGGCGTCGACTACGTGGACGTGTCTCCGCGCCAGATGGTCTCCGTTGCAACGGCCATGATTCCGTTCCTCGAGCACGACGACGCTAACCGCGCCCTCATGGGTGCGAACATGCAGCGTCAGGCTGTGCCGCTGCTGCGCTCCGAGTCCGCGTACGTCGGTACCGGCATGGAGCTGCGCGCGGCCTACGACGCGGGTGACCTCATCATCACCCCGAAGGCCGGCGTGGTCGAAAGCGTCTCCGCAGACATGATCACCATCATGGATGACGAGGGTGTGCGTGACACCTACGTCCTGCGCAAGTTCGAGCGCACCAACCAGGGCACGAACTACAACCAGACCCCGCTCGTCTCCCTCGGCGACCGCGTCGAGGCAGGCCAGGTGCTGGCTGATGGTCCGGGTACCCACAACGGCGAAATGTCGCTGGGCCGCAACCTCCTCGTGGCGTTCATGCCGTGGGAAGGCCACAACTACGAGGACGCCATCATCCTCAACCAGCGCATCGTGGAAGAGGACATCCTGACCTCCATCCACATCGAGGAACACGAGATCGATGCCCGCGACACCAAGCTCGGTCCCGAGGAAATCACCCGCGAAATCCCGAACGTCTCCGAGGACGTCCTGCGCGACCTCGACGACCGCGGCATCATCCGCATCGGTGCGGACGTCCGCCCGGGCGACATCCTGGTCGGTAAGGTCACCCCGAAGGGCGAGACCGAGCTCACGCCGGAAGAGCGCCTGCTGCGCGCCATCTTCGGTGAGAAGGCTCGCGAGGTCCGCGACACCTCCATGAAGGTGCCCCACGGTGAGGTCGGCAAGGTCATCGGCGTTGCTCGCTTCTCCCGCGAGGATGACGATGAGCTGGCGCCGGGCGTTAACGAGATGATTCGCGTCTACGTCGCTCAGAAGCGCAAGGTCCAGGACGGCGATAAGCTCGCCGGCCGCCACGGCAACAAGGGTGTCGTGGGCAAGATCCTGCCGCCGGAGGATATGCCGTTCATGGAGGATGGCACCCCGGTCGACATCATCCTCAACACCCACGGTGTCCCGCGTCGTATGAACATTGGCCAGGTCCTCGAGGTTCACCTCGGCTGGCTGGCACACGCTGGCTGGAAGGTCGACGTGGACGATCCGGCTAACGCTGACCTGCTGAAGAAGCTGCCGGAGGAGCTCTACGACGTTCCACCGGAGTCGCTCACCGCAACCCCGGTCTTCGATGGTGCCTCCAACGAGGAGATCTCCCGCCTGCTGGCTTCCTCGAAGCCGAACCGCGACGGCGACGTCATGGTTGATGAGCACGGCAAGGCCCGCCTCTTCGACGGCCGCTCCGGCGAGCCGTACAAGTACCCGGTTTCTGTCGGCTACATGTACATGCTCAAGCTGCACCACCTCGTCGACGAGAAGATTCACGCTCGTTCCACCGGCCCATACTCCATGATTACTCAGCAGCCGCTGGGCGGTAAGGCTCAGTTCGGTGGCCAGCGCTTCGGCGAGATGGAGGTGTGGGCAATGCAGGCCTACGGCGCTGCCTACACCCTGCAGGAGCTGCTCACCATCAAGTCGGATGACGTCGTTGGCCGTGTCAAGGTCTACGAAGCCATCGTCAAGGGCGACAACATCCCGGATCCGGGCATCCCGGAGTCCTTCAAGGTGTTGCTCAAGGAGCTGCAGTCGCTGTGCCTCAACGTGGAGGTCCTCTCCACCGACGGCACGCCGATGGAACTTTCCGGATCTGATGATGACGACATGGACTCGCCGTCGCTGGGCATTAACCTGTCCCGTGATGAGCGCTCCGACGCCGACAACATCGCGTAAGTTACCGCATTCTGGTCTGGCCTCACGCTTGCCGATGCCGCCTTCCCGCTACCGCGGTAAGGCGAAAGGTTCCATAAGGAAAGGCACCCATCGGACAAGCACGGCCGGGCGATACAAAGACACAACTTTTAAGCCATCAATTCCTCAGAAACATAGAGGATGAAAGGGAGACATTACGTGTTTGACGTAAATCTCTTCGACGAGCTCCGTATCGGTCTCGCCACTGCTGACGACATTCGTCGTTGGTCCAAGGGCGAGGTGAAGAAGCCGGAAACCATTAACTACCGCACCCTCAAGCCGGAGAAGGACGGCCTCTTCTGCGAGCGCATCTTCGGTCCGACCCGCGACTGGGAGTGCGCCTGCGGTAAGTACAAGCGCGTCCGTTTCAAGGGCATCATCTGCGAGCGCTGCGGCGTCGAGGTGACCAAGTCCAAGGTTCGTCGTGAGCGCATGGGCCACATTGAGCTCGCCGCTCCGGTGACCCACATCTGGTATTTCAAGGGCGTTCCGTCCCGTCTGGGCTACCTGCTCGACATCGCGCCTAAGGATCTTGAGCGCATCATCTACTTCGCTGCCAACATCATCACGTCCGTCGATGAGGAGGCTCGTCACAACGACCAGTCCACTCTCGAGGCCGAGATGCTCCTGGAGAAGAAGGAGATCGAGGACGACGTCAACGCTGAGATCGCAGACCGCGCCGCCAAGCTCGAAGAGGACCTCGCTGAGCTCGAGGCCGCCGGAGCCAAGGCCGACGCCCGCCGCAAGGTCCAGAATGCTGCCGACAAGGACATGCAGCACATCCGCGAGGACGGCGAGCGCCAGGTCGCACGTCTCGACGAAATCTGGAACACCTTCATCAAGCTTGCCCCGAAGCAGATGATCATCGACGACACGATCTATGAGGAACTCATCGATCGTTACGAGGATTACTTCACCGGCGGCATGGGTGCTGAGGCTATCCAGACCCTCATCCGCAACTTCGACCTCGAGGCCGAGGCCGAGATCCTCCGCGAGATCATCAACAACGGCAAGGGCCAGAAGAAGGTCCGTGCCTTGAAGCGCCTCAAGGTTGTCGCCGCGTTCCTGCGTTCCGGCAACGATCCGGCCGGCATGGTCCTCGACGCTATCCCGGTCATCCCGCCGGAGCTGCGCCCGATGGTCCAGCTTGACGGTGGCCGCTTCGCGACCTCCGACTTGAACGACCTCTACCGTCGCGTCATTAACCGCAATAACCGCCTCAAGCGCATGATTGATCTCGGTGCCCCCGAGATCATCGTGAACAACGAGAAGCGCATGCTGCAGGAGTCGGTCGACGCCCTCTTCGACAACGGCCGCCGCGGCCGCCCGGTCACGGGCCCCGGTACCCGTCCGCTGAAGTCCCTGAGCGACCTGCTCAAGGGTAAGCAGGGTCGTTTCCGTCAGAACCTGCTGGGTAAGCGCGTCGATTACTCCGGTCGTTCCGTTATTATCGTCGGTCCGCAGCTCAAGCTGCACGAGTGTGGTCTGCCGAAGCTCATGGCTCTCGAGCTCTTCAAGCCTTTCGTTATGAAGCGCCTGGTGGAAAACGATTACGCGCAGAACATCAAGTCCGCCAAGCGCATGGTCGAGCGCCAGCGCCCTGAGGTGTGGGACGTCCTCGAAGAGGCCATTTCCGAGCACCCGGTCATGCTCAACCGTGCACCGACCCTGCACCGCCTGGGTATTCAGGCCTTCGAACCGAAGCTCGTCGAGGGTAAGGCTATCCAGCTCCACCCGCTGGCCTGTGAGGCCTTCAACGCTGACTTCGACGGCGACCAGATGGCAGTCCACCTTCCGCTGTCCGCCGAGGCTCAGGCTGAGGCGCGCGTGCTCATGCTCGCTTCGAACAACATTCTCTCCCCAGCGTCCGGTAAGCCGCTGGCTATGCCGCGTCTGGACATGGTGACCGGTCTGTACTACCTCACCATGGACAAGGGCCCGGACGAGATCGGCGGCGAGGGTCGTTACACGCCGGCTACCACCGATCAGCCGGCTACCGGTATCTTCTCCTCCTATGCTGAGGCTCTCATGGCTCGCGACCGCGGCATCGTTGGCCTGCAGGCTCCGATCAAGGTGCGTATCTCGCACTTGCGTCCGCCGGCAGACATCGAGGCTGAGCAGTTCCCGGACGGCTGGAACAAGGGCGAGACCTGGATGGCTGAGACCACCATCGGTCGCATCATGTTCAACGAGCTGCTGCCGTGGAACTACCCGTACCTCGAGGGCGTCATGGTCCGTAAGGGCGGCTCCGATAACAAGGTCCTGCTCGGTGACGTCATCAACGACCTCGCCAACAAGTACCCGATGATCACCGTTGCTCAGGTGCTGGACAAGATGAAGGACGCTGGTTTCTACTGGGCCACCCGTTCCGGCGTTACCATCACCATGGACGACGTTCTGGTCCTTCCGAACAAGCACGAGATCCTCGAGTCTTACGAGAAGGAAGCTCAGCGCATCGAGCGCAAGTACTACGAGCAGGGTGCGCTTACCGAGCGTGAGCGCTACGACCGCCTTGTCGAGCTGTGGAAGAACGCCACGGACGAGGTCGGTAACGCGGTCGAGAACCTCTACCCGGATGACAACCCGATTCCGATGATCGTGAAGTCTGGTGCTGCCGGTAACATGCGTCAGATCTGGACCCTGGCCGGTATGAAGGGCATGGTCGTGAACTCGCACGGTGACTACATCACCCGTCCGATTAAGACCTCCTTCCGCGAAGGCCTGTCCGTTCTCGAGTACTTCAACAACTCGCACGGTTCCCGTAAGGGCCTGGCCGATACCGCACTGCGTACCGCCGACTCGGGCTACCTCACCCGTCGTCTGGTCGACGTCGCGCAGGACGTCATCGTCCGCGAAGAGGACTGTGGCACCCGCCAGGGCGTCCGCGTCCCGATCGGCGAGGTTTCCGGCGACAAGGTCGTTATGCACGAGCTGTGGGAGACCTCCGCGTCTGGCCGCGTCGTTGCCTCTGACGTGAAGAACGAGGCCGGCGAGGTCATCGCCGAGGCCAGTTCTGACCTCACCGAGGAGCTCACTCAGAAGCTGCTCGACGCTGGCATCACCGACATCAAGGTTCGCTCCGTGCTTACCTGCCAGACCCCGGCCGGTGTCTGCGCGAAGTGCTACGGCAAGTCCATGGCCTCTGGCCAGCTGGTCGACATCGGCGAGGCCGTCGGCATCGTCGCCGCCCAGTCCATTGGTGAGCCGGGTACCCAGCTCACCATGCGTACGTTCCACCAGGGTGGTGTCGGTGGCGACATTACCGGTGGTCTGCCGCGTGTCCAGGAGCTCTTCGAGGCTCGTAACCCGAAGAACCGCGCCCCGATTGCTTCGGTCGACGGCACGATCTCGCTCTCTGATGAGGGCAACTTCTGGACGCTGACCATCACCCCGGACGATGGTTCGGACAACGTGGTCTTCGAGAAGCTGTCGAAGCGCCAGGGCCTGGCGCAGGTCCGTCGCCCGATGGAGTCAAATCCGGACGCCATGATTGAGCGCTCTCTGCGCGATGGTGACCACGTCACCACCGGCGAGCGCCTCATGCGCGGTGCGGCTGACCCGCACGACGTCCTCGAAGTCCTCGGTCGCCGTGGTGTTGAAAAGCACCTCATCGACGAGGTTCAGGCCGTCTACCGTGCGCAGGGTGTGGCCATCCACGATAAGCACATCGAGATCATCATCCGCCAGATGCTGCGTCGCGGTACCGTCATCGACGCAGGCTCCACCGACTTCCTGCCAGGCACCCTGGTTGACCTCTCTGAGGCCAAGCAGGTCAACGCCAAGCAGGTCGCCGAGGGCGGCGAGCCCGCCCAGCTCCGTTCGGAGATCATGGGTATCACCAAGGCGTCGCTGGCCACCGAGTCCTGGCTGTCGGCCGCCTCCTTCCAGGAGACGACGCGTGTGCTTACCGATGCCGCCATCAACAAGCGCTCCGATCAGCTCATTGGTCTGAAGGAGAACGTCATCATCGGTAAGCTCATCCCGGCTGGTACCGGTATCTCGCGCTACCGCAACATCACCGTCAAGCCGACGGAGGCTGCACGTAACGCGGCATACTCCATCCCAACCTATGGTGACTCCATCTACGGCGACGATGGCTTCGGTGAGTTCACCGGCGCCTCCGTCCCGCTGGACGAGGACTTCACCTTCTAGTTCTCGCCCCAGCCCTGCCCGGCACCGCTGCCGGGCGGGCCAGCACTTCAAGCGTGGTCTGCTTAAATTTCACGAAGCCCCGGTTTCCTTTGCCACCGCATGTGGCAGGGAAACCCGGGGCTTTGTGCTGCGCTGTGACCGAAATAGGGAATAGTTACCATCCCTGTGAATGTCTACTCGCAATAGACTTAACAAGTCTCCCGATAGCAGACTGATGAGCATGAAGCGCGCCGCTGTCGTCAAAAGCTGAAGGCTGAAGCTAAACGACGCGGTCTTGAATTTGAGGAAATCACCCTACTCGACACAATGCCTACCGGGTGGGCAACACCACCCGAACACTCGGCAGGCACCGCGAGATCGACGATGTGACAGCGAAAAATTTCTTCGATCAGTGTGCGCGGGAACGAGGAAAGGGTGGGTGGAGATAGTGGCCAAGACGCACATAGTTACCGCAGAACGAGGCACCAGTGACGTGTGGGCGCTGGAATGCGCTGAGCTGGGAGCTGTCTCGCAGACTAAGCGACTAGCCCATGCCGCCGACGAGATGCGGGAAGCCATGGCCTATCAGGCAGGAGTAAGCCCAGACGGACTCAACATCGTGGTTGACGTCATTCTCCCCTCCACTATCGCTGAGCTAAAGACACGCGCGAATAAGCAGCGCGAAAGAAGCGGTACGGCTTACGACCGAGGCGAAGGAAAGCACCCGTGAGCTTGCTGCTGCGATGAAGAAGTCTGGAATGACGGTGCCCGACATGGGCGAGATTCTTGGCGTGTTCTATCAAAGGGCACAAGAGCTTGCTAGCGCGTGAAGAATAACTGTTGTCAGCCATTGCCCCATCTACGTGCTTTCGAGGGAGTGGCGGCTGTTAGGATAAAGATGTTATCCACCCCATCGTCGGCGTTGGCTGAGTGATGGGGTGCGATCACCACTTAAATTTCACACGTGACACGGGTGCTCCGCGCAGGCGGGGCTGAGATGCCGCAGCAGATAGCGAGTGACATGGACTCGCTCAGTACTGCATCGGCGAACCGTCGAACCTGATCCGGGTAATGCCGGCGATAAGGGAGGAATCATGAGCGCGACATCTGCGCCCGCAATCGCTACTACTTCGACCCCGCGCCGCTCACTGCGCTGGCGCGTGGTGGACATCATCGTCGCCACCGTGCTGGCGGTGGCCTGCGGCCTCATCTTCGTTTTCTGGAACTCTGTGGGCTACGCCTGGTACATGGCCATGGATGCCCTCACACCGGGCCTGGGCGGCCTGGCCACGGGTATCTGGTTGATTGGCGGCGTGCTGGGCGCGCTCATCATCCGCAAGCCGGGTGCGGCTCTCTACGTTGAGGTGCTCGCGGCATCGGTCTCTGCCGTGATGGGCAGCCAATGGGGCTGGTCCACCATTTACTCGGGCCTCGCCCAAGGCATCGGCATTGAGCTTGTCCTCATCGTTTTCGCGTACCGCACATTCGGCCTGGGCATCGCCATGCTCGGCGGCGCACTCGCCGGTGTTGGTGCGTGGTGCCTTGAGCTGTTTACCTCCGGCAATCTGGCTAAGGGACCGGAGTTCCTCATCATCTACCTGGTCTGCTTGATCATCTCGGGCGCCATCCTGGCCGGCGTCGTCGGCCACCTGCTTACGCGGGCCCTGGCGGCCACGGGTGCTCTCGACCGCTTTGCTGTAGGCCGCGAAGCCCGCGCCAAGTAGCCGCGTAGTTTTGCGTGTCTATGACGACTCAGATCACCCTGCGCGGCTTCGGGTGGACCCACGCGGGCCGCGCGACTCCCGCATTGGACGGTATTGACCTCGACATTGCCCCGGGCGAGCGAGTCTTGTTGTGCGGGGATTCCGGCTCTGGTAAATCCACGCTCCTGGCCGCGCTCGCCGGCGTTCTTGGCGGCGACGAGGACGGGCAGCAGGTAGGGCACCTCACGCTGACCCCGCAGACCCCGGCCGGGCTCGTTCTCCAGGATCCGGACTCGCAGGTTATTGCGGCCACGGTGGGCCGCGACGTGGCATTTGGCTGCGAGAACCTCGGTCTGCCGCGCGCGGAGATATGGCGGCGCGTCGAACACGCCCTGGACCTCGTAGGCCTGGATGTGCCGCTTGACCACCCCACCCAACGCCTGTCTGGTGGGCAGAAGCAGCGCCTCGCGCTCGCCGGGGTCATTGCCATGGGCGCCGGGCTCATCTTGCTTGATGAGCCGACGGCCAACCTCGATCCGCAGGGCGCGCGCGACGTGGTCGCGGCCGTCGAGCGGATCGTCCGTGCCACGGGAGCGACGTTGGTCGTGGTGGAACACCAGTATTCCGCGTGGTCCGGCCTGCTGGATCGCGCGGTGCGCCTGGACCGGGGGCGCATCGTCGAAGACGGCGCATACGGAGTGGTGACGGCCGCGCGCGCCGTAACCGGCTTGCCCGTCGCCGTACCCGCCCCGGCAGATGCCGAGGCCGCGCTGTGGTCGAACGACCTTGTGACGCGCTTCGGCCCGCCCCGCAGTGTGCGTGTTCCGCAGGGGTATTCCACCGTCATCACGGGTGCGAACGGCTCTGGGAAAACCACGTGGTTGATGACCATGGCGGGCCTGCTTCCCAGCTGCGGCGGCGAGATTGGCGTGGCCGAGTCCGTGCGGCGCGGGCTGCGCGGCGAGCCTTCGACGTGGCGCTCGCGCGACCTGGCTCAGCGCCTGGGGGTCGTCTTTCAAAATCCAGAGCACCAGTTCGTCGCCCGCACCGTGGGCGAGGAGATGCGTGTCGGTCCGGGCGTGATGGGTACTTCGGATGCCGCTTCTCAAGCGCGCGTGGGCGAGCTCCTCGAGCGCCTGCGGCTTACTCACCTCGTGGACGCAAACCCGTTTACTCTGTCCGGCGGGGAGAAGCGCCGGCTCTCGGTAGCCACGGCGCTCGTCGCCGCGCCGTCCGTGCTGCTGCTTGACGAGCCCACCTTCGGCCAGGATCCCACCACCTTCGCAGAGCTCGTGCGCATGTTGCGTGAGCTTGCGAACGAGGGTACGACGCTGGTCTCCATTACCCACGACCCGCTATTCTTGGCGGCGCTGGGCGACCACCGCGTGACCGTCAGCGCGCACACTGGCCAGGCGGGAGGCGGTACCCATGCCTAACCTCGTACGCGGCGTTAATCCGCTCACGCGCTTGGTGGCGACGTTCCTGGTCACCACGCCGATCTTGCTGACCATTGACTGGCTCTCGGCCGCCGTGTCCGTCGCGGTGACGGTGCTCCTTGCTCCGCTGTGCGGGATGAGCTGGCCCCGGCTGGTACGCGCGGCGCTGCCGCTGTGGATCATCGCGCCGCTATCTGGGATATCCATGTTGCTCTACGGTAAAGAGGGCGGCGAGGTCTACTTCTCCTTCTGGCTGGTGACCGTCAGTGAGAACTCCTTGGGACTGGCGGGAGCCATCATGCTGCGCGTCTTTGCTGTCGCGTTGCCGGTGATTGTGCTGGCTCGCGATATCGACCCCACGGAGCTGGGCGACGCCCTCGCGCAAATCTGGCACCTTCCCTCCCGCTTTGTCATCGGCGCAGTCGCCGGCGTGCGCATGCTTACCCTGTTTAAGGATGACTGGGACTCGCTCGCCCGCGCGCGGCGCGCCCGCGGCATCGCGGACGTGGGGCGCATCCGGCACCTAGCCACCATGAGTTTTAGCCTGCTTGTTCTCGCGCTGCGCCGCGGCGGCAAGCTCGCCACAGCGATGGAGGCCCGCGGCTTCGGGCGCCCAGCCCCGGGCGGCCGGGCGCGCACGTGGGCGGTGGCTTCGCACCTGCGTGCCCGCGATTGGTGGGTCATGGCCGCAGCCGTGGGGGCGGCGGCATTGCCCGTCGTTATTGCGGTAGCTTGCGGCACGTGGCGCCTCTTTGGCCTCTAGCGATAGTTAAGCCGCGGCGCGCGGGGACTTAAGTCCCTTAGACTGGCAGGTACGACTTCCCTGGCGCGGCACCGCATCCCC
>NHCFJ05603__coassemble_812_pt1 | contig 21483 bp, 20 predicted proteins | sample NHCFJ05603__metabat2_low_PE_001 | metagenome-assembled genome bin NHCFJ05603 | reverse complement strand
TAGTTACGCCATCTTGTTGAGGGCGGTGGCCATGCCCGACTTCTTGTTAGCGGCGTTGTTGCGGTGGAACACGCCCTTGGAGACGGACTTGTCCAGAGCGCGGGAAGCAACGCGGAGCTGCTTCTCGGCACCAGCCTTGTCGCCAGCCTCGACGAGAGCGCGGAACTTGCGGATCTCGGTGCGGACGGCGGAGCGGACTGCCTTGTTGCGCTGGCGAGCCTTCTCGTTGGTGATGATGCGCTTCTTCTTGGACTTGATGTTTGCCATTGAAATTACCTCTTGGGAATCGAAATGATTACTGTTAGCGACTTACCCCGCACGGACATGTCCCGATTTCTCTCGGCGCGAGTGTTCGAAGGGCGAACCCAAGGTCCTGCTCGTCCCGACTCGCGCGCCACGGTGCGTGGAAGCAACCTGGGTAGCTTAGCAGAGAACCTATCCCCAGTGGTAACGGGACCTGAGTCGGTTGGCAATCCGCTCGAAGCGACGCTCTGGGAAGAGCGCGCCTTGGCGGCGGACTTGCTCCTCCGCGATCTCGAGGACGCGGTCGAGGCGAATCCAGCACTGGCGGCCTTGCTCGTCCCACTCGCCCGAGCCGATCGCCAACCACGAGTCGTCCGTGGAATGATCCGGGTTGGGAGAGATGAGCAGCCCCAGAATGGTTGCGCGCGTCCTGCCTACGACGAGGACCGCGCGTTCTTGCGGGGGAGTCGACGGCGTCCACACCCACACGACCTCACCGGAGTCTGCCTGGCCGTCCATATCGGGGGCAAAGAAGATGGAACGCGCACGGGATTCGGTCTTCTCAATCCGAATCTTCGCGGCCTTGCGGATGGTCGCGCGGCGTCCGTGCAGGCCAATGCGGTCATTAATGCGACGCAGACCGGTGTCCAAGGGATGGGCCTCGCGAATGGACAATGCTCTTTTAATTCGGGTCCATCCGGTTGGGTTCGCGCTCGTCATGTCGACTATTCTAAACCCATGTCTAAAAACTTTGCGGCCACTACGTTTACGGATCCAGCCCGAATCCGAAACTTCTGCATTATCGCCCACATCGACCACGGCAAGTCGACGCTGGCTGACCGCATCCTGCAGCTGTCCAAGGTCGTAGAGGAGCGCGACATGCGCGACCAGTACCTGGACAACATGGATATTGAGCGCGAGCGCGGCATCACCATCAAGGCGCAGAACGTGCGCCTTCCCTGGATCCCCCGTTCGGGTCCCCTCGAGGGGGAAGAGATCGTCATGCAAATGATCGATACCCCCGGCCACGTGGACTTTACCTACGAAGTCTCCCGCGCCCTCGAGGCGTGTGAGGGTGCCATTTTGCTTGTCGATGCCGCCCAAGGCATCGAGGCTCAGACCCTCGCCAACCTCTACCTGGCGATGGAAAACGACCTGGAGATCATCCCTGTCCTCAACAAGATTGACCTCCCTGCAGCCGACCCCGAGAAGTACTCCCTGGAGATCGCCAACATCATTGGCTGCGAGCCAGAGGATGTCCTGCGCGTCTCGGGCAAGACGGGCGAGGGTGTTGAAGCATTGCTGGACAAGGTCGCCGAGCTCGTTCCCGCTCCGACTTCCGATTTCGGTCCGGACGCCCCCGCGCGCGCCATGATCTTCGACTCCATCTACGACACCTACCGTGGCGTCGTGACCTACATCCGTATGGTCGACGGCACGCTCAAGCCGCGCCAGAAGGTCACCATGATGTCCACGGGTGCCAACCACGAGCTGCTCGAGGTGGGCATCGTCTCGCCGACTATGCACAAGTGCGAGGGCCTCGGCCCTGGCGAGGTTGGCTACCTCATCACCGGCGTAAAGGACGTCCGCGAGACCAAGGTCGGCGATACCATCACCTGGGCCTCCGGCGGCGCCGAGGAACCCCTTGAGGGCTACGCCGACCCTAAGCCGATGGTCTACTCCGGCTTGTTCCCCATCTCCCAGGCCGACTTCCCGGACCTGCGCGACGCGCTGGAGAAGCTGCAGCTTAATGATGCCTCCTTGACCTACGAGCCCGAAACCTCCGTCGCCCTTGGCTTTGGTTTCCGTTGCGGCTTCCTGGGTCTGCTTCACATGGAAATCACCCGCGACCGCCTGGAGCGCGAGTTCGACTTGGACCTCATCTCCACCGCGCCGTCAGTGACCTACCGCGTGGTCGGTGAGGATGGCGCCGAGCAGATCATCCACAACCCGTCCGACTGGCCGGAAGGCAAGCTCCGCGAGGTCTACGAGCCGGTAGTGAAGACCACCATCATCGTGCCAGCGGACTTCGTGGGCCCGACCATGGAGCTGTGCCAGTCCAAGCGCGGCCAGATGGGCGGCATGGACTACCTGTCTGAGGACCGCGTCGAGCTGCGCTACACCATGCCGCTGGGTGAAATCATCTTTGACTTCTTCGACCAGCTCAAGTCCCGCACCAAGGGTTACGCCTCCCTCAACTACGAGGACGCTGGCGAGCAGCTCGCGGACCTCGTCAAGGTCGATGTCCTCCTCAACGGCGACCCTGTCGACGCCTTCTCCGCCATCGTCCACCGCGACTCCGCGCAGTGGTACGGCAACAAGATGACGAAGAAGCTCAAAGAGCTCATCCCACGCCAGCAGTTCGAGGTGCCGGTCCAGGCCTCTATCGGCTCCAAGATCATCGCGCGCGAGAATATCCGCGCGATGCGCAAGGACGTCCTGGCTAAGTGTTACGGCGGCGATATCTCGCGTAAGCGCAAGCTGCTCGAGAAGCAGAAGGCCGGTAAGAAGCGCATGAAGTCCCTCGGTTCGGTCTCCGTTCCGCAGGAAGCCTTCGTCGCAGCGCTGTCCACCGACGACGACTAAAACCGCGTCACCCCCAAGCCCGCCTCGTGGCGGGCTTTTCTTGTGTCCAGCTTTGGGTTTATGGCGCCTTGACGCTTCATTGGGGTGGTGAAGCGCCATAAAACCAAAGCTGGCGCAAGTCGGCCGGGCTTAGCTTTGGGTTTATGGCGTTTGGGGCCGTGGTGGCGGTGCCGAGGCGCTATAAATCCAAAGCTGGCGAGCGACGGGGTGATTAGTACAGAGCAGGGCGGATAGCCGCCCACGCGGGAGCGAGCTGGCCCGAGAACATAGACCAGTTATGGACGCCACGGTCGAGATAGTTCGTGGTGTGCTCGATACCGGCGCGGGTAAGAGCAGAGTCGAGACGCTGCGTGCACTGGCGCGAGCCTGCCTCGAGCAGCGTGCCGCCAATCTGATCCGTGAGCGGCTTGCCAGCGTAGCCGCGCTGGTCGGCCTCGGTGACCTCGCCGGTTGCCGCGGAGAGATAAATGCGCGTGCCGCGCAGGCCTTCCGGGCGCGAGGTGACGTCATTGCGCTTCCAGTCAGACGCGTTCCACATGTTGGCGGTGCTGCCGCCGCCGTTGCCGACGGTAAGCTCCACGGTGCCGCGGCCTGTCGGGTCGAGCGTCGAGTAACAGCCGGAGATGCCTGCGACGGCGTCGAAGAATCCCGGATTGTTATTGGCCATCATGACGGCGCCGGAGGCACCCATGGACAGGCCGATGGCGGCGCGCTTGCCGTTATTGGGGATTTCGCGGTCCACAAGCGGGGCGAGTTCCTTCGTGTAGAACGTCTCCCACTTCATGCGGCCGAGCTTGGGGTCATCGCGGCGCCAGTCCTGCCACATGGAGGAGCGACCCTGGTTAGGGATGATGACGGTGGCATCGGAGTCCGCGAAGACCTTCTGCGCGATGCCACGCTTGATCCAGCCGGAGGTCTCCGGCGAGTCGACGCCCCCGAAGAGGAAGACGACTGGGCCGGTGCCCACGAGGACGTCGGCCTCGATGACGCGGCCCATGGCCGGCGAGGCGATATCCCAGCGCTCTTGGCGACCATCGACCTTGTGACGGGTGATGGATGCGGAGGGGATGGAGGTGATGGGGTGGGGATAGGCGGCATCGGAAGCAGCCCACAGATCGGTGAGGAGCTTGGCGTTGGGCCCCAGCGCGCCGAGGAGCGTGGTGGCGGCGTCGACGGTGACGCTGGAAGAGCCGTGGTTGGTGCTGGAGAGCTGGTGCGCCTCGGAGGAAAAGTCCTGGCCGTGGGCTGCCGGGGCGGCGAGGGTAAGGGTAGCGGCGAGCGCAAGAGAGAGAATTCGCATGCGGGTTACTTTACAATAGGCGGGCATGACTACACCCCACATTGGCCAGCAGCTCCCGCCGCTTCCGGCGCCGGGCGCGACCTTGCAGGGCGAACCTGCCGTCGACGTCCTCCGCAGCGAAGCTAAGGAATTATTGAGTAACCTGCAGGTTATTCGGCGCGACTTGCACGAAAACCCTGAGATTGGCATTCAGCTTCCGCGCACGCAACGCCGCGTGTTGGAGGAGCTCGAAGGTCTGCCGCTGGAGGTGTCGACCGGCCTAGCCGTGACGTCGGTTGTCGCGGTGCTGCGCGGGGGTAAGAGGGGCGACCATCCGGTCTCGGTGTTGCTGCGCGCGGACATGGACGCGCTCGAGGTGGGGGAGCGCTCCGGCAGCCCCTTTGCCTCGACGAATGGCTACATGCATGCGTGCGGCCACGACCTACACACGTCGGCGCTCATTGGCGCGGCGCACATGCTCTGCGCACACCGCGAAGAGCTCGAGGGCGACATTATTTTCATGTTCCAACCGGGCGAGGAAGGCCCGGGTGGCGCGAAGCCGATGATTGAGGAAGGCGTACTTGACGCGGCAGGGCGCCGTCCGATTGCGGCGTATGGTTTGCACGTCGGCCCGCAGGACTTCGGCACGTTCAACCACGCGCCGGGCCCGCTCATGGCATCCTCGTCGAACTTGCGCATTACGGTGCTGGGCAAGGGTGGCCACGGCTCGCGCCCGCACGACGCGGTGGATCCCGTGGCCGCGCTCGCGGAGATTCAGGTCGCGCTGCAGTCGGCGGTCACGCGCCGCTTCGACGCGCTCAATCCTGTGGTCATCACCGTGACCAACCTGTGGGCGGGCGACGGCGCCATCAATGCCATCCCGGAGCGCGCAGGGTGCGCGGCGACGGTGCGTGTTCTTGACGATGCCGCCATTGAGCGGGTCCGCCAAGTCATCACCGAGGTGACCACCAACGTCGCAGCGGCGCACCGCTGCTCTGTGGAGACGGAATTCGAAATGCTTTATCCGTCCACGAAGACGAATGCCCGCGAGGACGCGTTTGCCGCGGGCGTGTGGGCCCGCCAGTTCGGGCAGGAGCGCGTGGTGCGCATGCGTACGCCCATGATGGCGAGCGAGGACTTTGGCGTGGTGCTCCAGCAGGTGCCGGGCACGTTCGCGTGGCTTGGCACGGTCGATGCCTCCGTGCCGGAGCAAAAGCGCGAGTGGAATCACTCGCCGCTCGCGCGCTTCGATGATCGCGTGCTCGGCGACCAGGCGGCGGCGCTGGCGGCGGTGGCGGTGGAGCGACTGCATGCGGCGCAGTCGCACCCGTCACCGACGATTCATGCGGCGCGCCAGGCGGCCCACCAGGTATAGGATGACCGCCGCCGCGATGAGCGCGAGGGTCTGGGGCAGCCAGTAGAGGGGGTAGTACTGCGCTGCATACCCGGCTGCGGCGGGATCGTCGAAGCGACGGTAGGCAAGAACGGGAATCCACCACAGGTGGTGGAGTGCTAGGAAAACGCCGGGGATGAGCAGCCAGCGCAAGCGCCAGCCTGCGATTCCGATGAGTACGAGGCCGACGATGGCGAGCCAAGAAAACGGCCCGCCCTCGGTGAGGAAGAGATGGTCGATCTGGTGCTGCTCGGCAAGGGAATAGCCGTCAAGAACGACCTCACTGGGGATCCTTGTAGCCATCGGCCCATTCACCCGTTTCAAAGTCGTAGTCGACGTTCTCGCCGTCTTCGTCCGTGCGCTGGTACCACTCGGTGTAGCGGTCCGCGGAGGAGTCGAACTCGGAGCCGGCGCCGCGGCCTTCCTCGGCGTGCTCGACGGAAATCTCGAAGTCGTCGCCGTGTTCCTCGATGCCGCGGACGACGGCGTTCTCGACGGCGGTGCGCGCGTAGGCGCGGCGGATAAACATCGGGTCGGAGTGCAGGTCCTTGATGAAGGCGACCATCATGACGAGCAAGACAACGCTAAACGGCAAGGCCGCGAGGATGGTGAGGTTCTGCAGTCCGGAGAGGACCTCCTCGCCGCCGGTCAGCAGCATGACGACCGCGATACCCATCATGGACAGACCCCAGAAGACGACGACGAACTTATTGGGGGTCGGGTCGCCCTTGGAGGACATGGTGCCCATGATGACGGAGGCGGAGTCCGCCGAGGTCACGAAGAAGACCGCGAGGACGAAGAGCAGCAGGAACGGCGTGATGGTCCCCAACGGCAGGTCCTGGAACATGGCGAAGAGCACCTGCTCGTTGGATGCGGAGCCATCGAAGCCCTCGAGACCCTTCTGGTTGAAGCTAATCGCGGTGCCGCCAAAGACAGTGAATGCGAGAATGAGGATGGCCGTGGGTGCGAAGACCGTGACGAGGGTGAATTCGCGCAGGGTGCGGCCGCGGGAGATGCGGGCGACGAACATGCCCACGAACGGGGTCCACGCAATCCACCATGCCCAGTAGAACGCCGTCCAATAGGACTGGAACTCGATGGTCTCATCGCCCCAGGACAGGCCCTTGGCCATCATGGGCAATAACTGGTCGAGGTAGGTGATAATGCCCGCCGGGATGAGGTTGAGCAGCAGCAGCGTGGGGCCCACGATAAAGACGAAGAGGACGAAGCCGAGCGTGAGCGTGATGTTGATATTCGACAGGTAGCGCACTCCGCGCGAGACGCCGGAGACCGCGGACAGGATAAACGCACAGCCGAGGATGCCGATGATCATGAGCAGGCCCGCGTTCGCCAACGGGTGGCCGGAGATGATGGTCACTCCCTCGCCAATTTGGATGGCGGAGAGACCCAGCGTTGCGGCGGTGCCGAAGAGGGTCGCGACGAGCGCGAGGGCATCGATAAGCTTGCCCAGCGGGCCGTCCGTGTCGCGGGAACCGAAGAGCGGCTTGAAGATGGAGGACACGAGCGGGACGCGGCCGCGGCGGTAAGACGAGTAGGCGATGGCGCCGCCCACGAGGGCATATGCCGCCCACGGGGAGATGCCCCAGTGGTAGTGGGCTTGCGCCATGGCCTGGTGAAGTGCCTCGACCGAGTTGCCGTCCACGGTGTGCGGCGGCGGGGTGAGGTAGTGCGACAGCGGCTCAGACGGGCCGTAGAAGAAGATACCGACGCCGATGCCAGCGCCGAACATCATGGCGATCCAGCTAAAGCGGCCGAACTCGGGTTCTTCGTCATCCGTACCGAGCTTGATGCGACCCAAGCGCGAGAAGCCGACGTAGGCCATGACGAAGATCGCGAGGATCATCGTGATGTTGAGCAGCCAGCCAGCGTTCGTAATCGCCCACGAGAACGCGGCCGAGGAGACAGTGGCCACGGAGTCAGGCCAGATGACGCCCCAGATAATGAAGGCGACGCTGAAGGCGGCCGTGGTGAAGAAGAGCGGCTTGTCGAGCCCGAAGCGGTTGCGCTGGTCATCGACGGAAATGCCCGGGACGAGGCCCGGGTGCATGTCGTGGGGATACAAGCCGACCGCGGTCTCCTTATCCGCGGGGTTGAGTGAAGCGTGGTAGGGATCCGAGGTTGTCACGGGAAATCCTTAAAGTAGACAGTGTCGCTTATTATCCCTGTGCGGCGCGGAAATTGCTACTATGTGGCTAATCTAGACCGGTAGGTGATACGCATGCATGTACCTGATTTTGATGAGGCCCTGGTGGAACTCGACGTCTTTGAGCGCGTCGAGGAGCACGTCCTCGACCCCGCCGTCCTGCTCAACATTTACTCCTCATGAGGTGTTGGAGCGCGGTCTTTCCGTCCGACGAGGTCTCCTTCGTCGAGTCGCACCCAGCCGAGGGCCGCGGCGGCGGGCCGCGCTACGAGGTTATCCAGATTTTTCCACTGCGCTCACCAGCTCGCGCAGCTCCGGCTCGGTGGGCCGGCGGTCCGGGTGAAGCGAGCAGAAGTCGAGCAGGTGATAGCCCGCGCGGCGCAGCCGCTGGTGGCGTTCCCAGAAAGGCTCGCCGTGTCCGTCGGCGGCGAGCGAAAGAATGGCGCGGCGCTCGGAGAGCAGCTCGTACTGGAGATCGCGGCGGGTGGTGAGCACCGCGTCCGGGGTGGTGGTGAGCAACGAGCCAAGCAGCGTCGACATCGCCTGGACGCAGCGTGCCTGAAGACGCTGTTCATCCTGGGCCGCCGCGCGGGGACGCCACAGCCACAGCACGGCGAGCGCGAGGGAGACGGACAGGGCAATTTCGGCGAGACGCGCCTCAATCGCGGCGAAGCTCGAGTTGCCCATGAGCAGCGCCAGCGGCGTGGAGAAGATGACACAGATCGCGTAATTGCGCACGACGAAGGTCTCCGCCGCGTACTGGCAGGCCGCGAGTGCGAGCAACAGCGTCCACCCGGAGACCCCGAAGTAGTGGAACGCCGCGAAGAGACACACGCCTAGGCACGAGCCGAGCATGCGCTGCACGCCGCGAATGGTGCCGGGCACGCGGTCGGGACCCCATTGGAGGACGAGGAGCACGGAGACTGCTCCCCAGTCCGGGCGGTTGAGCCCGAGTGCGAGCCCAATGAGCACGGTGAGCAGACCGCCCACGAGGACGCGTTGCGCCGCCAAGGACGGCTGCGAATTGCGCGTCGCCGAACGGTAGAGACGGTAGCGCGCGGTCGGGTTCGTGTGCGGAATGACGGTGCGGGAAGGATCGATATCCGCGGGTTCATCCGTAAGCAGCGCCGAGTCCACGTGTCGTGCGGCGACGGCGCGTTGGGCGGCGAGCGTGCGCTCTACGAGGTCGCGCTGTGCGGGCTGGAGGATGCGGCCGCCGCGGATAGTGGCGGCATCGGAAAGCGCTTGCCACGCGGAGACCAACGCGGTCTGCGCCTGGTGATGGTGGGCGAGCGTGGGCTCATCCACGAAGGCGCGCGCGGCCTGTTCGACGCCGAGGACGCGGCGCTTCTCCGGCCCATGCGCGTCGAGGGCTGCGGGCAGCATGCCAAGGATGATGCCGGTGAGCGAACCGACTGCGCACCAGAGGCCGACTTCCCAGGCGGGCACTCCGGTAATCATGGTCGAGCCGCCGCCGACCATGACGATGAAGAAACAGCCCGGCGGCGGCAGGCGTAAGGCGTTTTGCACGAAGGTGCCCAGGACGCCGAGGGTTACCGCATAGAGACCGCCGGCGAGGAGGCCGTCGACGAGCACGCCGCCTACCGATGCCCCCAAAAGCAACAGCGCCGCAGTCGCCATCACCCGCAGGCGCGTGCGGTAGGGATGGCCCTCGCCATAGATGACCGCGAACGCGCCGGCGGAGATGAGCAGAACCGCATGGTCATAGCCCAGGAGCAGCGCAATGGAGCCGGGGATGAGGATGGCGAGTGCTGCGCGCAGCGCGCCGGGCCAGCGGCGAACCTTCGAGTTGTAGGCGGTGAGTAACTGGAGAGGACCGGGTCTTTGAGGTAGCGCTTCCACGTCAGGGTAGCTTAGCGGCCGCGAGCAAACGCTGCGTATACGAGTGCTGGGGGTGCTCCCAGATCTCGTCGACGGGGCCGTGCTCGACAATCCGGCCCTCGTGGACAACGGCGACCGACGAACACATCTCTTTGACGACGCCCAGATCGTGCGTGACGAAGACGAGCGTGAGCCCGTACTCGTCGACGAGCCGGTCGAGGAGCTCGAGGATCTGTCGGCGCACCGTGACGTCGAGGGCGGAGACCGCCTCGTCCGCGAGCAGGATATCCGGGCGGCCGACGAGGGCGCGCGCGATGGAGATGCGCTGGCGCTGCCCGCCGGAGAACTCGTGTGGGTACTTCTGCGCGTCTGAAGGGTGGAGGCCGACGTCCACGAGGGCCTGCGCCACGTCCGGACCGGCCTCCTTGATCGACCGGCCGACCCGCAGCCGCGGGTTGAGCGAGCCCCGCGGGTCCTGGAAGACCATCTGGATTGTGCCGCGGACTTCGACCGTGCCTGACGCTGGCTTGAGCAGCCCGGTGAGCATCTTCAACAAGGTTGTCTTACCGGAGCCGGAGCCGCCCACGACGGCGAGCCGCTCGCCGCGCGCCACCGTGAGATCGACCTGCTCGAGCCCATAGGGCGCGGCGGCGTGGACCTCGATAATGGGCTCGCCGGTCTCAGCAGGCGAGGGGGTAATCGGCTGCGGCACGAGGCTGCGGCCATACTCGGACTCGAGTGACTCAAAGTGGCCCGCCTTGAGCAGCAGCCGACGCGTCGTCATGCGGTCGATGACCCGCAGGTCGTGCGAGATGAAGAGCAGCGCGAAACCACGTTCATCCGCGAGCCGCTCAATCAAAGCGAGCACGCCCGCCTGCGTCGTCGCGTCGAGCGCCGTCGTGGGCTCGTCACAGATGAGCACATCCGGATTCTGAGCGAGCGCCATGGCGATGAGCACGCGCTGGCGCTGCCCGCCGGAGAGCTCATGCGGATACCGCTTCGCCACAGCAGGGTCGAGGTCCACATCCTTGAGGGACTCCGGCGTCGCGCCGGCATAGTGCAACTGGCGCGAAATCTTCATCAAAGGGTCCAACGCGGAGAGCGGCTCCTGAAAGACCATGGCGGCTTTTCCATCCAGCTCCACTTCACCGGAATGCGCAACGAGCCCCATGATGGACAGCGCTGTCTGCGACTTGCCCGAACCAGACTCGCCGATGAGGCCGACTCTTTCGCCGCGGCCGACCTCGAAGGTGAGACCGTGGAGGATCCCCGGAATCGTGAGGTCGCGTACTTCTAGAACGTTCATTAATCCTCCGGATCCATAAGGTCGCGCAGGCCATCGCCCAGCAGGTTAAAGCCCAAGACGGTGAGCGCGATGGACAGGCCCGGCCAGAAAGCGAGCAGCGGCTGCGTGCCGAGCATGGTCTGTGCGTCGTGGAGCATGCGGCCCCAGGACGCGGCCGGGGGAGCGGTGCCCAGGCCTAGGTAGCTCAGGCCAGCCTCCGCGAGAATGGCGAGCGCGCAGTAGACGGAGGCCTGCACGACGATAAGGCTCACGATATTGGGCAGCACGTGGCGCACCGCGATGACCGGATTGGATACGCCCGAAATCCGCGCGGCCGCGACGAAGTCCTGGTGCATGACCTGCAGCGTGCCTGCCCGGGCGACGCGGATAAACGACGGAATTCCCGCGATGCCGATGGCAATCATCGCCGTGAGCGTCGACGGCCCCCACACCGCGCCCGCGATAATGGCGAGCAGCAGCGCCGGGAACGCGAGGAGCAGATCCGCGCCCCGCATGATGAGCGGGAAGCCCATGCCTGCCGCGATGCCCAGCGGCACGCCGATGACTGCCGCGATGACCACCGCGACGATGGCAACAGACAGCGTAATCTGCGCGCCCGACATAAGGCGCGAGAGCTCGTCGCGGCCAAAGCGGTCGGTGCCGAGGAGATGCTCCGCCGACGGCGAGGCCGCAAGCTGGTTCGAGACCTGGAACGGGTCATACGGCGTCCAGATAAACGCGACCACGGTCGTGAGCACCGTGAGCGCGACGAGGATCGCGCCAATCCACCCTGTGCGACTCATGCGCGCGCTCCAATCCGGGGGTCGATGACGCGGTACGCCACGTCCGTGAACAGATTGACCGTGAGCGTAAACGCCACGAGCAGCATGACGAGCGTTTGCACCGTCGTGAGGTCGCGCACCGCGACCGCGTCAAGGAGCATGGAACCCAGCCCTGGGATGACGAAGACGGATTCGATGACCACCGCGCCGATGACCAGCGTGGTGAGCTGCAGCCCCGCGACGGTCAGCACCGGCAGCGCGGCGTTGCGCAGCCCGTGCCGCAGCAATGCCTGGCTTTCCGATGCCCCCAGCGAGCGCGCCGTGCGCATATAGTCCCGGTGGAGCTGCTCCCGCACGGCGCTGCGCACGTAACGGGTGAGCATCGCGCCTTGGACGAGCGCCAGGGAGATGACGGGCAGGACGAGATAGCGCGGCGAGACTGGCACGACCCAGCCGTTGGCGGGCAGCCAGCCGAGTTTTACGGCGAAGACGGCAACGAGGAGGATACCGACGAGGAAGCTTGGCACGGCGATGCCCAGCTGCGTGAGCACCGACACGGCCGTTGAGTCGCGTCGAGCCAAGAAGATGCCGGCGGGGATGGCGCCGAGGAGGGCGAGTGCCATCGCGGCGAGGACGAGGATGAGCGAGACCTGGGCGCGGTCGATGACGAGCGGCGTGATGTCCTGGCCGGAGCTCAAGGACGTGCCGAAGGCGCCAGTGACCAGTCCGGAAAGCCAGTCCCAGTACTGCGTGAGCAGCGGGCGGTCCAGGCCGAGCTCATGTGTCAGCGCGGCGACGGACTCTTCGTCCGCGTTGACGCCGAGGGCGACGCGTGCCGGGTTGCCGGGGACGGCGCGCATGAGCGCGAAGATGATGACGGAGGCGACGAAGAGCGTGCCGAGGTAGCGAGCGAGGATTTTCACTGGGTGATCTCCTTCAAACGAATGCCGTCCGTGACCTGGTTGGCGTCGACACCCGTGACGCCGTGGGAGAGCACGATATTGGGCATATTCGCGACGGTGAGCGCGCCGGCGTCGGCCATGATGCGGTCGACGGCGTCGTGCATGAGATCTGGATCCTTGGCGTCGGCCTCGGCGAAGAGCTCGCGGGTGCGCGCGTTGTCGTAGCCCAGGTAGTAGTCCGGGCTGCCGAAGAGCGTGGTGATATCGCGCGGCTCGACGTGCGCCACGATGGACATCTGGTAGTCCTTGGCGCCCATGACTTGGCCGAGCCACAGCGCAGGGAACTCGGCGGACTCAAGCGTGACGTCGAAACCGATATCCGTGAGCTGCGAGTAGAGCAGCTCGCCCAGCGTCTGCGCGTAGGGCAGCGTGGGCACCGTGATGGTCAAAGGGGTACCCTCCGCGCCAGCGGAGGCCATGAGTTCCTTGGCCTTCCCCGGGTCGTACGGGTAGTAGTTTTTCCCGGTAAACCATGGGTCCGCGGGGGCGACGGGTGCGCCGCCGGTGTCGGTGGCCATGCCGTCGAAGAGGATGCGGTTGGCGAGCTCGCGGTCGACGCCGTAGGCGACGGCCTGGCGCAGGGTCACGTCGTCGAAGGGCGCGGTCTGGTTGTTCATGGAGACGAGCACCTCGCCGTTCGTGGCACCCACCTGGACCTCGTAGTCCTCCGGCAGGTTGGCGAGGAGCTCCGGATTCTGGACGGCCCACACGATGTCGACGCTGCCGGATTGCAGAGCGTTGACGGACGAGACGATATCCGGGAAGTAGCGGATCTGGACGTCCTCGTGCGCGGACTCGCCCCAGTAGTCGCGGTTGACGGCGAGGTCGACGTACTCGCCAGGGGAGAAGGCGCGCACCGTGTACGGTCCGGTGCCGATGGTCTCGCCGGACGGATGGAGCATGGCGCCGACGGTCGTGCCGAGCTTCCACAAGAAAGACTCCGAGGGCGCGTCCAGACTGATTTTCAACGTGTGCTCATCCACGGCGCTCGCGTGCGCGGCGGCGAGCTGCTTGCCCAGGGCGTTCGTCCACTCATGCGTATGGTTAATCGCCCACGCGGCCGTCTCTGCAGAAAAAGCGTCGCCGTTGCTGAAGGTGGCTTCGCGCAGGTGGAAGGTGTACTCCGTACCGTCGATGTCCCAGGACTCGGCGAGGCCCGGCTGAATGGAGCCGTCGTCCGCGATGGTCACGAGGGTCTCGTAGACGTTGCCCATGAGCGCGGCCGGAATGGCGGCGCCGCCCGTCGTCGTAAAATCGAGTGACGTCGCCGCGGCCGTGGTGGCGAGGACCACGGAGGGGGTAGCGGTCGCCTCGACGACGGCGGTGTGCCCGGCGGAACAGCCCGCGAGGGCGAACGCGAGCGCCACCGCCCCGAGAGAGGGTAGTTTCATACCCGATTAAGTTACTCGGTGGGCGATTGGAGGGTGAAGCGCAGGGGGGATCCGGCGCCGCGAATGGCGTTCATCTGCATCTGCATACGGTCAGCGGGGAAGACGAAAACGCCGTACTCGATGGGGTCGCCGCTGTGATTGTGGAGGCGAGTGGTCACCTCGAAGACGGGGAGGCCCTCGTCGAGCTCGAGCGTCTCCGCCTCCTCCGGAGTCGCGGGGCGGGCGCGCAGCTGACGCGAAAGATTGTCGACCTCGATGCCAGCGCGGGCGAGGACGGCATGCAGTGACGGCTCGGATTCATCGAAGTCGAGGATGTGGCGTCCCACCTCGAGCGGGAAGTACTCCTCTTGGATGACGCGCGTCTTCCCTGCGCGTTGACGAGTGCGCTGGATATAGACGATGCGGTCGCCCTCTTTGATACCAAGCGCCTCGGCTACCTCGCGGGGCGCAGGGCGGCGGGCGAGCCAGTGAATCTTCTGCTCGAGCGTGAATCCAGCTTCCTTGTAGCGCTGCGCCACGGAGTAGGAGGCCTCGAAAGACTCGGAGCTGAAGTTGCCCAGCACGACGGAACGGCGGCCGCGGCCCGAGGAGATGGTGCCCTCGGAACGCAGCTCGGCCATTGCCTGACGCACGGGGCCGCGCGAGGTCTGGAACTGCTCGCACAATTCCGCCTCGCTGGGAAGGAGATCGCCTACACCGAGTCGACCAGAAGAAATTTCACCGCGCAGGAAGCTCGCGATCTTTTGGTACTGCTGCGGTTCGCGCCGACCAGGCATGGTGGTCTCTCCCCTGAATAGAATAGAAATGACCCAAGTGGAACAGTGAAACGTCACTTAAACATTACATCGTGACGCATCAATGAATGAAGTCAGTCTGCATATTTTTGCGCATATTATTCGCCCAGGTGGGGTAGAGCACTACATAAGGTCCCAGGCCTCCGCGAGGAGCTCCATGTTGTGGAGCACGCTGTCATGCGTCGTGGACTGGAGCGAAATCATGAGTTCGTCGGCGCCCACGGACTGCTGGAACTGCTCGAGGTAGTCGCGCACCTCGTCCTTGGTGCCCACGGCGGAGTACTTGAGCATCTCGAGGATCTGCTGGCCCTGGTAGGACGCCACGATCTGCTCGACCTGCTGGTCGGTGAGGTACTTCCTGCGGCCCGCGAAGGCCTTGACACGGTTGAAGCAGACCTTCTCCCATTCTTCCTGGGCGGCCTTGTCCGAGTCCGCGGCAAGCACGTTGACGGCGGCGATGAGGTACGGCTCCGGGTACTGCTCGGACGGTTCGTAGTTGTCCTTGTAGTACTTCGTCGCGGCCTGGAGGTGCTGCGGTGCGAAGTGGGAGGCGAAAGCGTAGGGCAGGCCCAGCTTCGCGGCGAGTGAGGCGCCGTACATGGACGACCCCAGAACGTAGATCGGGATATTGGTGTTCTCGCCAGGGATGGCGCGCACACCCGGGATGATCGACTTACCGGTGAGGTAGCCATTTAATTCCTTGATGTCCTCAGGGAAGCGCTCGGCGGAGTGCGGGTCGCGGCGCAGTGCGCGGCCCAAGGTCTGCATGTCAGTGCCCGGTGCGCGGCCCAGGCCTAAGTCGATGCGGTTGGGGTGCAGCTCGGCGAGCGTGCCAAACTGCTCAGCGACGACGTAGGAGGAGTGGTTGGGCAGCATAACGCCGCCAGAACCCAGGCGGATGGACTGGGTGTTGGCGGCGATGTGTGCAATCAGCACGGCGGGGCTGGAAGAGGTGATGGTGGGCATGTTGTGGTGCTCCGTGTACCACATGCGCTTGAATCCGAACTTCTCTGCGTGCTGGGCAAGTTCCACGGAGCGGGCCATGGCCTGGCCGTAGGTTTCCCCTTCGTAGACGGTGCAGAAGTCGAGGACTGAGAGGGCGGCGCGGGTCATGGATTCTCCTTGAAAGTAAAAAGCGTACTTACTAGAAAACCCTACCTGCGTCGTGTTTATTCCGGTACGGTCACGGGCTTACCCTGCAACACGGCGGCGTCGTCGGCGCGGCCGCGGCGGGTGGCGAAGTCGAGGAGCAGGCCCACGATGAAGGCGAGGACGGTCGGCACGATCCAGCCCAGCTGAGCGTCCTGGCCTGGCGACAGTGCGAGCATGTCAGGGAAGATGCCCAGCTGGCTCAGTGCGGACCACAGGACGGACATCCACAACGCGAGGCGGTAGCCCCAGTAGAAGATGACCTGCTTCTTCACCAGCGGCTGGACCATGGTGAGTGCGATGAGCGTGATCGCCGGCGGGTAGAGGAAGACGATAAACGGCACGGCGATGGAGAGCACCGTCTCCAAGCCCTGGAACGCGAAGAGGATGGACAGCGCGGTGAAGATGATGGCCCACAAGTGGTAGGTGGTACGCGGCACGAGCTCGGAGAAGAACTCGGCGGTCGCGGTGATAAGGCCCACGGCAGTGGTCATGCAGGCGAGCAGGACGATGGCGGAGAAGACGGCCAGGCCGACGGTGCCCATGGTGGAGTTGGCGGCATCGGCAAGCAACTGCGAACCGGACTCATAGGACTGGCCGTCCGGCAGGGTCTGCGCGATGTAGCCCAGGCCCAGGTAGATGGCGGCGAGCAGGATGCCCGCGATGGAGGCGGAGACGACCGTCGCCTTGATGACCGGGGCGCCGGCTTTGAAACCCTTGCCGCGCAGCGCGGAAACGATGACGATGGAGAACGCGAGGCCCGCGATGGCGTCCATCGTGTTGTAACCCTCGAACAGACCGGTGGCGAAGGCGCCGGAGGCATAGTCCTCAGTGGGCGTGCCAGGATTGCGCGGATTGGCGAAGGCAGCCAGCGCGATGAGCACGACGAGCAGCGTCACCAACGCCGGCGTGAGGAAGCGGCCCAGGGTGTCCATGATGGAGTTGGCCTTCCACGACAGCGCGAGTGCGATGAGGAAGAAGATGGCGTTGAAGATGCCGTTGGCGGCGGTGCCTTCCCAGCCCGTCATGGGCGTAATCGCCAGTTCCATGGACACCGCGCCGGTACGCGGCAGGGCGTAGAACGCGCCGATGGCCAGATACGCCATGGCGGAGAAGACGATGCCGAAGATCCAGCCGCCGTGGTTGGCGATATCGCGCACGGAGCGACCGGTGATCGCGACGGCGACGACGGCGAGGACTGGCAGGAGCACGCCCGCGGTGAGGAAGCCCAGGATGGCGGGCCAGAAGTTGGTGCCGGAGCTAACCCCCACCATGGGCGGGAAGATGAGATTGCCCGCACCGAAGAACATGGAAAAGAGCATGAGGGAGGCGACCACGACGGTCATCGCGCCCGGTGCTGTGGGAGTTCCTGAGGAGACAGGTGAAGCCATGGAATTGGGGATCCTTTCGCGGCTTGAATACTTATCGACTACTCAACAGAGTAGCGATCCTCAGTATGGAAACACAATCCCATCATGTGAGACTACAGCGCAGTCGTGATCCTTTCGACCGCCTCACGGAGGATCTCCGGAGAGGTCGCAAAGTTGAGGCGGGCGTGCCCCGGGGCCGCGAAGGTAACGCCTTCGTTGAGAGCGACCTTCGCGTGCTCGCGCAGCCATGCCGCAGGTTTCTCGCCGAGAAGGGGGAGCGTGAGCCACATGAGGTACGTCGCTGCGGGGCGCGTGGACTCGATACCGGCCTTCGCGAAGGAGTCAGCGGCGAAGTCGCGGTTCTGTTTAAGGATGGCGAGCTGCTCGTCCAGGTACGGGTCGCCGTCGCGGTAGGCGGCCTCGGCGGCGAGCACGCCGAGTGTGCCCGTGCCGTCCTTGGCCACGCCGGTGAGAGAACGCCACGTCTTCACGTCCTCTGCGTTGGCGAAGATCATCTGCGCGCACTTGAGACCCGCCACGTTAAACGCCTTGGAGGTCGCCGTCACGGTGATGACGCGGTCCGATAGGGAGGCGAGCGGGGTGTGCGTGCCTTCGTAGACAATGCCCGCGTGGATTTCGTCCGCGAGGATGCGGGCGCCGTATGTATCGGCGATATTCACCAGTCGTGTGAGCCAGTCTTTGTCAAACACGATGCCGAGCGGGTTGAATGGCGTGGACAGCACGATGGAGCCGGCGCCCTTCGCGAATGCGGCCTCGATCTCGTCGAGGTCCAGCGAGGTCTCGATCTTCTCGCGTCCGGCGGTCTCCGGCAGCTCGAGCAGCGGCGGGTAGCTGGGCACCGGCACGACGACGGGGGAGCCGGGCTTGGTGAAGTACTGGACGCCGAGCAGCATGCCACGCACGACGTCGCCGATGGTGAAGATGTAGTCCGGGTTCGGCTCCCACCCGAAGCGACGGTTGTAGAAGCCGGCGAGTTCCTCCGGCAACGTCGACGTGCCCGGCGTGTAGCCGAAGGACTCGTTCTTCACCGCGCGCTCGATCGCCTCCATGACTGGAGGGGCGGTGGGGAAATCGGACTCCGCGATCCACAGGGGCAGGACGTCGTCTCCGTAGACGGTCCACTTGCGGGTGCCGCGGGCTTTCAGTTCTTCAAGGCTGGGAAACTGCATGCACCCAGACTACTCATCGTCCTCAGTTCCTGGCTCAATAAATCCATAGCGCTTGAGCCGCTCGCGGTCTTCCTTCGCCGAGGACTGCGTGAGCGCGAGCAGCTCTGCGTAAATGCCTCCCGATGCCGCCAACTCCGCCGGCGTACCACTCTCCACGACCCGCCCGTGGTCGAGCGTGATGATGGTATCCACGTCTGCGATGGTGGACAGGCGGTGGGCGATAATGAGCGTCGTGCGGTCCTTCATGAGCTCGTCCAGTCCGGCCTGGACGACGCGCTCGGACTTGGTATCGAGCGCCGAGGTGGCCTCGTCGAGGACCAGGATGGGCGCGTCCTTGAGCATGGCGCGTGCCACGGAGACGCGTTGCTTCTGCCCGCCGGAGAGCTTGAGGCCGCGCTCGCCGATGATTGTGTCGTAGCCGTCGGGGAAGGCCATGATGAAGTCGTGCGCGTTGGCGCGCTTGGCCACTTCGAGGATTTCTTCCTCGGTCGCGTCTGGCTTGCCGTACGCGATGTTCTCGCGGATCGTGCCGGAGAAGAGGTACGGCTCCTGGAAGACGACGCCCACGGACGCGCGGATCTCCGCCGCGGTGAGATCGCGCACGTCGTGGCCCAGTATGTGCATGGAGCCCGAGTTGGGGCGGTAGAGGCCCAGCAGCAGGTTAACCAGCGTGGACTTGCCGCCGCCGGACTCGCCCACGAGCGCGACCTTGTGGCCCTCCGGCGCGGTAAACGTGATGTCCGCGACGACGGGTTTGCCTTCCTCGTATTCGAAGCCCACGTGCTGGAAGTCGAAGACGGGCGCGCCGGGGGTGACGTCCAGCGGTTCTGCCGGATCCAGGTCCAAGGTCGGTTCGTCCGAGGCAGTGATCGCCGTGACGAGCGACGCATTCGCCGTGGGCTCGAGGTCTTCCTCCATGACCTTGTAGTAGTCCGCCGAGCCCGCGATGGCGCGCTGGCCCGAGTCCACGATCCACGAGAGCATGGTCACCGGCTGCTTGGCCATGGTCACCAGCTGCATGAGCATGACCATGTCACCCAGCGTGAAGTCGCCGCTGAGTGTGCGCCAGAAGATGACGCAATGAATGCCGAAGAAGGCCGCCGCCATCGCGAGCTGGCGCGCGGTATCCATGGAGTGCCACCAATTCGACTGCGGCTTCGTCGTATCCACGATCCCGCGGTAGTGGCGTGCAAAAGACGCGAGCTCGCGCGTCTCCGCCACGAAGGACTTGGTCACCTTCACCTGGCCGATGACCTCGGAGAAACGTCCGTTGGCCACGTCGATGTGCTCGTTTTTAACCTTCTCGAACTTCTGCCAGCGCTGGGAGGTGAGCGCCGTGAGCCAGAAATACAGCGGGAACAAGATAAGCAGCAGGATGGTAAGCGGCCAGTAGTAGAACGCCGTGATGACGAGGACCGCGACGATCTGCAGGATCATCGAGAAGAAGTTGTTGCTAAACGACTGCAGGAACTGCGAGATGTTCATAATCGAGCGGTCGAGCCGTGCGATGATCGTGCCTGTCACCTGGTTGTCGTAATAACCCTGCGGCAGCGCGAGCAACTTCGCGAAGTAGCGCGTGGAGAGCACCTGGCGCAGCCGCGCGACCATGACATCGCCGAAGTACCCGCCGATATTGGCGATGATGCCTCTGGCGGCATCGGCAGCAAACAAAGCAACCGCAAGCCAGAGCACGGTGCGCAGCGCGCCCGTGGACTCGCCGCCCACGGCGTCGACAATCGTGTTGGTCGCCTCGCGGATAATGAACGGCGAAATAAGCGCCAGCACCGCGCCGGCTACGGCGGTGAGGAAAACTGCAAGATAATACGGCCACAGCGCAGCGGCGCCGCGCACGATACGAACGAGAGGTTTCATCAACCGGCTACTATGCCACTGCACGCGCGCCGTTGCACCTTGCCGTTACCTAAGATGGCCGGTGCGTCGGTTAAGGTAGAAGGACACTCATCGATATTCCGGAAGGTCCCTCCATTGCGTAAGCTCACCGTGGCATTTCTTGTGCCCGCCGCGTGCCTCCTCGCCTCGTGCAGCATCCTCGAACCAGGCGAGACCGGACTCAACCCAGGCGACGACATCTCCGTGACCACTTCGGAGACCCCCGCCTACCAGCCGCAGGACGTGAAGAACAAAGAGGTCAACTCGGACCTCGGCGCCGCCGTCCACGATGACGGCATGAACGTCGACTGGCAGCTCCAGGGCGTCTATTCCGACACTGTCCAGGGTAGCGTGCTTACCGTGCTGCTCAAGAACCTCAACGACCAGCCCCTGCCCGTCGACGCCGTGACCGACCCAGTCCTCGAGGTCGCCGACGGCAACGGCGGCTGGACCCGAGTCGAACTCCTCCCGTATGACCCGGAGGCCAACGCGGACGTCCTCGCGCCGGGCCTCGACATGCCGCTGGGCGCGCATTCCGCGACAAACCTTCAGTACCGCTTCGACGCCGCCACCGGCACCCTGTGGAACGCCCGCCTCACGATGGGCAACGTGACGTGGACTGGAAACCTCAACCTATGACAGAACTCGTAGTCCTCTGCGACGACGCAGGCAACCCCACCGGCACCGCCCCCAAGGAAACGGTCCACACCGCCGAGACTCCCTTGCACCTCGCGTTTTCCTGCTGGGTCTTCCGCGGCGACGACGTGCTCCTCACCCGTCGCGCGCTTACGAAGAAGACGTGGCCCGGCGTGTGGACCAACACCTTCTGCGGCCACCCCGGCCCCGGCGAGGCCACCGTCGACGCTGTCCACCGCCGTGCTGCCTTCGAGCTCGGCGCCCAGCTTTCCGGTGCTGCCCTTGCCCTACCCGATTTCCGTTACCGCGCCGTTGATTCCTCAGGCGTCGTAGAAAACGAGATTTGTCCCGTCTACACCGCGCGGGTCGCGGGCACTATCGACCCCAACCCGGAGGAAATCGACTCGTGCGCGTGGGTCCCCCTCGACGACGTGCGCCGCGCCGTCGCCGCGACCCCCTTCGCGTTCAGCCCGTGGATGGTGGAGGAGCTCGCGCTCCTCTAAGTCCCCTACGACGTCAAAGGCCAT
>NHCFJ05603__coassemble_795_pt1 | contig 22517 bp, 24 predicted proteins | sample NHCFJ05603__metabat2_low_PE_001 | metagenome-assembled genome bin NHCFJ05603 | reverse complement strand
CGCAACTCATACGAGTTTTGTGTTTGAGCGGTCCAGCAGCCCGTGCTCGCGGGTAACAGTGGCACAATAGACGCCATGTCACAGTCCACTGTTCAGCCCCCTCTTCGCACGCGCATCGACTTGGGCGCGATTGCGCACAACGTTTCCACCATCAAGGACATGGTGGGGCCGGACGTCAACCTCATGGCCGTCGTCAAGGCGGATGCCTACGGCCATGGCGCCTTGGAAGTTGCGCGCGCCGCCGAGCATGCGGACGCCTTTGGCGTAGCGACGGTGACGGAAGCGCTGGAGCTGCGCGAAGGGGGCATCGGCAAGCCCATCTGCGCGTGGATCTGGGACCCGGAGGACGATGTGTCCACCCCGCTGGCCGCGCGTATCGATGTGGCGATTCCGAGCCTGCGGCACCTGGAGGTGCTCATCGAGGCGCAGGTGCCGGCGCGCGTATACCTCAAGGTCGAGACGGGCTTGCACCGCGCGGGCCTGGATCCGGCTGAGTGGGAAGAGGCCTTCGCGCTCGTCCGCGACGCGGAGCACCTCGAGGTGCTTGGGCTTATGTCGCACCTGGCGTGCGCAGACGAGCCGGAGAATGACTACACGGACTTCCAGGCCGCGAATTTTGCCCGGGCCCTCGAGCAGGCGCGCGCGGCGGGCCTGGAGTGCCCCGTCAACCACCTGTGTAATACGCCGGGCACGTTTACGCGGCCTGACCTGCGCTACGAGCAGGTGCGCGTCGGGCTGGGCATCTACGGCATGGAGCCCATCCCCAGCCAGGACCATGGTCTGATTCCCGCCATGACGTGGGCGGCGACCACGATGGCCGTCAAGCCTATCGCGGCGGGGGAGGGCACCTGCTACACCATGACGTGGCATGCGGAGCGCGATGGCTACCTCGCGAACGTGCCGGTGGGCTACGCAGACGGCCTGCCGCGCGCGTTCCAGGGCAAGCTCCAGGTGGGCATCGGCGGGCACCTCTATCCGCAGGTGGGTCGCGTGTGCATGGATCAGATTGTCGTTGACCTCGGCGACAACCCGCACGGCGTGCGCCCCGGCGACGAGGCCATTATCTTCGGCGGGGGCGGCATGTCCGCCACGGAGCTTGCCGATGCTTCCGGCACCATCAATTACGAAGTCGTGTGCCGCCCCACGGGGCGCACCGTCCGCCAGTACGTGGGAGGAACACATGCGTAGCAGTTTTCCGCAGGAGGGCCGCCGCCAGTTCGCTACGGCCGCTGACACTCAGGCTTTCGGCGAGGAGCTCGGAGCGGCGCTGGAGGCGGGCGACCTGGTCATCCTCGACGGACCGCTGGGCGCGGGGAAGACGACGCTGGCACAAGGCATCGCGCGCGGCATGGGTGTCAAGGGACGCGTGACGTCCCCGACCTTTGTCATCGCTCGCGAGCATCGGTCGCTGGGGGAGGGGCCGGCGCTCGTCCACGTCGACGCATACCGTCTCCTCGACGATTTCGGGGCGGGCTCTGGCGACCCACTGGGCGACCTCGACGCGCTCGACCTGGACACGGAGCTTGAGGACGCTGTCGTCGTCGCAGAATGGGGTGGCGGACTGTTAGCCCAACTGTCAGACGCGTACCTCTTTGTGGGGTTGGATCGCGAACCTGAGAATCGGACAGAAACGGACGCAGATACACGCGAAATCACGTGGCGCTGGGTAAACGCGGGAAATTAAGCTATCAAGTACAAGCGTCCTGTAGGACACCTATATAAGTGATAAGTATCCCATAGTCCCAGGTTGACGCGGGATTATCGATTAAGTCAAACTGGGACAGTGTTAAATTTCCTCGCATCCAATCCGCTCTTCACGCTGTTTCTCATCATGGCGGTCGGGTTGGCGATCGGAAAAGTAAAGGTATTCGGAATCTCCCTCGGCGCCGCAGCCGCCATGTTTGTTGCGTTGGGTTTGTCTACGGCAAACCCCGACATCCAGATTCCGGCCTTTGTCTACCAATTCGGTCTCGCCATCTTCGTCTACGCCATTGGTTTGGGATTTGGCCCGTCCTTCGTCCGCGACTTTAAGAAGCGCGGCTGGAAGCTGACGGTCTTTATGATCGGCATGCTCATCGCGCTCGTTGCCGTGGGCTACCTCCTCATCACTGTCTTTCACCTCAAGGTCCCCGTCGCCGTAGGTATGTTCGCCGGCTCCCTGTCGTCCACGCCTGGTATGGCTGCTGTTGTCGAAATGCTCGGCAACTCCGAGCCCGTCGTCGGCTACTCGCTGGCGTACCCGGGCGGGGTCATCGGCGCGATCATCGTCGCTGCCGTAGGCGCCATCATCTTCAAGGTCAACCATGAAAAAGATGCGCGCGACGAGGGCATGGTTCCTTCGCCGCTCATCTGGAAGGCCGTCAAGCTCACGCGCGACTTCCCAGACACCGCGGGCCATATCTACCGCGTCACCGGCCAGACGGTCGTCGCCACCCGTTTCATCCCGGACACTGACCACCACCGTCTCGCCATCCCGGAAATGCCGCTTGAAAAGGGCGCGGTCTTTATGCTCAACGGCACCGAAGAGGCCGTCAACGCCGCCGTCGAGGTCCTGGGCACCGAAGCGCCCGTCGAGCTCACCGAGGACGCTGGCCTGCTCTACACCCGCGTCACGGTCTCCAACCCAGAGATTGCCGGTAAGCGTATTCGCGACATCAAGGCGCTGGACCATGGCTTCATCATCGCGCGCGTGCGCCAGGGCGATATCGACATCGTCCCGCACGCGGATACCGTCCTTAACTACTCGGACCGTGTCCGCGTCGTCACCGCTCCGGAGCGCCTCCCCGCCGTCAAGGGCTACCTCGGTAACTCCGAGTCCGCACTGGGCAACGCTGACCTGCTGTCCATGTCCATCGGCCTGACCCTCGGTATGCTGCTCGGCCTTATCCCGATTCCGATCCCCGGCGGCACGACGCTGCAGCTCGGCTTCGGTGGCGGCCCCATCGTCATGGGTCTCTTCCTCGGTTACCTCAACCGCACCGGTTCCATCAACTGGCAGATGCCGTTCCACACGCGTCAGGCCCTGTCGACCCTCGGCCTCACCTTGTTCCTCGCAGGCGTCGGTACCTCCGCAGGCGCCTCCTTCCGCGTGGCGCTGACGGACCCGGCATCGCTCAAGTTCATGGGCGTCGGCCTCATCATCACCCTCATCTCTGCCATCGGCATTGGCCTCATCGGCATGTTCGTCTTCCGCCTCAAGTGGGACGAGGCCATGGGCTGCGTTGCCGGCATGACCACCAACCCCGCGGTGTTCAGTTACCTGCAGGGGCAGACCAAGACGGACCTCGCTAACCGCGGCTGGGCCACGGTCTATCCCACGACGATTATCGGCAAGATTATCGCCTCGCAGGTGCTCCTCGTCCTCCTCATGTAAAGCCAATCGCTTATGACCCCGTCGCGTCCCCGTTACGCGGCGGGGTTTCGACATGCTTGTGGCCTGGCGAGTACTATTTAGGGAAGTTTGCACCCCATGTATTCGCATTTATTAAGGAGCGCACGCCTTCATGAATAAGGTCGGCCAAGCCATCACCACCCTTGTCATCGGTCTCTTCGCCATCGCCCTCGTGGGCATGGTTGCGATGAGCGCCACGCGCCCGGCCCAGCCGGTCGACCGCACCTTCGCCGAGGCCGTCGAGACCATCGACGACGCGAATCTCAATGCCACCGCGCTCGCCGTCGCCGACGTGTACGGCCAACAGTGGGTCCAGTTCCTCAACCTGTGCCCGGGCACGACTCCGGACGATATCCGCAACGGTCTTCAGGTCAACCCGGAGGACCTCGGGATTACCGAGACCGTTCCGGGGGGCACCAACTACATCGTGGCGATGAACACGGACCAGCAGTTCTACGCGGAGAAGATCTCCATGGACAAGGTCGACATCTGCACCAACGTGGGCCAGCTGCCCATGTCCAACGCTGCGTCCATGCTGCCGCTCGCCAAGACGCCTGAGGGCCAGTGGGTGTTCGCAGGCTAATGCGCGTTCTCGCTCTCGACACCGCCACGACCGATTTGGTCACCGGCCTCGTCGATCCTTCTGATCCCGCCGCCACCTGCGAGCGGATCGTCACCGACACCCGCGCGCATAATGAGCAGCTCGTGCCCACCGTCGAGGCCTTGCTTGCCGATGCCTCCTTGACCTACGCCGACCTCGACGCCCTCGCCGTCGGCTGTGGTCCCGGCCCCTTTACCGGTCTGCGCGTGGGCATGGCGACCGCCCAGGCCTTTGGCCAGGCCCTCGGCATTCCCGTTGTGGGTGTGTGCTCCCACGACGCCATCGCGCATCAGCTCGCTGCCCTCGGCGAGTCCGGCACGTGGCTCATCGCCACCGATGCCCGCCGCAAGGAGGTCTATTGGGCGACCTATGAGTTCGCGGAGGACGGAGTCCACCGCCTCACCGAGCCCTCCGTCTCCAAGCCGGAAGCGCTCGCTGAGGATCTCGGCGACATCACCGTCGACCACATCGTGATCCCCGAGGCCATCGCCCCGCGCTTGCCCGAGGCGCTCGCCGCGCTCCCGCGCGAATGGGACACCCCGCGCCCCGCAGGCCTTGTTGCCGCCGCAGCTGCCGATGCCGCCTCCCGCGGCCAGTCGCTCACCGCACCCGCCGCCGACGTCCCGCCGCTCGTGCCGCTCTACCTGCGCCGTCCCGACGCCGTGCCGCCGAAGCCCACGCCGCGCTCGGCAGCCCTCCCGCCGCTGCCGCAGGATTCTTCTGAGGCGAAGTAAATGTTCCTGCGCGAACTCACCGACGCCGACGCCCCGCGCTGCGCCGAGCTCGAAGTCCAGCTCTTTCCGGGGGAGACCCCGTGGAGCACGGAGGTCTTCCTCGCCGACTTCGCTCAGCCGCACGCGTTTTACTTCGGCGTCCAAGACGGCGAGCCCGACGGGGATGGCGTGCTTCTCGGCTACGCCGGGCTCGCCATGATGGGCCCCGTCGTCACCCCGGAATTCGAAATACTTACCATCGGCACCGCGCCCGAGGCCCAGCGCCGCGGCGTCGGCCGGCTCATGATGGAAAATATCTGCCACATCGCGGACCTCAAGGACGCGCCTGTCTTCCTTGAAGTCCGCGTGGGCAATGACCCCGCCATTCGTATGTACGAGGCCTTCGGCTTCGAGATGATGGGTCTGCGCCGCAATTACTACCAGCCGTCCGGCGCCGACGCCCACACCATGAAGCGCGCAGCGTGCGCCGCTGGCGCGTCGCACGATAACACTGAAAAGGAATAAACATGTTGGTCCTGGGAATTGAATCCTCCTGCGATGAGACCGGCGTAGGCATCGTCGAGCTCGACGGCGACGGGTACATGGATATCCGCGCCGACCAGGTCGCCTCGTCCATGCAGCAGCACGCCCGCTTCGGCGGCGTCGTGCCCGAGATCGCCTCGCGTGCGCACCTCGAGGCCATGCCGCAGGTCATGCGTGCCGCGCTCGACGAGGCCGGCATCGACAAGCCCGACGCCGTCGCCGCGACTGTGGGGCCGGGACTGGCTGGCGCGCTGTTGGTGGGGGCATCGGCAGCCAAGGCGTACGCCGCAGCCTGGGGCGTGCCCTTCTACGGCGTCAACCACCTCGGCGGTCATGTTGCCGTCGCTAACCTCCAGGGGCAGAAGCTACCACACTCCATCGCGCTGCTCGTTTCCGGCGGCCACACGCAGATTCTCGAGGTCGACGCCGTGGGAAAGCCCATGCGCGAGCTCGGCACGACCCTCGATGACGCCGCAGGCGAGGCCTACGACAAGGTTTCGCGCCTGCTCGGCCTGGGCTACCCGGGCGGCCCAGTCATCGACAAGCTGGCGGCCCAAGGCGAAGCGAATATCAACTTCCCGCGCGGTCTCTCCCGTGCCGAGGACCTGCGCGGTGAACACCGATACGACTTCTCGTTCTCCGGCCTGAAGACCTCCGTCGCCCGCTACGTGGAGAAGGCCGAGCGCGAGGGCCGTGTCGTCTCCGTCGAGGACATCTGCGCGTCCTTCCAGGAGGCCGTGGCGGACGTGCTCACGCACAAAGCGATGCTCGCCCTTGAAGACACCGGCGCGAAGGTCATGCTGCTCGGCGGCGGCGTCGCGGCGAACTCCCGCCTGCGTTCGCTCGCGGCGGAACGCTGCGCGGCCGCTGGCGTCGAGCTGCGCGTTCCGCCGTTCCGCCTGTGCACGGACAATGGCGTGATGATCGCCGCCGTCGCTGCCCAGCTCATCCACGAGGGTGCGCAGCCTTCGGGTCTGGCCTGCGGTACGGACACGGCGCTCGAGGTCGAAACGCCGCTCGTCCTGCCGGTGGGGTAGCGGCCGACGCGGTGTTCCTTACACCGCCTCAGCCGCGGCACCAATCCAGTCGTGACTGCCACTTTCGAGCGTCTCGTTGAGGGGTTCTTCTTCCTTCCACACGTCTGAGGACGTGTCCGTGACCACCCCGGTGGAAGGATTGAGCTCGGGCAAGGGCGGCTCTTCGTTATTGGGGAACGGCGGCGCAGTGGGGTTGTCAATGTGCTGCAGAAAAGCGGTGGGTTCGTCATTCTGAAAGAACGCACGAACGTCAGCACGGGTCGCGCCGAAGCGCAGCGTGCCTTCAAAGTCGGGGCCAGTGAACTCAACTTCTTCGAAGGGGAGCACAGCGATACAGGGACGGGGCCCAGAAGAATTTTTCATGTCCTACCGTACCCAAGGCTCCCGACATGGACAGGGCGCCGGAGCGTGGCGTTGTCCATGTAGTCGAGAATGAATGTTCTCGGCGCGCGAAATTGCTCTCTGGGCTGTACGGTTTACATGATCCCGCCCCTTTCGCAAGGAGACATACTATGACCACCGGCTACCTCGTCAACCCGGACCTCACCCGCCGCCAGATCAACTTCGAGCTTGAACACGCCCAGCAGTTCCTGGGCGGTGCCACGGAGGACCGCGTGGCCGTGGCTTTCCAGGATGACGGCTCGACGTACGCGGCACTGTTCAACCCGAATGCAAAGGCGGAGGGCGCTGAGCCGAACCCGGTGGCCTCGCTCGCGCGCAACGCCGCGGCGACGGGCAACTCTGCCTTCCTCCAGGATCCCATCCGCGCCATCTGCGGCCCGGTGATCTTCGTCGACGCCGAGGGCCAGGACGAGCCCATCGAGGTCGTCATTGCCGCCGTGGAAAACGGCGTGCGCGCGGTGAAGAACTACCGCGAAGACCAGCCGGAGGAGTACCAGCTGTGGCGCGCTGCGGTCATGAACTCCGACAAGCAGCTCTAACTCGTCCGGGGAGAATGCTTGCCCCCACAATCGGCCCGTCGCCCGCGTGATAAGCGCAGGTGGCGGGCCGTTCGCGCAGGGCGAACTTCCTGGCACTCGTTTGTGTTGAGAGCTAGCAGTCACGGGGGTAGAGTGCTAGGAAGGTTGTTTGACTCACAGTTGTTCACCCGCGACGACGGCTGTGCTGGCAGAAAAGAATGCAACCGGCACATACAACTACACTGATTCATTTCGAAAGGATCATCATGGCAAACATCAAGCCGCTGGAAGACAAGGTCCTCGTCCAGATCGTCGAAGCTGAGACCACCACCGCCTCTGGCCTGGTTATCCCAGACTCCGCCAAGGAGAAGCCGCAGGAGGCCACCGTCGTGGCCGTCGGCCCGGGCCGCACCAACGACAAGGGCGAGGTCATCCCGGTCGGCGTCAAGGAGGGCGACGTGGTCGTGTTCTCCAAGTACGGCGGAACCGAGCTGAAGTACGACGGCCAGGAGTACCTGCTGCTGTCGGCTCGCGACCTGCTCGCCGTCGTCGAAAAGTAGGCCCGTATGCCCAAACTTATTGCATTCGATCAGGAGGCTCGCGCGGGCATTCAGCGCGGCGTGGACACGCTTGCCGATGCCGTCAAGGTCACCCTCGGCCCCCGCGGCCGCAACGTTGTCTTGTCGAAGGCTTTCGGCGGCCCGACCGTCACCAATGACGGTGTGACCATCGCCCGCGACATCGACCTGGACGATCCGTTTGAGAACCTCGGTGCCCAGCTCGTGAAGTCCGTGGCTGTAAAGACCAACGACATCGCCGGTGACGGCACCACGACGGCGACGCTGCTCGCCCAGGCGCTCGTCTACGAGGGCCTGCGCAACGTGGCCGCCGGCGCCAACCCGGTCGAGCTCAACCGCGGTATTCAGGCCGCGGCGGAGAAGGCCGTGGAAGAGCTGAAGAAGCGCGCCACGCCGGTCGCGTCCTCGCGCGATATCGCACAGGTCGCCACCGTGTCCTCCCGTGACTCGGAGGTCGGCGAGATGGTCGCCGGTGCCATGGACAAGGTGGGCAAGGACGGCGTCGTGACCGTCGAGGAGTCCCAGTCTATGGAGTCCACGGTCGACGTGACCGAGGGTATTTCCTTCGACAAGGGCTACCTCTCCCCGTACTTCGCGACGGAGGAGGAGACCTACAACGCGGTCCTCGACAACGCCGCCATCCTGCTGGTGCGCAACAAGATCTCCTCGCTGCCGGACTTTCTGCCGCTGCTCGAGAAGATCGCCGAGTCCTCCAAGCCGACGCTCATCATTGCCGAGGACATCGAGGGCGAGCCGCTTCAGGCACTCGTCGTCAACTCCATCCGCAAGACCCTCAAGGTCGCCGCTGTGAAGGCTCCGTACTTCGGCGAGCGCCGCAAGGGCTTCATGGATGACCTGGCTGTCGTCACCGGCGCCACCGTCGTCGACCCAGAGGTGGGCATCAACCTCAACGAGGTCGGTCTCGAGGTGTTGGGTTCTGCCCGCCGCGTCACCGTCTCCAAGGAAGACACCGTCATCGTCGACGGTGCCGGCACCAAGGAGGCCGTCGAGGAGCGCCGCGAGCAGCTGCGCCGCGAGATTGAGCGCACGGACTCCACGTGGGACCGTGAGAAGCTCGAGGAGCGCCTAGCCAAGCTGTCCGGCGGTGTCGCGGTCATCCGCGTCGGTGCTGCAACCGAGACCGAGGTCAACGAGCGCAAGCTCCGCGTCGAGGACGCCATCAACGCTGCCCGCGCAGCCGTTGAGGAAGGCGTCATCGCTGGCGGTGGCTCCGCACTCGTCCAGATCTCCGCTGAGCTCGACAAATTCGCCGAGGACTTCGAGGGCGAGGCCAAGATCGGCGTGCTCTCCGTGGCCCGCGCGCTCACGCGCCCGGCCTACTGGATTGCCCAGAACGCCGGCCTGGACGGCTCCGTCGCCGTCGCGCACGTCGCTGACCTTGCCAACGGCGAGGGCCTCAACGCCGCGACGCTCGAGTACGGCAACCTCATCGAGCAGGGCATCATCGACCCTGTGAAGGTGACGCACTCCGCCGTCGTTAACGCGACGTCCGTCGCACGCATGATTCTTACGACCGAAGCCTCGGTCGTGGAGAAGCCGGCCGAGGAGACCCCGGCCCCCGCCGCCGGTCACCACCACCATTAATTAATCGGCTCGCCGCCAACCCCGTCCACCCCTGGACGGGGTTGCACGCGTTTTATGATGAAACACGTGCATGATTTCATCCGTGTGACCGGGGCCCGCGATAACAACCTGCGCGGCGTCTCCGTCGACATCCCCAAGCGCCAGCTCACCGTCTTCACCGGCGTGTCGGGCTCCGGCAAGTCCTCTCTCGTTTTCGACACCATCGCCGCAGAGTCGCAGCGCCTGGTCAACGAGACCTACCCCGGCTTCGTCCAGGGCTTCATGCAGTCCCTGCCGCGCCCGGATGTCGACCGCCTGGAGGGGCTCACCGCCGCCGTCATCGTGGGGCAGGAGCCCATGGCCGCCAACGCGCGCTCGACGTTTGGTACCGCCACGGACATCACGCCGGCGCTGCGCGTGCTCTTCTCCCGCGCCGCCGAGCCCCGCGCGGGCGGCCCCGGCGCCTACTCTTTCAACGTGCCCTCCGTCTCTGCCCAAGGCGGCATGTCCGTCAACGGAAAGAAGAAGGAGATCACGCGATTCGAGAGGACCGGCGGCATGTGCCCCACGTGCGAGGGCCGCGGCACCGTCTCCGACATCGATCTTTCCGCCGTCGTGGACGAATCGCGCTCCCTTGACGACGGAGCCATCCTCCTGCCCGGCCTCAAGGTCGGCTCGTGGACGTGGAAGGCCTACGCCCAGTCCGGCCTCTATCCCACGGACGTCCCCGTCCGCGAGTTCACCGAGGAACAGCGGCACGCGCTGCTTGAGCTCGACGGCATCAAGACGAAGCTCAATGGCATCAACGTGAGCTACCAGGGCCTGCTGCCACGCATGCGCAGCTCGATGCTCGCCAAGGACCCGGCGAGTCTCCAGAAGCACGTCCGAGAGTTCGTCGAGCACGCCGTCCAGTTCGTGACCTGCCCCGCTTGCGAGGGCACGCGCCTGGCCCAGCACGCCCGCGACTCAAAGCTCGCAGGTAAGTCCATCGCAGACGTCTGCGCGCTCGAGCTTTCCGATGCCCTCGCCTGGCTCGACGCCCTCACTCTGCCGCAGGTCGCCCCGCTCGTCGACTCCATCGCGCAGTCCCTGCGCAACGCCATCGAGCTGGGGCTAGGTTATCTCACGCTTGACCGCCCAGCGGGCACGCTGTCTGGTGGCGAGGCGCAGCGCACCCGCATGGTGCGACACCTCTCCTCGGCGCTCACGGATGCCACCTACGTCTTCGACGAGCCGACCGCCGGCCTTCACCCGCACGACATCGCGCGGCTCGGCCGCCTGTTGCTCGCGCTGCGCGACAAGGGCAACACCGTCCTCGTCGTCGAGCACAAGCCGGAAATTATCGAGCTCGCCGATTACGTCGTGGATCTCGGACCCGGCGCCGGTAGCGAGGGCGGCGAGATCATGTTCGCCGGCACCGTCGCCGACTTGCGCGCGGCCGAATCGCTCACGGCTCGTCACCTCGCCGACCGCGCCCACTGCAAAGACACTGTGCGCGAGCCCACCGGCGCCATCGAGGTCCGCGGCGCATCCAAGAACAACCTGCGCGACGTCGACGTCGATATCCCGCGCGGCGTCTTTACGTGCGTCACTGGCATCGCGGGCTCTGGCAAGTCCTCACTCATGGACTGCCTGCCGGGGGAGTACCTTCTCGTGGATCAGAAGTCCATCAAGGGCTCGCGGCGCTCCAACCCGGCGACGTATACCGGCGCGCTCGACTCGATTCGCACGGCCTTCGCCAAGGCCAACGGCGTGAAACCCGCGCTCTTCTCCGCGAACTCCGAGGGTGCCTGCCCCCACTGCAACGGCGCTGGCACCGTCTTTGTCGAGCTTGGATTCATGTCGGGCGTCGACGTGCCCTGTGAGGTTTGCGAGGGCCGCCGCTTCGCCGACGCCGTCCTCGACTTCCGGCTCACCGCCGGCGAGGAGTCGCTCACTATCGCGGACGTCCTCGAGCTGCCAGCCGCCCGCGCCGCCGAGTTCTTTCGCGCCGCGAAGGTCTCCGCCGCCGCACGCATTTGTGACGACCTCGCCGCCGTGGGCCTGAGCTACCTCACCCTCGGCCAGTCGCTCACGACGCTCTCGGGCGGCGAGCGTCAGCGCCTCAAGCTCGCGGTGCACCTCGGCGAGCTTCACAAAGCCCGCCGCGCGAAGAAGGCCATGGAAAAACCAGTTGACGTCATCGTCCTCGACGAGCCGACTACCGGCCTGCACCTCGCCGACATCGACACGCTCGTGGGGCTCATCGACCGCCTCGTCGATGAGGGCATGACCGTCATCGCGGTCGAGCACCACCTCGCCGTCGTCGCGCGCGCTGACCACGTCATCGATCTCGGTCCCGGCGCCGGCAGCACCGGCGGCCGCGTTATCGCGCAGACAAGCCCCCGCGCACTCGCCGCGGAGCCTGGCGACAGCCTCACCGGAAGGTATCTGGCGGCGTACGTCGAGGGGGCATCGGCAAGCTAGACGGTGACCTTGGCGCGGTTGCGGCGAGAGCGCAGCGCAATGGTGCGCTCGGTCTCGCTCATGCCGCCCCACACGCCATAAGGCTCGGCCGAGGCGAGCGCATGCTCGCGGCACAGCTCAATGACGGGGCAGCCACTGCAAATCGCCTTGGCGCGGTTCTCGCGCTGGGCACGCGCGCGGCCGCGCTCGCCGTCCGGATGGTAGAAAACGTCCGAGTTCTCGCCACGGCAGGCGCCGTGCAATTGCCACTCCCACAGCTCGGAAGTAGGTCCCGGCAGGAATTGAGGCTGAGCCACGTTCCTTTTGTCTCCTTGTGTTAGACCTTCACGCATCTCGGCGTGTCGTACGAGATAGGAAGTGTCTACCCACGACATGAACGATTGTTGAACCGCGGGTTGCCTTCGCATGGCATGCGGCGCGCGGCGCCGCGCCGAAGGGGGTCTACCTGCGAAGATAAGAAAGGTTAAAGATAGGTGAATTTTCCTCTGTCTTTAAACCCCACGCGGCTGTTTGTGTTTCTTTCACGTGATTGTGCCAATATGTTAAAAGCTGGTAACGACTTTCGCGTGAGGGATGATGACAAGTGAGCGACACCGACTCTGAGCTCGACGGCCTGGTGCCGTTGGCCGTTGACGGTAATAAACGCGCACTGCAGAAGCTCCTCGCGATTATTTATCCGCAGGTGCTGCGTTATTGCCGTGCGCGCATTGGCGGCGGACGTCAGCCCACGGCCGAAGACGTGACGCAGGAAATCTGCCTCGCCGTCTCCACCGCCATTTCTGGCTATGAAGACAAAGGACGCCCGTTTATGGCCTTCGTCTACGGCATCGCGTTTAACAAGGTGACAGATGCGCACCGAGCGATGGGTCGTGACCATTCTCTGCCCACCGAGGACGTCCCGGATTCCACTGCGACGGACAACACCCCCGAGGAAGCCGCTTTAGAAGTCGACGGAAGTAACAAGGTGCGCGCGTTGCTCGATACATTGAGTGACAAGGCCCGCGACATCGTAATTTTTCGAGTCTTCGTCGGTCTCTCCGCAGAAGAGACGGCGGAGATCGTCGGTTCAACTCCAGGCGCGGTCCGTGTTGCGCAGCATCGCGCGCTATCCCAACTGCGTAAAGCCGTTTCTTCCCAGCGGGCTGAGCGCGCGTGATTTCATTATTATTTTATAGCCAGGAAGGGAGTGAGCTGAATGGCTAAGCACAATGATGCGGAGGCCCAAGACATCGCCGCACAGCTCCAGCCGCTCGTCGATGACGATGCATTCCTCACCGAACTTTCCTTGGGCAACGATCCTTCAGCGGGCGACGACCCGCTGGCAGCGCTGTTCCTTGAATTGCGTGACGAAGTCGAGGCTCCCATGCCGCCAGCACCCATAGTTGAGGGCGCGGACCACGAGCCCGAAGTCATCTCTCTTGCTGCCGCGCGGCGTCGCCGTCGCGTCAGCCCCTGGGCCTCCGGTCTCATCGGGGCTGCCGCCGCGACCGTGCTTCTCGCGGGGTCTGGCGCTGTGGTCTATAATGCCGGTCCCGGCTCGCCGCTCTATGGTCTCAACGAGTCCGTCTTTGGCACGTCGCAGGACGCTGCAGAGGTGGAGCTCGCCTCCTCGCTCGAGGAGATGCAGGACAAGGTTGCCCAAGGCGATATCGAGGGCGCGCGTGCCGTGCTGTCCGATACGCGCAAGAAGCTTAAGGATCCGTCTCCTGAGGTCGTGGCCAAGCTGGAGGCCGCTGAAAAGCGTCTCGAGCAGCAGCGCAGCCAGAGGATTACAGTGACGGTTACCGTGACGCCCGAGGCTTCCGATGCCCCCTCGTCCGCCGCCGAGCCCGGCACCGTCACCACCACGCAGACCCTCGTCCAGACGGAAACCGTCCAGGCTCCGAGCCAAGGCGAGGCAGGCATCGGTTCGACTGAAGCCTCGTTGACCAACCCGCGGACTGAGCCGTCCGAGGGCGGAGATACGCCGGCGACGCAGGCCTCGGAACCGCTGCAGACGGCGACCGCCGTGGCCGATGATTCGAACATGGGCGCCTCCAACGGCGGCAACTCCGGCAACGCCGCCACGGCGCCTGATACCTCGGGTGCCTACAACTAACTTCGGCAGCGAGGACGACAGCCCGGTACAGTCGGGCGAGTAACGTCACCCGTACACAGCGAAGAACCCGGCGACCACATGGTCGCCGGGTTCTGTCGTGTTAAAGGCTGCGTGTGGCGCGTGCGTTGCGGCGAGGACTAGCGGCCCTCGAGTCCGTCGAGGTAGCCCAGCGCGTAGTCCCACGGGACGTAGCGCGACGGGTCGGGCTGGGCGCCGGGCTCATGGACGGGCGCGAGCTCGTTGCCCAGCGTCGAGCGCATGTTGGCGGCCATGATGTCCCACTCGTAGAAGTGGTCTTCGCCGCAGTCTTCGCAGAAGAAGAACACGCCGTCGACGCCGCGGGGGCCGAGGACGCGGGCGAATTCCTGGACGAGCTTCAGGTCTTGTTCGACCGCGGCGCGTTCCTCAGGGCTCAACGGCTCGACGGTGTCCTCTTCTTCCAAGAAGGACGCGGGGTCGTTGGGATCATCCGCGAAGGGATCGCGGGGCATATTCGCGAAAAAGTTCACCCGATCGAGCCTAGGGGGCCGTGCGTTATTGCGCAATTCCCCCTTGAGAGTCGAAAAGACTACAGTAAAGGGCACTATCAGCCTTGTTGGATGCCGCATATGTTAGGAGACTTCTTCGCATGACCGATTCTCGTATTCGCACCGGTGGGGACGACCCGAATAAGGTTGCCCTCTACGGCTTGACCTTTGACGATGTCCTTCTGCTTCCGGCCGAATCCAACATCGTTCCTTCCGAGGTAGAGACGTCGGCTCAATTCACGCGCAATATTCGCCTGGGCGTCCCGCTGGCATCGGCCGCGATGGACACCGTTACCGAGGCGCGGATGGCTATTGCGATGGCCCGCCAGGGCGGCATCGGCGTGCTCCACCGCAACCTGTCCACGGAGGATCAAGCACAGCAGGTAGAGATTGTGAAGCGCTCCGAATCGGGCATGGTTACGGATCCGGTCACCGCGTCGCCGGATATGACCATCCAGGAAGTCGATGACCTGTGCGCCCGCTTCCGCATCTCCGGCCTGCCGGTGGTCGACGCGAATGGCATCCTGTTGGGTATCTGCACCAACCGCGACATGCGCTTCGAGCCGGACTACTCGCGCAAGGTCTCCGAGATTATGACGCCCATGCCGCTCGTCGTCGCCAAGGAAGGCGTGACGAAGGACGAGGCGCTGGCGTTGCTTTCTACCAACAAGGTTGAAAAACTGCCCATCGTCGACGCGAACAATAAGCTCGTCGGTCTTATCACCGTCAAGGACTTCGTCAAGACCGAGCAATTCCCCAACGCCTCGAAGGACGACTCCGGCCGCCTGCTCGTTGCCGCGGGCATCGGCACCGGCGAGGACGCGTACAACCGCGCCGGCGCACTCGTCGACGCGGGCGTCGACGTCCTCGTCGTCGACTCCGCCCACGCGCACAACAACCGCGTACTCGAGATGGTCTCCCGCGTGCAGAAGGACTTCGGTTCGAAGATCGACGTCGTGGGCGGCAACCTCGCCACCCGCGAGGCGGCGCGCGACATGATCGCCGCTGGCGCGGACGCCATCAAGGTCGGCATCGGCCCGGGCTCCATCTGCACCACCCGCGTGGTCGCTGGCGTCGGCGCGCCGCAGATTACCGCCATCATGGAAGCCGCCGCGGTCGCAGGCCCGGCGGGCATCCCGATCATCGGCGACGGAGGCATGCAGTACTCCGGCGACATCGCCAAGGCACTCGCGGCCGGTGCTGACACCGTCATGCTCGGCTCCATGTTCGCCGGCACCACCGAGGCCCCCGGTGACATCGTCGTCGTGAACGGCAAGCAGTACAAGCGCTACCGCGGCATGGGCTCGATGGGCGCCATGCAGGGCCGCGGCCTGTCCGGCGAGAAGCGTTCCTACTCCAAGGACCGCTACTTCCAGGCAGACGTCAAGAGCGAGGACAAGCTCGTGCCGGAAGGCGTGGAGGGACGCGTGCCGTTCCGCGGCGACATGGATGCCATCGTTCACCAGATCATCGGCGGCCTGCGCGCCTCGATGGGCTACACCGGCTCCGCGAACCTCGACGAGCTCAAGACCAAGCGCTTCGTGCAGATTACCGCCGCGGGTCTCAAGGAATCCCACCCGCACCACCTGCAGCAGATCATCGAAGCCCCGAACTACCGCTAGGCGCCGCTGCGCGCCCACAAGGAAGAAGACATGCGCGATTACGTTGAAATCGGCATCGGCCGCGAGGCTCGCCGTACCTATGACCTGGCTCAGGTCTCGCTTATTCCGACCCGCCGTACCCGTTCGTCCAAGGACGTCGACACCACGTGGAACGTCGATGCATACACCTTCGACACGCCGTTCGTCTCACACCCGACCGACGCTCTGGCCACGCCGGAATTCGTCGTCGAGATGGGGAAGCAGGGCGGCCTAGGCGTCATTAACGCCGAAGGCCTGTGGGGACGCCACGAGGATCTCGAAGGCGCGCTCGCTCGTGCGACCGAGAACCCCGCCGATCTCTCGACACTGCAGGAACTCCACGCTGCTCCGCTCAACCAGGAACTGCTCGCCGAGCGCATCGCGCAGGTTCGCGATGCCGGTGTGACCGTTGCTGTGCGCGTGTCCCCGCAGCGTGCCCGCGAGCTCGCCCCCGTCGTTGTCAAGGCCGGCGCGGAGATCCTGTTTATCCAGGGCACGCTCATTTCCGCCGAGCACGTCCAGCAGGGCGGGGAGCCGCTCAACCTCAAGGAGTTCATCGGCTCCATCGATACCCCGGTGATCGCGGGCGGCGTGGCGGATTACACCACCGCCCTGCACCTCATGCGCGCTGGCGCCGCGGGCGTTATCGTCGGCTCGGGAGTCAATACCAACCCGGAGACCGTGGGCATCGACGTGCCCATGGCTACCACCATCGCTGATGTCGCCGCCGCGCGCCGCGACTATCTTGACGAGACCGGTGGCCGCTACGTCCACATCCTCGCGGACGGAGACATCTTCACCTCCGCGGACATCGCCAAGGCCATTGCCTGCGGTGCCGATGCCGTCGTGCTCGGCCCCGTCCTCGCCCGCGCGGCCGAGGCCGGCGGCCAGGGCTTCTACTGGCCGTCGACGGCGGGCCACCCGCGCTTCCCGCGCGGCGTCATCGAGTCCGGAGACCTCTATGCGCTCGATGTGCTTCCCGATGCCTCCTTGGCTGCGACGCGTCCCCCGCTCGAGGTTGTGCTCCACGGTCCGTCGAACGAGCCACACGGCCTGTTGAACCTGGCCGGTGGTCTCCAACGCGCCATGGCTAAGTGCGGATACACCGACCTGAAGGCCTTCCAGAAGGTCGGTCTCGCCGTCCGTTAACGCGTAGTAGAAAGGCGCCGCGGTAAGAACGCGGCGTCTTTCCCGCGTGCGAATCTCACTATGGATCAAGCAGTATTAGATTTTGTTTACAACCACCGCATCGAGTGGCTGAACGATCCCACCGTCATCTTCAGCCACCTGTTGACGCCGCGTTGGCTCTTCCTCGCGGTGTTGGCGTGGGGGCTGTATTCGCGCCGCTGGAGTCCGGCCTTCGCAGTGGGGCTGGGCGAGGTCACCGCGTTGGTTCTCAAATGGATCATCGACCGGCCGCGTCCGCCGGAGTTCTACCAGCTGACCCATGTCGTTGATTCCGGCATGCCCTCGGCGCACACGGTCGCCATCTTTGCGCTGGCGATGGTCATTCGCAAGCCGTGGGCGTGGGCATTCGCCGTGGCTAGCGCGCTGGCTCGTATGTATGTGGGCGTGCACTGGCTCACCGATATCTTGGTCGGCGTGGTCATCGGCGTGGCGGTGGGGGCGTTTGTCGCCTGGGGCTCGCGTCCACGCAGCGGCGGCAAAGTTGCCGACCTCTAACAGCTAACAGGCTCCAGGGACGCGGGTTTCTTCGGTCGCCGGCGGCTCGTCGTCAGGGTCTGGAGAATCGACGCGGCAACGACCAGGCACACCGCTGCTCCCTTGAGGACCGTGACCGGCTGGGCGAGTAACAGCCACCCGAAGAACGCAGCGAAGACGGGCTCGAGCGCGATAAGCACGGAGAAGGCATTAGGCGTCAAGCCGCGCAAGGCCGCGAGCTCGAGCGAGTACGGGATGAGCGAGGCAAGCAGCCCCGTGCCCGCTGCGAGCAGCAACAGCGACGGGTCGGAGGTAATGGTCGCGGCTCCCGGCGCACCCAGGGGCACCAGCACCACCCCACCCAGAAGCAGCGCTACGGCGAGTCCGCCTTGGCCCGGCACGAGCCTGCCCGCGCGTTGGGACGCGAGGATGTAACAGACCCAAAAACCTCCAGCGATGAGCGCAAAGACGACGCCTACCGGATCGAGCGCGGAACCCGTGAGCGAGTCCAGCCCGAGCAAAGCTATGCCGCTGAGAGCGAGGAGGACGCAGAGGGCATCGGCAAGCGAACGCGAGAGCACCGCGGCAAGCAGGAGAGGGCCGAGGAACTCGATGGTGACGGCTGTGCCCAGCGGGATGCGGCCGATGGCCGCGTAGAAGAAGCCATTCATAAGTCCGAGCGACGCGCCAAACAGCACGACAGCGCCCCATTGCGTGCGCGTCCAGCGGCTAACGCGCGGGCGCACCAGCGCGCATAGCAGCATCCCAGCGGTGGCGAGGCGCACGATAGCGGTTCCCCACGTGCCGGCAACAGGAAACAGCTGGACGGCGAGGGCGGCGCCGAGCTGGAGCGAGATACACGAGCCGATGATGCACAGGATTTCCTTCATGCGTCTAGTGTGACGGTTCGCAACCCGTCGGACTAGCTAAACTTTGCGCAGATTACCTGTTAGAGATGCTAACCTTTCGGGCATGTTGGATCTTCGTCGCCTGCGTATCCTCGCCGAGCTGCGACGGCTTGGGACTGTCACCGCCGTGGCGGACTCGCTGCACTACACGCACTCGGCGGTGTCCCAGCAGCTTGCGGCGTGCGAGCGCGATGCCGGCGCCCCGTTGACCGAGCGCGTCGGCCGTCGGCTTCGGCTCACCGAGCAGGGAGAGGTGCTCGCAGACTACGCCGAACGTATGCTCGCGCTGGCCGATGAGGCCGCGTCCGCCGTCGCCGCGTCGACGTCACAGGTGCACGGGACGATCCGGGTGACGAGCTTTCAAACGGTTCTCTCCTCCCTCTTGCCCGCGGCGCTGACCCAGCTGGCCGTCGAGTTCCCTGAACTAACAGTCGAGGTCATCCAACACGATATGTACACCGCCGCGGAGCTGCTCGTGCGCCGCGAGGTCGACCTCATTCTCGGCGAGGATTATCCCGGCGACGTCCCGCCGACGGACGGAAACATGCACCGCGAGACACTTACGCGCGACCCGATGTACCTCATCACGCCGGAGACCGGCCCTTGGTCGGGCTTGGAGCTGCCGGAGCTGGAGGGCGTGCCCTTTGCCATTGACCCGCCGGATCAGGCCGTCGGGCATTTTGCTCGAGCGTTGTGCCGCCGGCATGGGTTCGAGCCGAATTTCGCCTTTCAGACGCCAGATCCATTTTTGCACGCCCATCTCGTGCGGGGCGGCCACGCGGTATCGATAGTGCCGGAGCTGTTGCTGCCCAACATCTTTGGCGTCCGCGTCGTTGAGCTGCCCGGGCGACCCGCGCGCACGCTGTACACCGCAGTTTCTGTCGGCCGCGAACGTCACCCCGCGCTGATTGCGCTGCGCGCGGCACTCGCCGCGGCTGCGAATGAGCCGTCCACGTAAATCCAGCGGCCCTCGTTGTCGAAGGTGAGCTCCGCGTCCATGTCTGAGCGCGGGATGTCGTGACCATCGAAAGTGACCATGCTGTCATTGAGCGGCACGCGTTTGGTCTCGGCGCCGCGCCAGAGAGTTACCTCGTCGTCGTGCACCGCGAACGCGTCCCACTCGTGGCCGAAGATCTCTTCCGCCGTGACCGTGACGGGCGGGATGCCCGCCTCGTCGAGCACGCCCGTGAGCCCGGCGGTCGTCGGTGCAGCGTGGCATCCGGCGAGTGCGAGGGGTAGCGCCACGGTGAGGGGGAGAAGGCGGGGGCTCATGCGTTAAACTGTAGCGCGTGACTACTACTCATCCACGCCCCGTCCTCGTCGTGGACTTTGGCGCCCAGTACGCGCAGCTCATCGCTCGCCGCGTGCGTGAGGCCAATATCTACTCCGAGGTCGTCCCGAATTCCGCATCTGTAGAAGAAATCAAGGCCAAGAACCCGGTCGCGCTCGTCCTCTCCGGCGGTCCTTCGTCGGTCTACGAGGATGGCGCCCCGGCGCTCAAGCCGGAGCTGCTCGAGCTGGGAATCCCGGTCTTCGGCATCTGCTACGGCTTCCAGGCCATGACGCAGGCGCTCGGCGGCACCGTCGCTGCGACCGGTGCCCGCGAGTACGGCCGCACCGAGGTCACCGTCTCCGGCGGCGTCCTGCACGAGGGTCTCGAAGACAAGCACAACGCTTGGATGTCCCACGGTGACTCCGTGACGAAGGCCCCGGAGGGCTTCGAGGTCACCGCGACCTCTGCCGGTGCCCCGGTCGCCGCGTTCGAGTGCCTGGCCAAGCACATGGCCGGCGTCCAGTACCACCCGGAGGTCATGCACTCCGACCACGGTCAGAAGGTGCTTGCCCGCTTCCTCACCGAGGTCGCTGGCCTCGAACAGAACTGGACCGCGGACAACATTGCTGATCAGCTCATCGAGCAGGTCCGCGAGCAGGTCGGCCCGGATGGCCGCGCGATTTGTGGCTTGTCGGGCGGCGTGGATTCCGCCGTGGCTGCTGCCCTCGTGCAGCGCGCCATCGGCGACCGCCTCACCTGCGTCTTCGTCGACCACGGCCTGCTGCGTGCGGGCGAGCGCGAGCAGGTCGAGCACGACTTCGTCGAGTCCACGGGCGCCAAGCTCGTCACTGTCGACGAGCGCGAGGCCTTCCTCAACAAGCTCGCCGGCGTCACGGATCCGGAGGCCAAGCGCAAGGCCATCGGCGCGGAGTTCATCCGCTCCTTTGAGCGCGCCGTCGCGGGCGTGCTTGCCGATGCCCCCGCTAACTCCACCGTCGACTTCCTCGTCCAGGGCACCTTGTACCCGGACGTCGTGGAGTCTGGCGGCGGCGACGGCACCGCGAATATCAAGAGCCACCACAACGTGGGCGGCCTGCCGGATGACGTCGAGTTCACCCTCGTCGAGCCGCTGCGCCTGCTGTTCAAGGACGAGGTCCGCGCCGTGGGCCGCGAGCTCGGTTTGCCCGAGGAGATCGTCAACCGTCAGCCGTTCCCGGGGCCGGGCCTGGGCATCCGCATCATCGGCGAGGTTACCGCGGAGCGTCTCGAGACGCTGCGTCAAGCCGACCTTATTGCGCGCACGGAGCTTACCGCTGCTGGCCTCGATAACGAGATCTGGCAGTGCCCGGTCGTGCTGCTCGCCGACGTCCGCTCCGTGGGCGTCCAGGGCGACGGCCGCACCTACGGCCACCCGATCGTCCTGCGTCCGGTGTCTTCTGAGGACGCTATGACCGCGGACTGGACCCGCGTGCCGTACGACGTGCTGGAGAAGATCTCCACGCGCATCACGAACGAAGTGAAAGACGTCAACCGCGTCGTGCTGGACTGCACGTCCAAGCCGCCGGGAACCATCGAGTGGGAATAATCCCGCCTGCCCCGCAGCGCCTCGCCAATTTCGGCGGGGCGCTGCGGGCGTTTTAGACTGTTGCCATGACCGAATTCAACGGCTTCGTCCTCGGCGAGTACGGCCTGCCCGGCCCGCTGCGCGACGAGCTCGTCGCTGCCATCCTTGCCGGCGCAAAGACCGCAACATCCTCTCTCCACGCCGCGTACGGCGACGAGCCTCTGCCGCGCGTGGGCGAGGGCGAGATCCTCCTCGACTCCGCGGGTGCGCCCGTCGCGGTCCTGCGCACCACCGACGTCGAGCTGCGCGCGTTTGGCGACATCGACGCTGACTTCGCCCGCGCCGAGGGCGAGGGCTTTACCGATGTCGCCGCCTGGCGCGCCGCCCACGCGGACTTCTGGCGCGAGCACCCGCTTTCCGATGCCTCCCTCGTCGTCGCCCAGCGCATCGCCCTCGTCGCAGTGCTCGGCCAGTCCATCACCCGTGCTCATCCCGCGGACGCCCCGGCGCTCGCCCGGCTCGAGGACGTGTGCTTCCCGCCCGCCGAGGCCGCCCCGCCCGCGCAGGTCGCCGCGCGTTTGGCCGCATTCCCGGAATGCTTCTGGGTCCTGCGCGAGGACTCTGGCATCGTTGCCGCCGTGAGCGGCTTCGCAACGAACCGCCGCGACCTCACCGACGATATGTACGCCGACGCCGCCGCGCACGAGCCCGACGGCGCGTGGCAGACGATCTTCTCCGTCATCACGGACCCAGTCCGCCGCGGCGAGGGCCTGGCCACCCGTGTCCTCGAGCGCGCCATCGCGGATTCCCGCGCACGCGGCCGCGCCGGGCTCGTGCTCACGTGCAAGGAGAACCTCGTCGGCTTCTACGCCAGGCTCGGCTTCGTCGACGAGGGCACGAGTGCCTCGACTCACGGCGGCGTCGTCTGGCACCAGATGCGACTGTCTTTTTAGAAAGCGGCATGCCGAATGACCCGCCCTTCGGGGCGGGTTGTCGTTTGTGAGGGTTAGTC
>NHCFJ05603__coassemble_782_pt1 | contig 23207 bp, 21 predicted proteins | sample NHCFJ05603__metabat2_low_PE_001 | metagenome-assembled genome bin NHCFJ05603 | reverse complement strand
CTCAGATGAGGCGCGTGCGCAGCTCGACGAGTACCAGCAGGCCGCGCGCAGCGGACTCAACGACAAAGCGCCGACCGACAAGGTCGTCGCGGAAGCCCTCGCCGCGGGCTACACCGAGGATGAAATCAACGACTACCTGCTGCTCATCATGAACTCGGAGCTTCCCGAATACGGCGTTGTCACGACGCATCTTCTCACCCAGGATTCGACAAAGGAAATCAGCTCTGGTGAAGCCAACAGCAACTTCACGCCGGTGCTGCCAGCGGAGTCTGAGCGCAGTGACGCACTGAAGCAGGCCATTGCTGGCATCGATGAGACCACCGCCGCCGACTACGTCGCATGGTTGGAGAAGGTCGCTGCCGCGGATAAGAAGGCAGTGGAATTCTGCGAGAAGGGCACCATCGGTTCTTCCATCGTGGACTACCCCACCGGCGGTGCCAGCGATGCCGACATCCTGTCCTCCGAGGAAAAGATTGCGCTCTCCAGCGACGACCCGTCGAACCAAGTTCCGAAGTCGGTGTCCTCGAAGGCATCCCAGGGTCCGATCCTGGGTGTGCTTGCGATCATCACGGCCGTAGCGGGCGCGCTACAGCTGCCGCAAGCTCAGCCCATCGTGCGCCAGCTGCGCTCGTTACTCGGACTGTAGGGCGAACGCGACGCCGAGGTTGGGGACTCGGCGCCGCGAGGGGGCATCGGCAAGCGATGCAGCTTCACTAACGTAGCGGGTCGAAGTCCCGAATCTCCGGCAACGTCTCCCCCGTCTCGATGAGGTGCGCCAGGGCGCGGCCCGACGCGGGGCCTAAGACGACGCCCCACATGCCGTGGCCGCCGGCAACAAAGACGTTCGGGGCTTTGGTCGCGCCGATGAGCGGGAGGCCGTCCGGGGTGACGGGGCGGGAGCCGACCCACTCGTCTTGGCGGTCCTCGAAATCGAGACCGGTGAACATCTCCTTGGCGGCCTTGACCATGGACTGGACACGCTTGGGGTCGAAAGGAGCGTCGGCATCGCGGAACTCCATGGTGCCGGCGATGCGGAAGCGGCCCTCGTACGGAGTACAGGCTAGGCGCTGCGCGGGCAGGTAGACGGGATATTCGGCAGGGTGCGCGCCGGTATCGACGCTAAAGGAGTAACCGCGGCCGGCCTGGACGCGGGTGCGCACGCCGAGCTTGCGCGCGAGCTTCGGCAGCCACGCGCCGGTAGCAAGGACCACGTAATCGGCTGGGAGACGCTCGCCGGTGGAGAGCTCCACCACGGGCTTGCGGGTGGACTGGACGTCCACGACGGAGTCGCCGGTGCGGATGGTGACGCCGCGGTCGCGGAGGGCATCGGCAAGCTTGTGGCAGAACGGACCCGGCTCAAAGTAGCGCTGATTGCCGAGCTGGAAGACGAGCTGCGCGTTATCGCTGAGGAAGGGCACGAACTCGCGAGGATTGGCGACCTCCTCAAACGGGACATCCTGGCCGTGGCGGACGGCGCCTTCGACCTCATGGATGAAGCCCTCGGCCTCCTGCTCGTTCTTGAAAGCGATGATGAACGGGCTCTTCTTCGTCCAGGATTCGACGCCGCCGTCGACCATCTCGTCATAGGCGTCGAGTGCCTTGAGATCGATGGGCGTGAGCGCAGCCATCGTCTTATCCCAGGCCTTCTGGGTGGCGTACGCCATGAAGCGCACGCCAAAGTCGATGACCTGCGGGCTGGGCGGAAGCGGGACGTGGAGGGCGGCATCCGGATTGAAGAAGGCCTGCGGGGTGTAGCGCCACAGCTCCGTGTTGGCCAGCGGAATGGTCTTGCCGGGGCTCAGCCACCCGGCATTGCCCCACGAGGAACCGGCGGCGACGCCATCGCGGTCGATGACGGTGACCTCGTGGCCTTTCTGCCGGAGGAACCAGGCCGTGGACAAGCCGACCATGCCTGCGCCGACGACGATCGAATGTGGGGTGGACTGGGATGCTGCCATGGAGTGCTTCCAATCAGGGTGTCGAGTAGGTGTGTTGTGCGTAGGGCCCTTGTGGGGCGCGCACAGTGGCGTATTAATTATGGGACATATTACTACCGTGTTGGTGGTTGTGTGGGCGAAATGACGTCTGGATTCAGTGGGTGTGGTTGGGCCTCGGCGATGGTGGTTGATGGTTCGGTGCAGCGGGGTGACCTATGGCCCGGCGCGCGCGAAGCGCCGCCATCAAGGGAGGATGGCGGCGCTGTGCGTGGTGGCTGTTAACGAAGGTGATGGACTTTAGCCAGCTTGTAGACCGGGGTGTCGAGGCCCTCGTAGCGGGCCTTCAACTGGAGCGCGAGGTAGCGCGAATAGTGGCGAGACTGGTGGAGGTTGCCGCCGTGGAACCAGAGGTTGTCCACCTGGGTGGGCTTCCACATGTTGCGCAGCTCGCCCTCCCAGGGGCCCGGGTCCTTGGCGGTATCAGAGCCAAGTCCCCAGCAGCGGCCGACTTGGTCCGCGACCTCGGGTGAAATGAGGGTCTCCGCCCAGCCGTTCATGGAGCCGTAACCGGTGGCCAGGACAATGACGTCCGCAGGCAGCACGGTTCCGTCGGTGAGCGTGACGGTGACCTCCCCGACCTCCGCGATAGAGACGCCGGAGTGGACAGGAATCTCGCCGCTGGCGACGAGCTCGCAGGCGCCGACGTTGATGTAGTAGCCGGAGCCGCGGCGCAGGTATTTGAGGTAGAGACCCGAGCCATCCGCGCCGAAGTCGTTTTTGAAACCGACCTTTTCCAGGCTGTCATAAAAGTCCTTGTCCATCTCGCGGATCTTGTCGAAGGCCTTGCGCTGGCCATCCGGCAAAATCTTGTACGGGGTTGAGGCGAAGAGTAGATCCGCAGAGTCCGTGTCGAGTCCGGATTCCACGGCTTCTTCCGAATAGAGCGGACCGAAGACTTCCTTCATGAGCGAGTCCGACTGGACGACGTGGGTGGACGATCGCTGAATCATGACGGGCTTGGCGCCGTTATCCACGAGGTCCGCGCAGATATCGTGCGCCGAGTTATTCGCGCCGAGGACAATGACGTTCTTGCCTTCGTCACCGCTGCCGCCGGGGTGCTCCGAGGAGTGGCGGATCTCCCCGCGGAAATTTTCCTGGCCCTCCAGGTGCGGGCGGTTGGGCACGCCGGACATGCCGGTGGCGAAGACAAGCTGCGTGGGGTGCAGGGTGAGGTCTTCCCCGTCGCGGTTGACGTGGACGTCCCACTTCCCTTCCGCCTCGTTGTAGCTCGCGGACAGACACTCGGTCTTCGTCCAATAGTCTAGGTCCATCATGGTGACGTAGGCTTCGAGCCAGTCACCCATCTTGTCCTTGGGCGTGAATACCGGCCAGTGGTCCGGGAACGGAATGTAGGGCAGGTGGTCGTACCAGACCGGGTCGTGGAGACATAGTGAGTGGTAGCGACCGCGCCACTGGTCGCCAGGGCGATCAGACTTCTCGACGACGAGGGTGGGCACGCCCTGGCGCTTGAGACGCGCGGCCAGCGCGATGCCGCCCTGGCCACCGCCGATGATGACAACGTAAGGCTGTTCCGTGTAGCCCAGTGCGGCCTGACGCTCGGCGCGGCGATCCGCCCAGTTCTTCTTGGACTGATGCGGACCGTGTTCGGCGCCCTTCTCACGGTTGCGTCCGGCGGGCTCCGGGAACTCTCGGAGCTCGCGCGCCGAAGTAAGCAGTGTCCATGCTTTGCCGTCGCGCAGGCGCGCGATGGCCTTGCAGCTCATCGCCGGGGAGTCGCACGTGAAGTGCACGCGGAGTACGCCCTCGCCTTCGTCGACGACCTCGGTGGCTTCGGTGTTGGTGAGCGCCGACTCGGTATTCGAAATGAGTTCTGCGATGGACTCCGCGCCTTCCGCGGTGTGCAGGTTCCAGGAGATGGCCGTGAGGTCGCGCCAGAAGCCGTCGGTTTCAAAGACGCCTTCCACATCAGCCGTGGTGACGTGTTCCTGGCTGGTGAGGCTTTCCAAGCGTTTTAACCAGTCTGCGACGTAGGTGGATTGGTCGACGGCTACTGCGGTGGTCATCGCGATCCCTTTCTCCTAGGAAAATATGTTGCACACCACAGTAGGCAGAAAAGGTAACGCGTGCCATAAATTCGTCAGCGCGGCGCGTTGCTATTTTTGCCAAGCGATATTTCGCACACAACTTTGGGTCCGACGTTGCGGTTTCTTAGCGGATGCAAATGCCCCGTGGCGAATAAAACTCAGCGCGCATGAACCGCCTCGTCGCGCAGGCCATCGGCGTGGTGATGGAGCGCGACAAGCGCTGAGCACAGGCATCCAGGATCCGCGGTTCACTTCCCCAGTGCACTTCCCTTGTGCCTGTGCATGACTGGAGTGCACTACTGGGGCGCACGTGGGACCTCGTTGCCCCCAGGTTTAGCGGCGTGCGCTCTACGCGTTCGTGACGCTATCTGTATGCGGGACGTGCCGTGCGCTGGGGCGCGCTGGCGATCCTCGCGTTCCTCGTCTTCATCACGGTGGTGGGCTACGGCTTTCCCACTGCCAGGGCGCTCGAGGACATCGTGAAGAACCGGGTTATTACGGCTGTCATGGCGGTGTTGATTCTTCCCCTCCTGTGGCCTCGAACGCCGTCGCGCCGAAATACTCCCCACACCAGCTAAAACCAACGCCAAGGTATTGCACCTTTCGTTCTGTCCGTTTACCATCAAGGGTGAATTCGAACAAAACGAAAGGCCGCCCCATGTCCGCCCAGGAAGCCACGTACTTACCCCTTGATGATGACGGCGATCATCAGCTTGCCCGAGTCGCCAATTTCCTCGATGGTTTCCGCGCTAAGAAAGGCGAGGAACCAGAGCCGCAGTACTTCCTTTCTGGTCCGAACCCCAGCGACCACGTGCCGCTTCCGCGACAGCTCTACGAGATCTTGGTGCAATCCGTAGAAGCACTACAAAGCGGTAAGGCAGTGACAATCCGCCCCAATGAGATGCAGGTAACGACCCAACAGGCCGCAGACATTCTCGGCGTATCACGACCTACGGTTGTTCGCCTCATCGAGGCCGGGCAGCTGGATGCCGAAAGAATCACGCGCCACCGCCGGCTAAGGCTTACCGATGTTCTCCACTATCGCGATAAAAAGCGTGAGGAGCAGCTCGACTTCATTGCGTCTACTTCGCAGCACTTGGATGAAGAACCATCGTCAGAGGATTTCAAACGAGTTCGACAAGCTGTTGCCGAGCGCAAGCGAAAGAAGCAGACCGGATAAAGCATGTTTCCTGCAGTGCTTGATACGTGTGTCCTTTGGCCCTCTCTCCACAGAGATTTCCTTCTCACGCTTGGTACCCATCACGTCTTTGAACCACGATGGAGCGAAGACATCCTGGCTGAGCTCGAGATTCATGAAACAGAGAAGCTCGTCTCTCATGGCGTTTCAGAATCAAACGCTCAGCATCAAGCATTCCGGCTGATCCGACAGATGGAAACTCATTTTCCGCAATGCACAGTGCACGTCCCTCCAGCCTGGTCCCCAGCAATCCCCCTACCAGATCCCTACGATGAGCACGTCCTCGGTGCGGCCGTCTTCAGCAACGCTGAAGTTATTGTTACGAATAATCTCAAAGACTTTCCCAGGAACTGCCTACCGTCTGGTATCAGCGCCATTCCACCCAGTGAATTCTTAGCTGACGCCGTAGGACTTTCTCCCGCACGTGGACTCGAAGCATGCAACTCCCTGCTCGCTCGCTTGAAGAACCCCGCTCTGACTCTCGAACAATTCATCACGATTATGGAAGAACGATACGGCGCGACTGAAGCAGCTACCATGCTTCGTGATGCGGCCCGGAACAACTAGCAACGCCTCGCGGTGCCTCTACTGCTGTTCGCGGTAGAGCTCCTTGCCCAGGATGAGTCCCCAGGCGCCGAGCGCGATGAACGAGACAACGCGCGTCACCAGCGCTGTGAGTCCCATTTCCGCGTAGATGTGCCACACGAAGGGAGTACCTGCGACCGGTTGCACCGCCACGGAAATACACAGGAGCAATGCCGACGTGTAGAGCGCCAGCCCGAGTCCAGTGCGCCAGCGCAGAAAGACCAGCGCCAGGATAAGCAGCGGACCCATGATGCGGATATCGAGCGCATACGTCACCGGTGCGTGGGTCACGCCCATGTCGGTAGGGACTCCCCCGTTGCCCCATATCAACACGATGTCCGGCGCCCACGCCGCGATGAGCGAGATGCCGCCGAGCACAAGGAAGATGCTCAGTAAGCGCCACGAGAAAGTCCAGCTCTGGTTCGCCGCGCGGTCCCGCCACTTTGTGGCCTGCGCCGCGACGACCAGGCCAACGACGCTCGCGAACAATGCCACGAGCCGCAGTACGCCGCGGCGCCGAATATCCGCCTGCAGCGCAGTGTCCCGAGCGTAAGATCCGGAGCCGAAGACCTCCGTGGCCTAGCCGAAGCGATTGGTGAGCGCCTGTTCGTGGCCGAGACGGTCGCCGAGCACGCTCGCGCCGGTTGTGAGGACCTCGAGCGCCGCGATGAGACCGACGCACACGCCGACCGCACGAGGATGAGAGTGAGACATGAGAAAAGCCTCCTTGTCTCCCTGTCTAAGCCGGGCGGCGAAGGTGCAGCTCGATAGGAACTTTGCGGCCCGGAACGTGGGCTGCGCAGTTGCCGGCCCAGGAACAGCCGTCGCAAGTGGTGGCCGCGCACTCGCCAAGCGCCGCGCGCGTGAGCTCGCCGGTGGCCTCGAGGTGCGCCAGGACGAGGTCGACGGTATCGGCGGCGAGCCCGGTCGCGGCGGCGAGCGCCGGGGTTCCGCTTATCCCCTGGGCCAACGCGGCGGTGACGGCGCGGGACGGCGGGAGGGATGGGGGCACGGACAAGCTGCGGCCAAACATTAAAGCACCAGCTTGAGGAGTTGGAAGGCGATGACGGAGAGCGTCCACGCGAGGGCGAGCTGCACGCCGAAGCCGAAGAGGGTCCACCGCCAACCGATTTCGCGGCGTTGCGCGGCGATGGTCGCCACGCACGGGGTGTACGAGAGCAGGAAGAGCATGTAGGCCCACACCGCGGCCAAGGCATGGCCTTCCGATGCCGCCTCAAAGTCAGCGCGGATACTGCCGGCGAGGGGGCTGGCGGCTTGCTCGGTGGGATCGGCATCCGTGACGTCCGCGACGGCATAGGTCTGCGCCCACGTGGAGATGAGCGCTTCCTTCGCCACGAATCCGGTGACGAGCGGGCCGGTGAGCGACCACGAGTCAAAGCCAGCAGGCGCGAAGGCCGGGGCGATGGTGCGCGCGACGGTGCCGTACGCGGAATCCTGCGGGGCGGCCTCACCGATCCGGGCGTCCGTGCTGACAGGGATAGCCATGAGCAGCCAGATGACGATGACGGTGGAGACGATAATGCCGCCGGCGGTGCGCAGGAATCCTTTGAGACGAATCCACATGACGGACAAGGCCAGGCGCGCGGTAGGCAGCTGGTAGGAGGGCAAATCAATGACAAGTGCCTCGGCGGGCATGGCGCGCCACAGCGTGTGACGCAGGAGCAGGCCGGTGAGCACGACGAGTGCGATGGAGACGACGTACATCGTGAAGACGGCGCTGCCTGCATGCGCCGGGAAGAAGGTCTGCGCGAGCATGAGGAAGACGACGAGGCGCGCGGAGCACGACGTGAATGGAATGAGCAGTGCGGTGAGGATTCGCTGGCGCGGCGCGGCGAGCACGCGCGTGGCCGCAATCGCCGGGACATTGCAGCCGAAGCCCACGATGATGGGGATAAACGCCTTGCCCGGCAGGCCGATGGCGCGCATGACACGGTCGGTGACCACCGCCGCCCGCGCCATATATCCGGAGTCCTCCAGCACGGCCAGGCAGATGAACATGAGCGCCATGAGCGGAGCGAAGGTGAGCACGGTGCCCACGCCGCCGATGACACCGTCGACGAGGAGGCCCTCGACTAGTCCCCCACCCAGGCCGATTTTTTCGAGCCCGGCACGCGCCACCTCAGAGACCGGCCCCATGATGAGTGCCTCAAGGCCATCCTGCAGCGGTGCCGCGACAGTGGTGGTGATCTGGAAGACGAGCCACATGACACCAAGGAACAGAATGGGGCCCAGGACCGGGTGGAGGGCGAAGCGGTCAATCTTCTCCGTGGTGGTAGTCGCGGCGGGACCGCGGGTGACGGCGGCCTTCACAGCAGCATCGACATCGCGGAATCGATCGTCGGGATCATGGGAGGTGCGGAGGGGGGTCTTAGTCGTGGCCAGTTCTGCGCGGACGGCGCGCTCTAGTTCTGCGATGCCGGAGCGCGTGCGGCCGTTGACTGTGACGACGGGCATCCCGAGCTGCTTTTCCAGTTTCCTGGCATCCACGGTGATGCCGCGGGCGGCGGCCGTGTCCGTCTTGCTCAGCGCGATGATGACGCGGTGCGGGTACTCCGCAACCTGCAGCGCCATGTTGAGGCCGCGCGCCACGGCGGTGGCGTCGACGAGGACCACGACGGCATCGGGACACTCGTCCACCGGATGCCTGATGAGCATGTCCCGGGTGAGCTCCTCGTCCGGGCTCATGGGGTCGAGCGAATACGCGCCAGGAAAGTCGATGAGGTCACAGGCCTGCGCCTGGTGAGGGCAGTGGCACTCGCTGGTCCCGGCGCACGCGCAGTCGTGGTCGTGCGCTGCGCTGAGCCGCCAGGCGCCGCGGGCGACCTCGACGGTGGTGCCTGGCCAGTTGCCGGTCTGGGCTTTCGCACCGGTGAGCGCGTTAAAAAGCGTGGACTTGCCGGAGTTCGGTGCGCCGACGAGTGCGACGATAGGTGCACCCACGGGAGCTACTGCCCCGCCGGCATTGCCGTGGCAGCTGGCGGCCTTGTGTGTGGTGCTCATCGTTGGATGTCCAGGCTCGCGAGGGTCGCCACGTCGAGGGCGTAGCGGCAGCCGTCCACGGTAACGACGCGGCCGCCGCCGGCCGTCTTATTGCCGATGGTGAGTTTCGCGCCCTCGCGCAGACCGAGCTCACGCAGGCGAAGGGCCAGCGCCGGATTCGTGACGCGGGCGACGCTGGTGAGCACGGCTTCGGCACCGACGGGCAGTAGGTGGGCGCGGGCATTGCATTCGCGCTCGGCCTCGCCAGGCAGCGGCGCAGCGGTCGCGGCGCGGTGGCCGGTGACAAAAAACGACAACATAACCATGAGGACTTCCTCATCCATGAGTGAGGCTGACAATTGATCTCATAGGTAGTTTAAATCGCGAAGGCTTGCCTTAGGAAGGCGATCCTTGGCTTTGACTACTTTGTCACACCCAGGGGTGGATCCCCTCCGTGTTTCGGCGCCGCGGTACGCGGCCACCAATTACACTTTGTGCAGGAACTTTTCTCTTCTGCGCAGGGATTTTGCCCGCGTCGCTCTCTGTCTCTTGGTGTCGCTACCGCCGCCCTCGTGGGCGGCCTGGCGGCCCGACCATCGTGCCAGCACAGGCCGCTATCGTCTCGGGCAATTCTGAGACCTGCACCCGCGAAATCACGTGGCGGAATCGCTGGCCCTCGAGGATGCACCGGCCGAGTTCTCATGAATGAGTCGCCGAAAATTCACCAGATTTTTCGGCGACTCATTCACGTTGCACCAGGCGAGCACGCAGTTAAGCTACCAAGCCCGCAGAAAATCAATCCGCGCCTGCAGCTGCTCCGCGTTGCACAGTGCGGTGGGCGGGCCGCCGCAGGCCTTTCTGACCTCCGTGTGGATAGCGCCGTGCGGGCGGCCGGAGCTCTGAGCCTTGATGGAGACCAAGGTGTTGAGCTCCTTGCGCAGCTCGGCGATCTCATCGACAACACCGCTGGCTTCGCCAGCGGCGTCGGACGCAGCAGGCTTCCGGTTCTGCGGCGCGCTGGGCAGGCCAAAGATTTCGCGGCGGTGGACCTCGGCGGCCTCGGCGGCGCGCTTGGCCTTCTCTTCATGCTCGCGGCGGTCGAGCTCATCGGACTGCTTCTTGCGCAGCAGGTCCTTGACCTGGTCGGCGTCGAGGAGACCGGGGATGCCGATGAAGTCCTGGTCTTCCTGCGTGATGTCGCCGGTGGTGAACTGGGAGCCGTTGAAGAGCAGGCCGGAGAACTCAGCCTCCGCTCCCAAGGACTCGTAGGTCGGCTCGAGCATGTCCTGCTCGGTCTTCTTCTTGTTGGCTTCGGCCAGCAGATCGTCGTCCCAGCCCTCTTTGTCCGGGGACTTCTCCGCACCAAGGACGTGGTCGCGGGACTTTTCCATGTTCTCCGCCAGCCCCAGGAGGACGGGGACGGAGGGCAGGAAGACGCTCGCGGTTTCGCCCGGCATGCGCGAACGCACGAAACGGCCGATGGCCTGCGCGAAGAAGAGCGGCGTGGACGCGGAGGTGGCGTAAACACCCACGGCCAGGCGGGGGACGTCGACACCCTCAGAGACCATGCGCACGGCGACCATCCACTCGTCGGTGGACTGGGAGAATTCCTCAATGCGGTCCGAGGACGTCGGATCGTCGGAGAGGATGACGGAGACCGGCGTATTCGACAGCTTCTTCAAGATCTTCGCGTACGCGCGGGCGGTCTGCGTGTCCGTGGCGAGCACGAGGCCGCCGGCGTCCGGCATGTTGCGGCGCATCTGCATCAGGCGCGTGTGCGCCGCATTCAAAACGGTAGGAATCCACTCGCCCTTGGGGTCCAGCGCCGTCTTCCACGCGCGGGCGGTCTGCTCCGGGTTGAGGATGTCGCCCAGGCGGGCGGCATGCTCCTCGCCGGCGGAGTCGCGCCAGCGCGACTCGCCAGAGTAAGAAAGGAAGACCACGGGGCGCACGACGCCATCGGCAAGCGCGTCACCGTACCCATAGGTGTGGTCGGACTGGCTGACGAGGTGGCCCTCGCCGTCCTGCTCGTAGCGCACGAAGGGGATCTGCGAGTCATCGGAACGGAACGGCGTACCGGTGAGCGCCAGGCGGTGCTCCACGTCGTCATAGGCCTCGCGCACGCCGTCGCCCCAGCTCTTCGCGTCGCCGGCGTGGTGGATCTCGTCAAGGATCACCAACGTGCGCTTGGACGAGGCCACGGCGCGGTGCTTGAACGGGTGCATGCCCACCTGGGCATAGGTGACCACAATGCCGTCGTAGGCCGGGTTGACCGCAGACGAGTTCTTAAAGTTCGGGTCCAGCGACAGATCCACGCGCGCGGCAGCGTGGGACCACTGCACCTTGAGGTGCTCCGTGGGGACCACAACAATGACGCGGTCGACCGTGCGGTCATCGATAAGCTCCGTGGCAATGCGCAACGCGAACGTCGTCTTACCGGCACCCGGCGTTGCCACGGCCATGAAGTCACGCGGTTTGGTTGCCATGAATTTGTCCAATGCCGCCTGTTGCCAGGCGCGCAAAGGACCGCGGCGGGCGCTCACTTACGACGCAGCCCCTTATAGATTTTCTCGCAGTCCGGGCACACCGGAGAACCCGGCTTCGCCTGCTTGGTCACCGGGAAGGTCTCACCGCACAGTGCAACGACGTATTCGCCGCTCACGGCGGAATTCAGGATCTTGTCCTTGCGCACGTAGTGGAAGAACTTCGGGGTGCCATCACCCGTCGACGTCTCTTCACGAACGTCGGGGCGCTCAATCGTCTTCGTCGTCGTAGTACTCACTCGACCTATCATGCCCCACGCGGGTTAAAAAATGCGACTCAAGGGGCTAGGCTGGGTTGTCATGAGTACTCGGGAGAATGGCGACGACACCCCAGACGATCCTACGACCGGATCGTCGTCTAGCGATCCCTCCGTTATTGAAGGCGTCGCAGAGGAAGCTCCCCGCCGCCGCTTCGCCCGACGCAGTGCCCTCATTACAGACGCAAAGGTCGGCCCCGGCCAGGATCGCCTCCGCCGCGAGAAGCAATACGCCTTCCTCCAGTTCCTCCGCGTGCCCTCCCTCCTGCTCGGCGCGTTCTTCCTCGTCATGCACTGGTACCTCGCCGCGACCATCGCGCTGGCCGTCTCCGTGCCGCTGCCGTGGATTGCGGTCGTGCTCGGCAACGGCCGCGGCCAGAAGCGCGACGAGCGCGAGCGCATGGTCTACCGCCCCGCCCTCGCCCGCCAGCAGCAACAGCACTACGCCCAGCTTGAGCGCGAACGCACCGCCGAGCTGCCCGCCTCCCGCACCATCGACCACGACGACCCCCAGTAAAGGCCCGCCATGACCGACTTCTTCGCGCCGCTCAACCCCAAGTTCCCGCTTGCCGATGCCGCCGCGGACCTCGCCGCCGCCTTCGAATCCGCCGGCTTTACCGACGCCGGTCTCTCCGGCCACCTGGGCCCTGAGGTCACCGAGGCCCTCTACCGCGGCGAGTCCGGCCCCGTTCTGCTCGCCACCTCCGGCGGCACCCAGCTCGACGCGCTCATTCGCGCGTTTATCCTCCACGAGCCGCTGACGCCCGCCGAGCTTGCCGATGCCCTCTCCGCACCGCTGGCCACCCGCCTCATCGACGCCGGGGTCACCGTCCCTGCTGATACCGCCGGGACGCTCCGCGTCGCCCTCGACGTGCGCCCGCACGTCATCGCGGGCGCCAACCACTGGGTCTTTTCCGACGTGGACGCCACCTTCGTCGACCACGTCCCCGGCCCCGATCACGTGTTGGGCGTCGGCTCGGCCTCGCTCTCCCTCCTCCAGTCGACTCCGCACTCGCCGGTCGAGTCCGTCCTCGACCTCGGCACAGGCTCGGGCGTGCAGCTGCTGGGCCAGCTGGGCAACGCCACGCGGGTGGTCGCCACGGACGTCCATGCACGCGCCCTCGAGCTCGCCCGTGCCACCGTCGCCGCCGCGGGCGCCACCGAGCGCGTCGATCTCCGCCAGGGCTCCTGGTTCGAGCCCGTTGACGGCGAACGCTTCGACCGGATCGTGGCCAACCCGCCCTTCGTCGTGGGCTTGCCCACCGTGGGCCACGTCTACCGCGACTCCGGCCTTAACCTGGACGGCGCCTCCGAGCTCGTCATCTCCCAGGCCCCCGAGCACCTCAACCCCGGTGGCACCGCGCACCTGCTCGCGGCCTGGGTCCACCAAGGTGACGTCCCCTGGCAGCAGCGCGTCGCGTCCTGGTTGCCCGCCACGGGCGTGGCCGCATGGATCATCCAGCGCGACGTCGCCGACCCGTCCCTCTACGTCTCGACGTGGCTCAAGGACGAGTCCGTAGACCTGCGCTCAGACACCGGCAAGGAGCAGGCGCAGCGCTGGCTTCAGCACTTCCATGCCCACGACGTCACGGGCATCGGCTTCGGCTTCGTGGCTGTGCAGCGCATCGGCGACGACGAGCCCTCGGACATCCTGGCCGAGTACATGCCGCAGCCTTTCAACGATCCGCTCGGCCCCGAGGTCGAGGAGTACTTCGCGCGCGTCGCGTGGCTGCGCGGCCTCGTCCCCGGACAGCTGGAGCACTCTCACTTCGCGGTGCGCCCGGGCCTCGCCCGCGAGGACGTCGCCTTGCCGGACGACTCCGGCCAAGGTTTTCACCGCGCTGCACTGCGGCTCACCCGTACCGAGGGCCCGCGCTGGCAGCACGACGTGGACGAGCACCTCGCCTCCATCGTCGCGGGGCTTAACCCGGAAGGCCTCACGCTCGCCGATACCGTCGGCGTCTACGCCGCACTCAACGACTTCGACGAGGACGAGCTCCTCGCCTCTGCCCTGCCTGCCGTCGTGGATCTCGTCCGCCACGGCCTGCTCATCCCCACCGACCTGCTCAACGACTAAGGAGTCTTTCTTTCATGCGCGCCGTTCTCACTCGCGTCTCGTCCGCGTCCGTCACCGTCGAGGGCGAGGTGGTCGGCGCCATCGACTGCCCCGAGACCGGCGGGCTGCTCGCACTCGTGGGCGTGGCCCGCGAGGACTGCGAGGACGCCAGCACGCTGGCGTCGAAAATTGACAAAATGGCAGACAAAATCTCAGGCCTGCGCATCCTCGACGGCGAGGTCGCCGTCCGCGACGCGGGCGCGCCGGTTCTCCTCGTCTCCCAGTTCACGCTCTACGGCCGCACCGCCAAGGGCCGCCGCCCGTCGTGGTCGGACGCCGCGCCTGGCGAGGACGCCGAGCCTGTCATCGAGGCGCTGCGCACCGCGCTCGAGGGCCACGGAGTGCACGTGGAGACAGGTCGCTTCGGCGCCATGATGGAGGTCGCCTCCGTCAATCAGGGCCCCTTCACGGTCCTCGTCGAGTGCTAGCCTCGCGGCCCGAGTCTGAATTTCCACTAGTTTTTTGTTCTAAATAGATCTCAGGAAACCGCAGGTTACCCCCGGTCGATTACCCCCATTCGTGAGGTACCCATCACAGCAACAATGGGCGGCGGGAACTCATTTCACTTCTCGGCCGTTGAACAGTGTGTTACCGGCGAAACCTTATAGGAGGCCACAAACAATGAGCAGCTCTTCCGCAGCCCACACCACCGCAGCGACCGACGGCTTCGCGCCCGACGACGCGGACCGCGGCTCCCGCCGCAATCAGACGAACGATAATCCCTCCGCAGATCTGGTTCGTGTGTATCTCAACGGCATCGGTAAGACGGCGCTGCTCTCGGCCGAAGACGAGGTGGAACTCGCCCAGCGTATTGAGGTTGGTCTCTACGCGGAGCACAAGCTCGCCAACGCCGAGAAGCTCACCCGCGCTGAGAAGCGTGATTTGAAGATCCTCGCCCGCGACGGCAAGAAGGCCCGCTCCCACCTGCTGGAAGCCAACCTCCGTCTCGTCGTCTCGCTCGCGAAGCGTTACACCGGCCGCGGCATGCCGCTCCTCGACCTCATCCAGGAGGGCAACCTCGGCCTGATTCGCGCCATGGAGAAGTTCGACTACTCCAAGGGCTTTAAGTTCTCCACGTACGCCACATGGTGGATTCGCCAGGCCATTACGCGCGGCATGGCTGATCAGTCGCGCACCATTCGCCTCCCAGTCCACCTCGTCGAGCAGGTGAATAAGCTGTCGCGCATCAAGCGCGAGATGTACCAGTCCCTGGGCCGCGAGGCCACGAACGAGGAGCTGTCGGAGGAATCCGGCATTGACGAGTCGAAGATTGAGATGCTCCTGCGCCAGTCCCGCGACCCGGTCTCGCTTGACATGCCGGTCGGTGCGGACGAGGAAGCACCGCTGGGCGACTTCATTGAGGACGCTGAGGCGACCGACGCCGAGTCCGCCGTCGTCGCCGCGCTGCGCCACTCTGATATCCGTTCCGTCATCGGCTCTTTGGAGCAGCGCGAGCAGGACGTCATCCGTCTGCGCTACGGCCTGGACGACGGCGTGCCGCGCACCCTCGACCAGATTGGCCGCAAGTTCGGTCTCTCTCGCGAGCGCGTCCGCCAGATTGAGCGCGAGGTGATGGCTAAGCTGCGCGACGGCAACCGCGCCGCCCGCCTGCGCGAGTACGCCCTGTAGACAGCCCGCACTCATTCCGGGCGCCACCGCACCCCTTTCCACCGCCCTCGGCCAGCCGGCCGGGGGCGGTGTCGTATGTCACCGACAGGAAACGGTGCATAGTCGCCCACATCCCATAGTCCCCGACTATTAAAAATCAACAGTTAAAAGTGTTTTCCTGTGCGCGGGACCATGCTCTTACGCTAAAGTATGGGAGTAACTAACACCGCGCGGCGGCAGGTCGTGGAAATAAGACGGCTTGCTGGCGCGTTGGGGTGGGCGAGTATTTCTTTATTACAGCGCCTGGGGTCGTCGCGTACGTCGGCTCCAGACAGAAAGGCCATACAGCATGCGCGATCTAGTCGATACCACGGAGATGTATCTTCGCACCATCTATGAGCTGGAAGAAGAGGGCATTACTCCCTTGCGCGCCCGCATTGCTGAGCGCCTCGAGCAGTCCGGCCCAACGGTCTCCCAGACGGTCGCCCGCATGGAGCGCGATGGCCTACTGCACGTGCGCAACGACCGCAGCCTCGACCTCACGGCGCAGGGCCGCCAGCTGGCCACGGCCGTTATGCGCAAGCACCGTCTCGCCGAGCTCCTGCTCACCGACGTCCTCGGCCTAGACATCCACCAGGTCCACGACGAGGCCTGCCGCTGGGAGCACGTCATGAGCGAGGACGTCGAGCGTCGCCTCGTCAACATCCTGGACGAGCCGTTCCGCTCCCCGTTCGGCAATCCCATCCCGGCCCTCGACGAGCTGGGCGTGACCCCGCCGTCGCTCGAGGCGGGCGTGCGCGTCATCGATCTTCCGGACAACGAGGAGACGAAGGGCACCATCGAGCAGATCAACGAGATCCTGCAGGTCGATGCTTCCCAGTTCCGTGAGCTCTACGAGGCTGGCATCGTGGTCGGCGCCGCGGTCACCGTGGTCAATGACAACGGCACCGTGACGATAACGACGGACAACGGCGCCACCGTTGAGCTCGTCGACGACCTCGCTCACGCCATTCGCATTCACACGTAGCGTGCCGGGCCGGTGCTCGCCTTTCGCACCGGCTTCTCCTCCGCGGCCGCGCTCCCTGTGCCGCTCCTTTCGCCCCTCACTGGGCCACACGAGTTTCGCACCGGGACCGTGGCCGCGTTCGCGTCTACAGTGGGAGATTGTTGTATACAGACCAACACTCCTGACTCGACTCGCCCGCCCGCAGCACGTAACGCGGGCATTGCCCCAACCCCTTAAGGAAAGGTCCTATTCATGAAGCTGCTTGTCACCGGCGGTGCCGGTTACGTGGGAAGCGTGTGCGCCGCCGTCCTCGTTGAGGCCGGCCACGACGTCACCATCATTGACAACTTCACCACGGGCAACCGCGAGGCCGTCCCGGCCGCCGCCCGCCTCGTCGAAGGCGACGTGCGTGATAAGGCCGCCGAGGTCCTCGGCGAAGGCGGCTTCGAAGGCGTCGTCCACTTCGCGGCACGCTCGCTTGTCGGCGAATCCATGGAGGTGCCGGACGAGTACTGGCAGCACAACCTCGTCACCACGCTGGCGCTGCTCGACGCGATGCGCGCCAACGATGTGAACAACCTCGTCTTCTCGTCCACCGCGGCGACCTACGGAGAGCCCGAGGTCGTGCCGATCACCGAGGACTTGCCTACCAAGCCCACGAACACATACGGCGCGACGAAGCTCTCCATCGACTACGCCATCACGTCCTACGCGAACGCCTATGGCCTGGGTGCGACCTCGCTGCGCTACTTCAACGTCGCGGGCGCCTACGGCGAGATTGGCGAGAACCGCGAAATCGAGACCCACCTCATCCCGCTCGTGCTCCAGGTGGCGCTGGGCCACCGCGACAAGATCTTCATCTTTGGCGATGACTACCCCACCCCGGATGGCACGGCCGTGCGCGACTACATCCACATCCGCGACCTCGCGGACGCACATGTCCTCGCGCTCGAGACGAATATGCCGGGAACGCACCGCATCTACAACCTGGGCTCGGGCGACGGCTACTCCGTCAAGCAGGTCATCGAGGCCTGCCGCGCCGTCACGGGCCACCCCATCCCGGCCGAGCTTGCCCCGCGCCGCGCTGGCGACCCGGCGACGCTCATCGCGTCTTCCGCCAAGATCAAGGAGGAGCTGGGCTGGAACCCGACGCGCACCGAACTCACCACCATCGTGACCGACGCCTGGAACTTCACGAAGAACCTGGGCGAGCGCGCACACTCCGCCAAGCGCGTCCGCTAAACGTCTTCCACGCACGAGTCCCGGCACCGATTGCGGTGCCGGGACTTCGTCGTTTCGGGCATGGACACACGTCCGCTAGGCGCACAAGGCGCGCTCACCGTCCTCGTCGAGGCCGAGGCTCGCACGCGCCTTGGCGGATCCGCGCCGGAAGTTAGCCACCATCTTGTCTTGCAGCCCGGCGCGATACCCACGCATGAGCAGGCCCGCGAGGGTGTGCTCCGGGTCTTCCTCGAGGGCGACGGACAACACGGTGCCGGCGACCATCGGCAAGCCGAGCGCGACCTGCGCCATGGCATAGAGCGCCAACGCGTTGGTGCGCGCGGGTCCGTGGACCGTCTGCGCCACGGCGAGCAGCACTCGCGCCGCGCCTTTTGGTTGGTCGCACAGGGCGCTCACGATGAGGTCGCGCAACGCGGTGTCATACAGGATGGTCGCCATGCGGGTGATGAGGACGGCATCGGCACGCACGGGGTCGTCCTCCGGCGGCTCACCCGTCATATGCGACAGTTCGCTAAAGACCCGCGTCGCCAGCGGCACGATGTCGCGGACCTCGAAGCGCAGGCGGACGTCCTCGGCCAGGGTGCTGGCCACCCTGCCGGTTGCCATGGGCACAGGCCGGGCGGGACGGCCTTGGGCGAGCAAGGGAGCATCGGAAGCAGCGGCTCTCACCATGGCTGCGATATCGTGCGGGCCGAAGTGAGGATTGGCCTCGTCGAAGCAGGCGAAGGCCTCGTCGCGGGAAATCTCCGGCAGGCGGCCGGCCTCGCGCCAGCGCTCCATGGTAGGCGACGCGGCGATGGAGTCAATGGTGCCCTGGTGCCATTCCGCGGTGTGCGTGAGCGGAATCTCCGCCGGGGCAAAGCACATCTCGTAGGGCTGGCCGACGGAAATCTCTGGGGTAAACCAGCAGGCGTCGACGGTGCGGAAAGTGTCGCCGAGGTCAGCAGAGAAGTCGAAGAGGAGATCGGCGAGGTCATGAATGGCGGGGTCGGGGCGGTGGGAAACGATGAAGGCGAAGACGACGTCCGTCTCCGCGGCGACAACGGCGAAGGCCTCGGGCAGTTGGCGCGAGGCAAGCGCGATGTCGAAACGGGCGACGGGCCCTAAGTCGAGGCGATTGTCCTCTGAGCTAAAGCCCATGAGAATGATGGAGTCGCTGGGATAAAATCCGAGCGCCCCAGGGATAGAAGCGAGCAGGTAACCAGGTGTAACAGCATCATGTGAAGTAGTCATGCTTTCACTGTGGCGGGTTACTTTGCATGGTGTCGAGACCGGCGCGTTCGTGCCTGTGGAAAACGTGGGTGCGTTGCCCAATAGAGTGTGCAGTCCCCCGGGGATTATCCACAGATGCACATTTTGGTATTGACTCCACAGGAATAGATCGGGCACAACCGGCACGCTTGGCAGGTTTTTCGCGCTAGAATGGTTGGCCACCTACCCCGTTGCCGCACCGCTGGAATGTGGTTGCGTGCAAGGGAATAACAACGGTGAGGTTCGCTGTTGTGGAGGGTATAGACGCTAGGAGGACACCATGGCGAACGAAGATCGCATGTATGAGCTGGAGTACCCAGCACCGGCGGTGAACGACACCGCGGCCGGCGAGACGGACGGCCCCACCCTTATCGTCGCCCTGCACGGCTACGCGGACGCGGGCCAAGCGGTCGAGCACAGTGCCGACCACCTCAAGGCGGCGCTCGATAACAGACTTATCGCATCCTTTAACGCGGACGAGCTCATCGATTACCGCTCGCGCCGCCCTGCGGTGACGCTCGATAATGACGCACCGATGGAGATTGAGAACCTCGATCTCGATATGCGCGTGCTGCGCGATAACGCGGGCAAGGCTTTCCTGCTGCTGTCTGGCCCCGAGCCGGACCTGCGCTGGCAGGCTTTTACCAAGGCCGTCACTGACCTGGTTGAGAAGTTCGACGTCAAGCAGACGGTCGCGCTGTATGGCGCGCCCATGCCGGTGCCGCATACGCGCCCCATGGTGATTACGGCCCACGGCAACTCACCGGAGCTCGTGAGCCGCATGTTCCGCCTCGACTCCACGATGATGGTCCCGGGTGCGGCGCAGATGTACATCGAACGTGCCCTGGCGAAGGCCGGCCGTAACGTGGCGGGCTACACGGCGCACGTGCCGCACTACCTGGCCAACTCCCCGTACCCGCAGGCCACGCTCGAGCTTCTCGAGTCCGTCGGTTCGGTGACAGGCCTCAAGCTGCCGCTGCGCGCCCTGGAGGCCGACGCCGCGCGACTCAACCATCAGATTGAGGAGCAGGTCAACGACTCCGAGGAAATCGCACAGGTCGTGGGCCAGCTGGAGAACCAGTACGACGTCTACATGGAGCGCTACCGCGAGGAGCACCCGCAGGCCATCATGCCGGGCGAGCAGGGCGCGCCTACCGGCGAAGAGCTCTCGGAGGAATTCGAGCGCTTCCTCGATGCCCTGGGCCACGAGTATTCCTGGCGCGACCAGATCCTCACCGAGGACATCAACGACCGCGAGGTTAACTTCGGACGTGACTCTTCGGGTCCGCAGGGGCTGGACGGTCCTTCTGCCGGGGGGTCGGATGCTTCCAGTGACTCGGACGATTCGGGCGAAGCCAAGTAACTGGCGTCGGTGCGCCTTGTAGACTGGTGAGTCGTGAATACCGCGACGTTGTCTGACAAGCTGGCCGACCTTGAGGATGTCCCCTCCTCCCTCTTCGACGAGGCGGTGTGGGACACCTTCATCGCGTGGACGAAAGACCGCGGGATTAGCCTCTACCCCGCCCAGGAGGAAGCCTCGTTGGGCATCCTCGCTGGCGACAATGTCATCCTTGCGACACCCACCGGCTCCGGCAAGTCCATGGTGGCCAACGCCGCGCACTTTATCGCGCTCGCCCGCGGCCAGCGCAGCTTCTACACCGCACCCATTAAAGCGCTGGTCTCCGAGAAGTTCTTCGCGCTGTGCGAAATCTTCGGCCCCGATAACGTGGGCATGATGACGGGCGACGCCACCGTCAACGGCAACGCGCCGATTATCGCGGCCACCGCGGAGATCGTCGCCAATATCGCGCTGCGCGACGGCGCGGAGGCGACTATCGACCAAGTCGTCATGGATGAGTTCCACTACTACTCTGAGCCCGACCGCGGCTGGGCGTGGCAAGTACCGCTCTTGGAACTGCCCAAGGCGCAGTTCCTCCTCATGTCCGCCACACTCGGCGACACGACGTGGCTCGAGGAGGACCTCACCCAGCGCACCGGCCGCGACACCACGCTCGTCGCCGGGACCACCCGTCCCGTGCCGCTCGACTTCTCTTACGTCTTTACCGGCGTGCAGGACACCATCGAAGAACTCCTGTCCAAGGGCAAGGCACCCATCTACGTCGTGCACTTTAGCCAGCGCGAGGCCTCCGAGCGCGCCCAAGCGCTCACCTCCATCGGCACGATCCTCACTCCCGAGGAAAAGGACGCAGTCGCCAAGGAAATCGGTGGTTTCCGCTTTACCACGGCCTTCGGTCGGGACCTGTCCAAGCTGCTACGCAAGGGCATTGGCGTCCACCACGCCGGCATGCTGCCCAAGTACCGCCGCCTGGTCGAGCGCCTCGCCCAGCGCGGCTTGCTCAAGATCATCTGTGGCACGGACACCCTGGGCGTGGGTATTAACGTGCCCATCCGCACCGTGCTGATGACGGGCCTGGCCAAGTACGACGGCACCCGCCAGCGCATCTTGAAGTCCCGCGAGTTCCACCAGATCGCCGGCCGCGCCGGACGAGCTGGCTACGACACCGAAGGCACCGTCGTTGTCGAGGCTCCCGAGCACGAAATCGAAAACGCCAAGGCCCGCCGCAAGGCCGGGGACGACCCGGCGCGCCTGAAGAAGCTCAAGAAGAAGTCCGCCCGCGACGGCGAGGTCACCTGGTCAGAGAAGACCTACCTGCGACTCATCGATGCCGAGCCCGAGCAACTCACCAGCCAGTTCAAGGTCTCCAACTCCATGCTGCTCAATGTCCTTGCCCGCCACGGCGACGGCTACGAGCACATGCGCCACCTCCTGCGCACCAACCATGACACCCGCTCCAAGCAGAACCAAGACATCCTCACGGCGCTGGATCTCTTCCGGGGGCTCGTGCGCACCGGCGTCGTCCAGAAGTCCACCAAGGGCCTCGACATCTACGGCCGCCCCTACCATGTGGTCCGCGAACTCCCCCGAGATTTCGCGCTCAACCAGCCCCTGTCCCCCTTCGCGCTCGCCGCACTGAGCTTGCTCGACCCAGAGTCGGACACCTACACGCTCGACATTATCTCCGTCTTCGAAGCCATCCTCGACGACCCCCGCCAGGTTCTCATCGCTCAGCAGAAGCAGCGCCGCGGCGAGGAGATCGCCCAGCTCAAGGCCGATGGCGTGGACTACACCGAGCGCATGACCATCGTCGAAGACATCACATGGCCCAAGCCCCTGGAAGAACTCCTTGAGCAGGCCTATGACACGTTTGCTGAGACCAACGCCTGGGTCAAGGAATTCCAGCTCGCGCCCAAATCCGTCGTGCGCGACATGCTGGAAAACGCCATGACCTTCTCCGACCTCGTGGCCACCTACGGCCTCGCCCGCAGCGAGGGCGTCATCCTGCGTTACCTCACCGACGCCTGGCGTACGCTCCGCCAATCCGTCCCCGACGAGTACTACACGGACGAGCTTGCCGATGTCGTCGAATGGCTCGGCGAGCTCATCCGCCAGGTCGACTCTTCTCTCGTGGACGAATGGGCTCAGATGGCCGGCGAGGACAACCCCATCTCCCAGGAGGACTTGGACCGCGAGCTCGCCTTCGGTGTCGAGGACCCCACGGCCCTTACCGCCAACCGACGCGCGTTTACCATCATGGTGCGCAACTACTTCTTCCGCCTCGTCCAGCTCTTCGCCCTGGAGAAGGAAGACCGCCTGGCCGAGCTCCTCGACTACGTGGACGAGGTCCCCAACTTCGGCGCGGTGCTCGACGATTACTTCGACGAGTACGACGACATTGAGACCGGCCCCTCCGCCCGCGGCCCTGAGTTCTTCCGCGTGAGCGACCAAGAGACCCGCGCCTGGACCGTCCGCCAAATCATCTGCGATCCCAAGGGCGAGCATGCCTTCCAGTTCGTGGGCACCGTCGACCTCGATGCTTCCGATGCCGCCGGTGAGGTGCGCCTGTCCTCCTTGCGCGTCGAGTACTAGGTGCCCCTCGACTCCGGCTTGCCTCACGCTGTTCTCACGCTGCGAGAGCGAGGAGTAAACCTCCGGGAACTGCTCATCCGCGCTCGCAGTGGCGGGGCCGGTCACCACCATGCCGACTGCAAGGGCCAAGGCTCCTACGGTGCGAAGGGCGTGGTGAGTGTGACGAGGGACAAACACACGACTGGCGAACGCCTTCTACGAGACTGACACAGGCTCCCCCGCGTGCGCTGTACTGCGGCGTTTTAGTAGAACGGCGAGTTCGAAGATGTCGCGAATTCACTCGAGCGCAGGAACGCTTGCGCCGTGCGGCGAACCTGTTCCTTCGGCATATCGGAATTGACGAACGTTCCGTTTCCTGGAAAATATAAAAAAATGGAGTGCTGAAACGCCTTATCTCTACGATTTGAAGA
>NHCFJ05603__coassemble_773_pt1 | contig 23627 bp, 16 predicted proteins | sample NHCFJ05603__metabat2_low_PE_001 | metagenome-assembled genome bin NHCFJ05603 | reverse complement strand
AGGAAGAACCCAAGGCTGAAGAAAAGGCCGAGGAGAAGGAAGAACCCAAGGCTGAAGAGAAGAAGCCGGAGCCGAAGGAAGAGAAGAAGGAAGCTCCGCAGTCCGAGCCGGCTGCCGCTTCCACCTCCACCAAGGTCAACAACGGCGACAATCTCCCGTACGTCACCCCACTCGTTCGCAAGCTCGCTGACAAGCACGGCGTGGACCTCAATACCGTCACCGGCACCGGCGTCGGCGGCCGCATCCGCAAGCAGGATGTCTTGGCTGCGGCTGGCGAGGGCGACGCACCGGCAGCACAGGCACAGTCTGGTTCCGCTGACCCGCGCGCACGCTGGTCCACCAAGTCCGTGGATCCGAAGAAGAAGGAGCTCATCGGCACGACGCAGAAGGTCAACCGCATCCGCGAGATCACCGCTGCGAAGATGGTCGAGGCGCTGCAGATTTCCGCACAGCTCACGCACGTCCAGGAGGTCGACATGACCGCCGTATGGGACCTGCGCAAGAAGTCCAAGCAGGCCTTCATCGACAAGTACTCCGCGAACCTGTCCTTCCTGCCGTTCATCGTCAAGGCTACGGTCGAGGCTCTGGTCTCCCACCCGAACGTCAACGCGTCCTACGACCCGAAGACCAAGGAAATGACCTACCACGCGGACGTCAACGTCGCTATCGCCGTCGACACCCCGCGCGGTCTGCTCACCCCGGTCATCCACAAGGCACAGGACCTCACCCTGCCGGAGATCGCGCAGCAGATTGCGGAGCTCGCTGACAAGGCACGCAACAACAAGCTCAAGCCGAACGACCTCACCGGTGCTACCTTCACCGTGACGAACATCGGCTCTGAGGGCGCGCTGCTCGACACCCCGATCCTCGTGCCGCCGCAGGCTGGCATCCTGGGCACCGCCGCTATCACCAAGCGCGCGGTCGTCGTCAACGAGAACGGCCAGGACGCCATCGCCATCCGCCAGATGTGCTACCTGCCGTTCACGTACGACCACCAGGTCGTCGACGGTGCCGATGCTGGTCGCTTCGTGACCACCATCAAGGACCGTCTGGAAACCGCAGACTTCGAGGCTGACCTCAACCTCTAAGGTCCACTTCCCTCCCGTACCCCGCCGCGTGCTCGGCGGGGCGCGGGCGTTTTTCATGCGCCCACACCGTTTCGCGGGTCCCATCAGCAATCCTCGCCACAGATCGCAGAAAGACCACTTTCGCCTGAGACTTGTGATTCGAAACACTAGACTGTGCCGGTATGAAGAATGAGGTGTGGGTCCGCGTCGTCCTGGGCATGTTCGTCGTCGCGTTTGGCGCGAACCTTTTTGCGCCGATGGTGCTCACCTATCGCCAGCACACGGCGCTCACGGAAACCCACACGACGTTCCTCTATGGCATCTACGCCGTGGGGCTCATCGGCGCGCTCTTTATCGGTGGTCCCATCTCGGACGTGCGAGGGCGCCGCGCGGTGCTGCGCCCTGCGCTCCTCGCGACGGCGCTTGGCTCGCTCATTCTCCTCGCCGGCCTCCACGGCTCGTTCCTGGCGCTGCTCGCGGGCAGGCTCATCATCGGCGTGGCGGTGGGGCTCGTCATGTCCGCGGGCGCCTCGTGGGTCAAGGAACTTTCCGCCACCGTCGCCATTGGCGCTAAGCGTTCTTCGTTGGCACTCACGCTCGGATTCGCGCTCGCGCCGGCACTGGCGGGACTGCTCGCACAATTCACGCCGTGGCCCACGCTGGCGCCCTATGTCCCCCACCTCGTGCTCGCACTGCTCATACTGCCGCTCGCGTGGACCGCACCGGAAGGCCCGCGTCCACAGGCGGGCAAGGCGCACCCGCCGCTTAGCCTGCTCACCCGCGAGTTCGTGCCCGTCGCCGTCTTCGCGCCCTGGGTCTTCGGCGTGGTCACCACGTCCTTCGCGTACTTGCCGGGACTGGTCATGGGGCACCTCGCCCACCCCATCGCAGCAGCCGGGCTGCTCGCCATGCTCACCATGGGCACGGGCGCAGTGGTGCAACGCTGGGCGTTGGGCTTGGGGGCATCGGCAGGCTTGGGGCTTGCGGCAGTGGGGATGGTGGTCGGCGCGGTCATCGCGGCGAACCGGGACCATGCATGGGTCGTCTGGCTGCTGCCAGTGGCGGGCTTGGTGCTCGGAGTGTCCTACGGAATCCTCATGGTCGTAGGGCTCGCGAAGACCCAAGAGGTCGCCCCGGCGGCGGAGCTGGGCGCGGCGACGGGGGTGTACTACGCACTCACCTATCTGGGCTTTTTTGCCCCATTTTTGCTCTCGCTTCTGGCGCCGCGCGTGGGTCATGCCACCAGTTTTGTGGTGGGCACGGCGGTGGCGCTCGCGACACTCGCGCTCGTGTGGGTGAGCAGTAGGGGTAAAGCGGCGAAATAGTGGCGCACTTCGCAATATACTGAGTGCGTCTTTACAGGCCTCCACACCCCAAAGGAGTCATACATTCATGGAATTCATCTCCCGTCACCTCGGGCCAGATGCCAAGGAGCAGGCCACCATGCTTGCTCAGGTGGGATACGACAGCGTTGAAGCGCTTGTTGATGCTGCCCTTCCCGCCGCGATCCGCGCCGCTGGCGACCCCCAGCTGCCGGAGCCACTGTCTGAAGACGAGGCACAGGCGAAGCTGCGCGAATACGCCTCGCACAATACGGTTCTGAAGTCCTTCTACGGCCAGGGCTTTTCTGACACACTCACTCCGGCGGTCATTCGCCGCGGGCTGCTTGAAGATGCTGGCTGGTACACCGCGTACACGCCGTACCAGCCGGAGATTTCCCAGGGCCGCCTCGAGGCGCTGCTCAACTTCCAGACACTCATCGAGGAACTCTCGGGACTGTCCATCGCGAATGCGTCGCTGCTTGACGAAGCTACCGCGGTCGCCGAGGCCGTGGGCCTTATGTCTCGCGCCGTGAAGAAAGGCCGCCGCGTGATCCTCGACGCCCGCCTGCACCCGCAGGTGCTCGCCGTGGCCGCCGAGCGTGCCCGCGCCATCGAGCTCGAGGTCGAGATCGTGGACCTGCGCGACGGCTTGGTCGGCGAGGACATCGTGGGCGTCGTCCTCGCTTACACCGGCACGGAGGGCGACATCCTCGACCCGCGCGCCATCATCGAGGAGGCACACACCCGCGGCGCGCTGGCAACTGTCGACGCGGATCCGCTTTCCTTGCTTCTGCTGGAGGGCCCCGGTTCCTTCGGCGCCGACATCGCGGTGGGCTCCACCCAGCGCTTCGGCGTGCCGATGTTCTTCGGCGGCCCGCACGCCGCCTACATGGCTGTCACCGACAAGCTCAAGCGTCAGTTGCCGGGCCGCCTCGTGGGCGTGTCCGTCGACGCGGACGGCCAGCCGGCGTATCGCCTCGCGCTGCAGACCCGCGAGCAGCACATCCGCCGCGAGCGCGCGACCTCCAACATCTGCACGGCGCAGGCGCTGCTCGCCAACGTGGCGTCCATGTATGCGGTCTACCATGGCCCGGTGGGCCTGCGTGCCATCGCGACGCGCATCCACGACCTCGCGGACTCCTTTGCGACCTCGCTGGTCAAAGCCGGCAAGTCCGTGGTGTCTGCACAGTTCTTCGACACCGTCACCGTCACGGGCGTCGATGCCGCCGCCATCAAGTCCACCTTGCAGGAGCAGGGTTACCTCGTGCGCGCCATCGGCGCGGACAAGGTGTCCGTCTCCTTCGGCGAGTCCGCCACCGCAGGCGACGTGGAGACGCTCGCCGCCGCGTTCGGCGTTGACGAGGTGGCCCCGGCGCAGGGTTCGCGCCTGCCCGAGGCGCTCAAGCGCGTTACCCCGGCGCTCACCCACCCGATCTTCAGCTCCATCCACTCCGAGACCCAGATGCTGCGCTACCTGCGCGAGCTCGCGGACAAGGACCTGGCGCTCGACCGCACGATGATCCCGCTGGGCTCGTGCACGATGAAGCTCAACCCCACCGCCGCCATGGAGCCCATCTCCTGGCCGGAGTTCGCGGGCATCCACCCGTACGCCCCCGAGGAGACGACGAAGGGCTGGCATCAGCTCATCCACGAGCTCGAGGACTGGCTGGCTGAGATCACCGGCTACGCCAAGGTCTCCCTGCAACCCAACGCGGGTTCCCAAGGCGAGCTCGCCGGCCTGCTCGCCATCCGCCGCTACCACGTCGCCAACGGCGATCACGGCCGCGACGTTATCCTCATCCCGTCCTCGGCGCACGGTACGAACGCAGCCTCGGCAACGCTGGCCAACCTGCGCGTCGTCGTGGTCAAGACCGCGGACGACGGCGCCATCGACCTCGCCGATCTCGACGCGAAGATCGAGCAGCACGGCGAGCACATCGCTGGCATCATGATCACCTACCCGTCCACCCACGGCGTCTTCGACCCGGAGGTCCGCGACGTGTGCGACAAGGTGCACGCGGCCGGCGGACAGGTCTACATCGACGGCGCGAACCTCAACGCGCTCGCCGGCTGGGCCAAGCCGGGCGAGTTCGGCGGCGACGTCAGCCACCTGAACCTGCACAAGACGTTCACCATCCCCCACGGTGGCGGCGGCCCGGGCGTCGGTCCGGTCGCGGTCGCGGAGCACCTCGTGCCGTTTCTGCCAGCCAACGCCAACGACTCGGCCATCGACCCAACCGTGCCCACCGAGGTCGGCCACGGCGTGCCGATGATCTCCACCGAGTTCGGTTCCGCCGGCGTCCTGCCGATTTCCTGGATGTACCTCGCCATGATCGGCGCGAAGGGTCTCGAGCAGGCCTCCGCGCACGCCATCCTGGGCGCGAACTACCTGGCCTCGCGCCTCCACGACGCGTTCCCCATCCTCTACACGGGCAACGCAGGCCTCGTCGCCCACGAGTGCATCCTCGACCTGCGTGAGCTTACCGATGCCTCCGGCGTCACCGCCGCAGACGTCGCCAAGCGCCTCGTCGACTTCGGCTTCCACGCCCCGACTCTGGCCTTCCCGGTTGCGGGCACGCTCATGGTGGAGCCCACCGAGTCCGAGAACCAGGGAGAGCTTGACCGCTTCATCGAGGCGATGCTCACCATCCGCGCGGAGATCCAGGAGATCATCGACGACACGATCGCCTATGAGGACTCAGTCATCCACAACGCGCCGTTCACCGCTGCGGCCGTCGCCGCCGACGAGTGGGAGTTTAAGTTCAGCCGCGCCCAGGCCGCCTACCCGGTCGCCAGCCTGCGCCGCGCGAAGTACTTCCCGCCGGTACGCCGCATCGACGAGGCCTACGGCGACCGCAACCTCGTGTGCGCCTGCCCGCCGCCCGAGGCCTTCGACGTGTCGGCTGGCGCCGACACGAACACCGACGAGAAGTAAGAGAGGAAACCATGTCTGAACTGCTGCAATCCCCGCTCCATGCCGAGCACGAGAAGCTCAGCGCGTCCTTTACCGCGTTTGGCCCGTGGAACATGCCGCTCAAGTACGGCAGTGAACTCGAGGAGCACCGCGCCGTCCGCGGAGCCGCCGGCCTCTTTGACCTCTCCCACATGGGCGAAATCTGGGTCAACGGCGACCGCGCCGCGGAGTTCCTCTCCTACGCGTTTATCTCGGACTTCACCACGCTCCCGGTGGGTAAGGCGAAGTACTCGATGATCGTCGCCGAAGACGGCGGCATCCTCGACGACCTCATCACCTACCGCCTGGGGGAGACGAAGTTCCTGGTCGTTCCCAACGCGTCGAACGTCGACGTCGTCTGGGAGGCTCTCAACGAGCGCGCGGACGGCTTTGACGTGGACCTCAAGTCCGAGTCCCGCGACGTCGCCATGATCGCCATCCAGGGCCCCAAGGCCGCGGAGATCCTCATCCCGCTCGTCGAGGACAACAAGCAGGAGGCCGTCTACGAGCTGCCGTATTACGCGGCGATGACCGGTAAGGTCGCACGCATGTACGCCTTTATCTGCCGTACCGGCTACACCGGCGAGGACGGCTTTGAGCTCATCGTCTACAACTCGGACGCTCCCGCGCTGTGGAACGAGCTGCTCAAGGCCGGCGAGGAATACGGCATCAAGCCCTGTGGCCTCGCTGCCCGCGACTCGCTGCGCCTGGAGGCTGGCATGCCGCTCTACGGCAACGAGCTCTCCCGCGACATCACGCCGGTCGAGGCGGGCATGGCCCGCGCCTTCGCCAAGAAGGAAGGCGACTTCGTTGCCGCCGATGCCCTGCGCGCCCGCGCCGCCGAAGGCCCAAAGCAGGCCATCACGGCGCTCGACTCCGAGCAGCGCCGCGCCGCCCGCCAAGGCGCCGAGGTCTTCGTTGGTGAGACCAAGGTCGGCACCGTTACCTCCGGCCAGCCGTCGCCCACGCTCGGCCACCCCATTGCCCTGGCGCTCATCGACACCGCCGCAGGCCTGAGCCCCGGCGACGCCGTTGAGGTCGATATCCGCGGCAAGCGCTACCCCTTCGCCGTCACGCAGACGCCGTTCTACAAGCGTGCGGACTAGTACAATCATCCTGAACCTCTAGAAAGGAACCCACATGTCGAACCTGCCCGAGAACTTCTCTTACTCCGAGGACCACGAGTGGATCGCTGCCCCCGCCGCTGAGGTCGTGGGCAAGACCCTGCGCGTTGGCATCACCTCCGTCGCCGCTGACCGCCTCGGCGAGGTCGTCTTCGCCGAGCTGCCCGCCGTCGGCGACACCGTCACCGCTGGCGAGACCTGCGGCGAGGTCGAGTCCACCAAGTCCGTTTCTGACCTCTACTCCCCCGTCACCGGCACCGTGACCGCCGTCAACGAGGGCATCCATGACGCCTACGAGCTGGTCAACAACGACCCATTCGGCGAAGGCTGGCTTTTCGAGGTCGAGGTCTCCGAGGCCGGCGAGCTCATGGACGCCGCCGCCTACGCCGCAGCCAACGGCGTGGAGTAAGCCCACCCTCCCAAGGGGGCATCGGAAAGCTTTCCGATGCCCCCCTCTTGCGCGCCCAGGGCGCGCGCGACTAGAACTTGTTCTATGACTGCACCGCGCGACCCGTTCTTCCCTGCCGACCGCTCCATCCGCGCCTCCGGCGCGCCCCTGGAGATCCGCCACTTGGGGCGGATGGATTACCAGGAGGCCTGGGACTACCAAGCAGAACTCGCGCAGCAGCGCGCGGCCGAGGAGGTGACCGACGTCATCCTCGTCGTCGAGCACCCCAATATCTATACGGCGGGCAAGCGCACGCTCGAGTCGGACATGCCGGACAACGGCCTGCCCGTCATCACCGTCGACCGGGGCGGGCGCATCACGTGGCACGGCGAGGGCCAGCTCGTGGTCTACCCCATTATTAAGCTCGCCGAACCCGTCGACGTCGTGGACTATGTCCGCCGCCTCGAAGAAGCCATCATCCAGGCCGTTCGCGAGCTGGGGGTGACCACCGCCGGCCGCGTGGACGGGCGCTCCGGCGTCTGGGTCCCCCACACGACCGTGGCCGCGGACCCTGCGACACCGAAGCGCGACCGCAAGCTCGGCGCGCTGGGCATCCGCATTACGCGCGGCGTGACCATGCACGGACTCGCCTTGAACTGCAATAACACGCTCGAGTACTACGGGCACATCGTGGCGTGCGGCATCGACGACGCTGACGTCACGACGCTCTCCTTGGAGCTGGGCCGCGACGTCACGCTGGAGGAGGCCGAGGTGCCGTTGTTGCGCGCCCTCGATGACGCGCTCGCGGGCCGGCTCATCGTCGTTGACCACACCTTTGCCTCCGCGCCGGACCCCGGCAAGCAGGCCGCCGAGGCGCGCCGCAAAGCTCGCGCAGCGCACGAATAGAAGAGGTGTAGCCCCCTTGACCGCGTCGTTGCGATGGGGGAACCCGCGGCCCCGCGGGCTTTAGAGAACATCAACTTTCAGCGTAGGGTGTAGACCGTGAGTGTTAAGCATGAAGGACGCAGGCTGCTGCGTATCGAGGCCAAGAATTCCGAGACCCCGATTGAGCAGAAGCCGCGCTGGATCCGTAACCAAGTCCGAACCGGTCCTGGCTATGAGGACATCAAAAACAAGGTGAAGGGCGCGTCCCTGCACACCGTGTGCCAGGAAGCCGGCTGCCCGAATATCCACGAGTGCTGGGAATCCCGCGAGGCCACGTTCCTCATCGGCGGCGACTCCTGTACGCGCCGTTGCGATTTCTGCGACATCAAGTCCGGCAAGCCCGAGCCGCTCGATCGCGAGGAGCCGCTGCGCGTGGCGGAAGAAGTTCGCAGCATGCAGCTTAACTACTCCACCATCACCGGCGTCACCCGCGACGACCTGCCCGACGAGGGCGCCTGGCTCTACGCCGAGGTCGTGCGCAAAATCCACGAGCTCAACCCGAACACCGGCGTGGAGAATCTCACCCCGGACTTCTCCGGCAACCCGGACCTGCTCGAAGAAGTCTTCTCCGCACAGCCGGAGGTCTTCGCCCACAACGTGGAGACCGTCCCGCGCATCTTCAAGCGCATCCGCCCAGCCTTCCGTTACGAGCGTTCCCTCGACGTCATCCGTCAGGCCCGCGACTTCGGCCTCATCACGAAGTCCAACCTCATCCTCGGCATGGGCGAGACTCCGGAGGAAATCCAGGAAGCCCTGCGCGACCTGCACGACGCCGGCTGCGACATCATCACGATTACGCAGTACCTGCGCCCCGGCCCGCGCTACCACCCCATCGAGCGCTGGGTGCGCCCGGAGGAGTTCGTCGAGCACGCCGAGTACGCCAAGGAGCTCGGCTTCGGCGGCGTTATGTCCGGCCCGCTCGTGCGTTCCTCCTACCGCGCTGGCCGTCTCTACGTCCAGGCGATGGAGGCCCGCGGCCGCGAGCTGCCGCCCCACCTCGCGCATCTCGCCGAGACCTCCGAGGGCGCTACCGCCCAGGAAGCCTCCTCCCTGCTCAAGAAGTACGGCCCGTCCGTCGAGACGCCCGTGACGACCCGCATGGTGAAGACCCCGGCCAAGCCCGAGACGGTCTCCGCGACCATCCGCTAATCGCTTGCCCCTAGCGCCGCCTTCCGCCAATTGTGGCGAAGGGCGGCGTATTTCGCGTTTTTGACATACAACCATTTAAAGTAGGAGCCATGGCTAAAGGTGATGACAAGGCGGCACTGCGCGCCGCCAAGAAGGAAGAGCGCGCCAACAAGCGTGCCCAGCGCAAGCAGACCCGCCAGCAAATGTGGCAGGTCTTCCAGATGCAGCGCAAGCAGGACAAGGCACTCGTGCCCATCATGCTCGCGTCCATCCTGGGCGTCGCACTGGTCTTCTTCCTCATCGGGCTGCTCTTCAATGGCGAGTGGTTCATGCTCATCCTGGGCTTGGGCGTCGGCTTCGTGCTCGCCATGTGGCTGTTTACCCGCCGCGTCGAGCGCGACATGTACCGCAAGGTCGAGGACCAGCCCGGCGTCGCTGGCTGGGCGCTCGAGCAGCAGCTGAAGAATTCCGTGGGTCTCGTGTGGTCCGTCAAGCCGGGCATCGCTGCCACGCGCCAGCAGGACCTTATCCACCGCGTCGTGGGTAATCCAGGCGTCATCCTCGTCGCTGAGGGAAACAAGAACCGCCTCAAGCCGTCCATGGCGCAGCTGAAGAAGCGCATTGACAAGATGGCCGCCGGCGTTCCCATCTACGAGGTCTACGTGGGCGACGGCGAGGACGAGGTCCCCGTGTCCAAGCTGCGCAACCACATCATCCGCCTGCCGCGTAACTTCAACAAGAACGAAACGCAGACTAATATCCGCCGCATCGAAGCCATGGACGCCATGCCGGGCGCCCAGCCTGGCCTGCCCAAGGGCCCTGTACCCCACCAGGCGCAGAACATGGCCGGCATGAACCGCCGCATGCGCCGCGCCGCTGAGCGCAAGCACAAGTAGCCTTTCGTCCCAACGTTAGAATCCGCAATTTTTATTGCGGATTTTCTCGTTTTTCTTACGCCTAGACATAGTGACCTTTCGCCCTACACCGGGGCTACTTATCGCCCCACTGAGGTGGCACTTTTTCGTTCGAGATCTACGCTACGTGGGCCATCCCCGAAAGAACCTAGTTTTCGCCCCGCTACAGCGGAGATTTCCACAGCAGACCAACAGCCGCTCAACATGTGACATAAATATTATTGAGAGACTTCCCCGGTGCAGTTGAATCAACCGGGGCGACGAGAGCGCACACCGTGACACGTGGACGTTCTTGAGGAGGAACAGAAAGGTGGGGACCTGACTGTTGCTTTCCAACAACCAATGACACGTTCACCCCTTGTCGCTGCGGTGGGGATCGCGGCGGCAAGGGGTGAACGTTTTTTGTGTTTATTACGGCCTAGGGCGGCCGTCAAAGATATCGCTGCGCACGCCGTCCTCGCCCACAAAGTCAAAGGCCAGGGCCAGCGCGCTGTCACGGTAGTTGATGAACTCCCCGCGCTCCTTGAGTGCTTGGATGTCGGCGAAGCTCGCCCATGCGACCTCGGCGACCTCCGCGTTGGGCACGGCCAGTGTGCGCTCATCGATATCCGCGCGCACCACATAGAAGTCATCGAAGCCGTACGCAAAGTTAAACGTGAACGCCGGACGGGTGAACTCCAGCTCCAGGCCGAGTTCCTCGCGCACCTCCCGCGCGATGCCCTGTGCGCTCGTCTCCCCCGCGATAACGGAACCGCCCACCGTGACATCCCACATGCCCGGCCACGTGGACTTCGTGTCGACGCGCCGCTGGATGAGCATGCGCCCGCCCAAGTCAATGAGGCATAGGTGAACGACCTGGTGCAGCTGGCCATCGGGCAAGCCCAGCTGGCGTTCCACCCGCACGCCCGTGTGCTGCCGGTCGTTGTCCACAATGTCCCACAGCTCTGTCATCGCGTACCCCTAGGCGTAGATGACCACGGTGCCGGTCGCGCGGTCGTGCATGCCACGGCCGTCCATGTCCACGAGGGCCGCGGGGAAGATGAAGGCGGTAAGCAGCGTGCGCACGGCGGCGCGCCAGAAGCCGACGCGCTCGCCGGGGGCATCAAGACGCGCGACGCCCATGCCACGCAACGCCATGCCAGGCGTGCGGGCGAAAAGCCACCCGCCGAGAATGCCTAGCAGGATCCACAACACGTATGTGAGCAACGCCACGCCGCCGAAGAGCGGGACGAAGTAGCCCACGATCGCCGCCGCGGCGTAGCACAGCAGCCAATCGATAAGCACCGCACCCGCGCGGCGGGACACGGGTGCCAGGGCACCAGCGCCGCGCTCCGGGAGCCCGAGCTTCTCCCCCGGCCACCGGCCAGGGGTCTCATAATCATTCTCGCCGGGGATGCTGGGGCCATCGAGCCACGTTTTCTTCTCAGCCATGATGTCTAAGATACGCAGGCCCACGATAGCCGCCAAAGCGGCGCGCCAGCCCCCAAAACGGGTGAGTGTTGAAAGCGTCCCATCCGGTAGGATTAGACCCGTTACTACCCGCAATTGCATAATATTGAAGTCAGCCCTGTTAAGCGACCGAAATTAGAGGAGACACCATGGCTTTCGAGTCGATCCACGACGTTGTGAAGTTCATCGAGGACGAAGACGTCGAGTTCGTCGACATTCGATTCACCGACGTTCCGGGCACCGAACACCACTTCAGCATCCCTGCGTCCGAATTCACCGAGGAAGCCGCCGCAGAAGGCCTCGCCTTCGATGGTTCCTCCATCCGCGGTTTTACCTCCATCGACGAGTCCGACATGACGCTCATGCCCGACCCAGCCACCGCGGTGCTCGATCCGTTCCGCTCCACGAAGACCCTCAACATCAAGTTCTTCGTCCACGACCCGTTCACACACGAGCCGTTCTCCCGCGACCCACGCAATATCGCGCGCAAGGCCGAGGAGTACCTCACCTCCACCGGCATCGCAGACACCTGCTTCTTCGGTGCCGAGGCCGAGTTCTACCTCTTCGACTCCGTCCGCTACACGGCTGACGTCAACCACGCCTTCTACGAGGTCGACACGGACGAGGGTTGGTGGAACCGCGGTGCGGACACCAACTTCGACGGCACGCCGAACATCGGCTACAAGACGCGCATGAAGGGCGGCTACTTCCCGACGGCCCCCTACGACAAGCACGTCGAGGTCCGCGACGCCATGGTAAAGAACCTTCAGGAGGCCGGCTTCGCGCTCGAGCGCTTCCACCATGAGGTCGGCGGCGGCCAGAACGAGATCAACTACCGCTTCAACTCCCTGCTCCACGCGGCGGACGATATCCAGACCTTCAAGTACATCATCAAGAACACCGCGGCTGAGTTCGGCAAGACCGCCACCTTCATGCCCAAGCCGCTCGCTGGCGACAACGGCTCCGGCATGCACGCCCACATGTCCCTGTGGAAGGACGGCTCCCCGCTCTTCTACGACGAGGCCGGCTACGGCGGACTGTCCGACCTGGCCCGCTACTACATCGGCGGCATCCTCCACCACGCCGGCGCCGTCCTCGCTTTCACCAACCCGACGCTCAACTCCTACCACCGTCTCGTCCCTGGTTTCGAGGCCCCCATCAACCTCGTCTACTCGCAGCGCAACCGCTCCGCCGCAGTCCGCATCCCGATCACCGGCTCCAACCCCAAAGCCAAGCGCATCGAGTTCCGCGCTCCGGACCCGTCAGGCAACCCGTACTTCGGCTTCGCGGCCATGATGATGGCTGGCCTCGACGGTATCAAGAACCGCATCGAGCCCCACGCCCCGGTCGACAAGGACCTCTACGAACTGCCGCCCGCCGAGACCGCCACCATCCCACAGGCCCCCACCTCCCTCGAGGCCTCCCTCGAGGCTCTGCGCAACGACTCGGACTTCCTCACCGAAGGCGACGTCTTCACCGAGGACCTCATCGACACCTACATCCAGTACAAGTACGACAACGAAATCACCCCGAACCGCATGCGCCCCACCCCGCAAGAGTTCGAGATGTACTTCGACTGCTAAACGCCGCACGTCTCACCCCCGTCGAGCCCCATTCACACAGGGCTCCGCGGGGGGTTCGCATACGCACGAGCGCCTGCGCCCGTAGGACGAACCTATGAACTCCCCATGCAACACCGCCCAGGAAGGCGCCCACCACGCGCAGCATTCTGAGGCGCTCGACCAAATGGCGAGCGTCGGCTTCGTCGTCCTCGGCGCCGTCTACGCCTTCATCGGCTGGCTCGCCTTCCGCATCTCCCGGGGCGGAAACAGCGAGGAAGCCTCCAACTCGGGCGCGCTCCAGCTCGTCGCGGAGACCCCGGGCGGCCGCATCGCGCTGTGGGTCGCCGTCGTGGGCCTCATTGCGCTCACGTTCTGGCGCATTGCCCAGCTCATGTTCAAGCCTGAGGCCAAGCAGAAGCTCAAGGCGGTCGGACCCGCCGTCGTCTACCTCACGCTCGCGTTTACGGCCGCGAAGGCCGCGATGGGCAAGCCCAGCTCAGACAGCAAGAAGACCACGTCCGTGACGGCGACAGTGCTCGAGAACCCGTTCGGTGTCTACACCATCGCCCGCGCCCGCTACGGAGACGCAGACTAGAAGCGCGCCTCCAGCACAGCCTGCGTGTAGTCAAGCAACGGCGTGCCCACCTCAACACTTGCCGCCATGCGCCGCACGGCGCCAATCTGCGCGTCGAGCTCATTGGGCAGTCCCGCCTCAATATCGCGGTGCATGGAACTCGTCGCCTCCGCGTACTGCTCGTCCGCAAACGCGAGCGTCCGGTCCACGATGTCCGCTGGCAGCGCGACCCCACAGCCACGACCGGCCGCCGCGACCTCGTCCATGAGCCCACGCAACTGCGGCCGCAGTTCGGTGCGCAGCACACCCATGGGCCGGCCCGCCAGCGCGCCGAGCGCACCCGTCGTTGCGACAAACATCGCCTTCGACCACACGTCGACCATGATCTCCCCGTCCGGGAAATACTCCGAGTCAATCCCCGCCTCATGCAACGCCGCATGGAAACGCCCCACGGCGTCAAGCTCCGGCGCGCGCACCCCCGGCAGTGGCCCAAAATTCAGCGACAGCGGCCCAGGGTTCAGACGAATCTCCGCCGGACCCGTGCGCGTGAGGTACGCGCGAATCACCGCGGCAAAGACCCGCTCTTCACCAAAGAGCCGCGCGGCCTCATAATGCGTCTCCACCGAGTTGTGCGTCGTCACCACCGGCACTCCGGCCAGCTCGTCGACCCGCGGCAGGTCGCCAAACGTCGCGTTTCCCGACAGCGCCTTGGACGCCACGATAATTACCTCCGGCGTCCCCATCGCCTCCACGAGCTCGGCCGCGCTCTCCGCCGCCCAGGACGGCGCCACGACCTTCCCGCCGAGGTCCAGCCCGCGCTCGCGCAACGCCTCCAGCGTCGCCCCGCGCGCGATGAATCCTACCTCGTGTCCGGCCTGCTGCAATTTCCCGCCGTAGTAGCCTCCCACGGCCCCGGCGCCTAAAATCATGATCTTCATGGCTTCTACCTTAACGTTCGCCCCGCTTGCCGATGCCGCCTTTCCCCACCCCGCAGCAGCCCGCCGCGTCCTGGCCAGCCTCCCGCGCGATGGCATCTTTCTCCGGCGCGGCACTCTCCTCCTCGAGACTTCGTACCCCTACGGCGCGAGTTTCTACGCCACTGCTTGGCAGTGGTCGCGCGCTGATCTTCCGCTCCTCTTCGAGCTCGCCGCCGCGACCCGGCTCCTGCTCATCCATAACGAGACCATCGTGGTCTGCGGCGACAGCTTCGACCCGGCTACCGTCGTGGACTATGTCGCCGCCGGCGCGGTGCACCACGCCGCCGCACCGGCGGAGCTAGAGAATATTATTCTCCCCCAGTAACCAACGTCACACGTCCTACCTGACCTGCGTAAAACTCCCCGCCGCCGCACATCCGTCATCTAGTATTCTATAGATCAATAGAAAGGTAAGACATATACCTGCTAGCGTATAGAAAACCAACGCGGGCCCATGCCCCGCCGAGCTTTCATTCGCAAGGAGTATCAAACCCATGGCATTCCAGACCATCCAGGACGTCGTGAAATTTATCAAGGACGAGGACGTACGTTTCGTCGACGTGCGTTTCACTGACGTCCCCGGCACCGAGAATCACTTCACCATTCCGGCCACCGAGTTTACTGAAGACGCTGCCGAGGCGGGCCTCGCCTTCGATGGTTCCTCCATCCGCGGTTTTACCTCCATCGACGAGTCTGACATGGCCCTCCTGCCGGACCCGGCCACGGCACAGCTCGACCCGTTCCGCATCGAGAAGACGCTCAATATCAAGTTCTTCGTTCACGATCCGCTCACCCTCGAGCCTTTCTCCCGCGACCCGCGCAACGTCGCCCGCAAGGCCGAGGAATACCTGGCATCGACGGGCATCGCGGACACGTGCAACTTCGGTGCCGAAGCCGAGTTCTACCTCTTCGACTCCGTCCGCTACTCCACGGAAACCAACACCGGCTTCTACGAGGTCGACTCCAATGAGGGCTGGTGGAACCGCGGCCGCGCCACCAACCTCGATGGCACCCCGAACACCGGCTACAAGACACGCATCAAGGGCGGATACTTCCCGACGGCCCCCTACGACCAGACCACGGACGTCCGCGACGCCATGGTAAAGAACCTTCAGGAGGCCGGCTTCGCGCTCGAGCGCTTCCACCATGAGGTCGGCGGCGGCCAGAACGAGATCAACTACCGCTTCAACTCCCTGCTCCACGCGGCGGACGATATCCAGACCTTCAAGTACATCATCAAGAACACCGCGGCTGAGTTCGGCAAGACCGCCACCTTCATGCCCAAGCCGCTCGCTGGCGACAACGGCTCCGGCATGCACGCCCACATGTCCCTGTGGAAGGACGGCTCCCCGCTCTTCTACGACGAGGCCGGCTACGGCGGACTGTCCGACCTGGCCCGCTACTACATCGGCGGCATCCTCCACCACGCCGGCGCCGTCCTCGCTTTCACCAACCCGACGCTCAACTCCTACCACCGTCTCGTCCCTGGTTTCGAGGCCCCCATCAACCTCGTCTACTCGCAGCGCAACCGCTCCGCCGCAGTCCGCATCCCGATCACCGGCTCCAACCCCAAAGCCAAGCGCATCGAGTTCCGCGCTCCGGACCCGTCAGGCAACCCGTACTTCGGCTTCGCGGCCATGATGATGGCTGGCCTCGACGGTATCAAGAACCGCATCGAGCCCCACGCCCCGGTCGACAAGGACCTCTACGAACTGCCGCCCGCCGAGACCGCCACCATCCCACAGGCCCCCACCTCCCTCGAGGCCTCCCTCGAGGCTCTGCGCAACGACTCGGACTTCCTCACCGAAGGCGACGTCTTCACCGAGGACCTCATCGACACCTACATCCAGTACAAGTACGACAACGAAATCACCCCGAACCGCATGCGTCCTACCCCGCAAGAGTTCGAGATGTACTTCGACTGTTAATCAGCCGCTCACTCATTCCTTCCTAGCTCCTCCGCGCGGCTCGGCCTTCCCAGGCCCAGCCGCGTTTGTGCTATCAGAAAGAGGTCACCTCACATGACTCCCCACCCCCAGGGCTTATATAACCCGGCCCACGAACACGATGCCTGCGGCGTCGCCTTCATCGCGGACATGTACGGCCGCGCCACCCGCGACATCGTGGACAAGGGCATCCAGGCGCTCATCAACCTCGAGCACCGCGGCGCAGCCGGCGCGGAGCCCAACACCGGCGACGGCGCCGGCATCCTCCTCCAGGTCCCGGACCGCTTCTGCCGTACCGTCGCCGCCGAGAACGGCTTCGACCTCCCCGAGCCCGGCGCGTACGCCACCGGCATCGCCTTCCTGCCACGCCGCCGCATGGCCATGCTCGACGCCAAACGTGAGATCGAGGCCATCGCCCGCGAAGAAGGCGCGACCGTCCTCGGTTGGCGCGAGGTCCCCATCGATCCCTCCGGCCTCGGCGAGATGGCCCGCGAGGCCATGCCCCACTTCGAGCAGATTTTTGTGACTGCAGACGGCACGTCCGGCATCGAGCTCGACCGCGTCATGTTCTTCCTCCGCAAGCGCTGCGAACGCGAGCTCGGCACGAAGAACGGCGAGGAAACCATCTACTTTCCCTCGCTCTCGGCGCGCACCATCGTCTACAAGGGCATGCTCACCACCCCGCAGCTCGCCCACTTCTACGCCGATCTGCGCCACCCCGACATGGAAACCGCCATCGCGCTCGTCCACTCGCGCTTTTCCACCAACACCTTCCCGTCCTGGCCGCTGGCCCACCCGTTCCGCCTCGTCGCGCACAACGGCGAGATCAACACTGTCAAGGGCAACGAGAACTGGATGCGCGCCCGCGAGTCCCTCATTCGCTCCGCGCAGCTCGGCCCACTCGATCGCGTCCTGCCCATCTGCGCTCCCTCCGGCTCGGACACGGCACTCTTCGACGAGGCCCTCGAGCTTCTCCACCTCGGCGGGCGCTCCCTGCCGCACGCCGTCATGATGATGGTCCCGCAGGCCTGGGAGCACGCAGACGTCATCGACCCGCAGCTGCGCGACTTCTACGAGTACCACTCCTGTCTCATGGAGCCCTGGGACGGCCCCGCCGCCATCGCCTTTACGGACGGTACCGTCGTCGGCGCGGTCCTCGACCGTAACGGACTGCGACCGGGACGCATCTGGGTCACGGATGACGGCCTCGTCGTCATGGCATCGGAGGCGGGCGTGCTCGACATTGAGCCGGGGCGCATCGTCAAGCGCACGCGCGTCCAGCCCGGCCGCATGTTCCTCGTGGACACCCAGGCTGGCCGTATCGTCGAAGACGAGGAAATCAAGCATCAACTCGCCACTGCCGCGCCCTACGGCGAGTGGATTCGCGAGAACTTCGTGCACATCGAGGATCTGCCGCAGACCGCGTACCGTTACATGCCCCACAACCGCGTGGTCCTGCGCCAGCGCGTCTTTGGCATCACCGAGGAAGACGTCGAGCTCATCATCGAGCCCATGGCCCGCACCGGTGCTGAGGCCATCGGCTCCATGGGCACGGACACGCCCATCGCAGCGCTGTCCAACCGCCCGCGCATGCTCTTCGATTTCTTTGCTCAGCGCTTCGCCCAGGTGACCAACCCGCCTCTCGACTCCATCCGCGAGAAGAACATCACCTCGATGTTCACCCTGCTCGGAGCCCAGTCGGACGTGCTTAACCCCGATGCCACCGCCGCGCGCCGTATCCACCTCGACGGCCCCATCCTCGACAACGACGCGTTGACCACCCTCGTCCACGCCAATGACCACGGCGAGGCCGAGCCTTTCGATGCCGCCGTCATCTCTGGCCTCTACCCCGTCGCCCACCACGGCAGGGGCCTGCGCGAGGCCATCGACCGCGTGCGCCGCGAGGTCTCCGCCGCCATCGCGGACGGCACAACGCTCATTATTCTCTCCGACCGCGAGTCCGACGAGCGCTTCGCGCCCATCCCCTCCCTGCTGCTCACCTCCGCCGTGCACCAGCACTTGGTCGCCGAGCGCACCCGCACCCGTGCCTCGCTCATCATCGAGTCCGGCGACGCCCGCGAAGTCCACCACCTCGCCATGCTCATCTCCTTTGGCGCGGACGCCATCAATCCGTACATGGCGTTCGAGACCATCGACGAACTGCGCATGAAGGGCCAGCTCGGCGACCTCACGCTGTCCGAAGCCTGCGCCAACTACATCAAGGCTGCCACGACCGGCGTGCTCAAGGTCATGTCCAAGATGGGTATTGCCGCCGTGTCCTCCTACCGCGGCGCGCAGCTCGCGGACGTCACGGGCCTGCGCCAGGAACTCCTCGACGAATACTTCGGCGGCATCAAGTCGCCCATCGCCGGCATCGGCCTGGACGACATCGCGGCCGACGTCGAGGCCCGCCACCGCGGCGCCTTCCTGCCGCGTCCCGAGGAGAACGCTCACCGCGAGCTCGAGCTCGGCGGCGAGTACAAGTGGCGCCGCGAAGGCGAGTTCCACCTGTTTAACCCGGAGACCATCTTCAAGCTCCAGCACGCCACGCGCACGGGCCAGTACCGCATCTTCAAGGACTACACCCGCGCCGTCAACGACCAGACCGAGCGGCTTGCGACCATCCGCGGTCTCATGGAGTTCGCGCCCGACCGCCCGCCGATTTCCGTCGACGAGGTCGAGCCCGTCGCCGATATCGTGCAGCGTTTCTCCACGGGTGCCATGTCCTACGGCTCCATTTCCGCGGAGGCCCACGAGACCCTCGCCATCGCCATGAACCGCCTCCACGCCATGTCGAATTCCGGCGAGGGCGGCGAGGACGCCTCCCGCTTCGACATCGAGCCTAACGGCGATTGGCGTCGCTCGGCCATCAAGCAGGTTGCCTCCGGCCGCTTCGGCGTAACCAGCCACTACCTGAACAATTGCACGGACATCCAGATCAAGATGGCCCAGGGCGCCAAGCCCGGCGAGGGCGGCCAGCTCCCGCCGCACAAGGTTTACCCCTGGATCGCCGAGGTCCGCATCACCACCCCGGGCGTCGGGCTCATCTCCCCGCCGCCGCACCACGACATCTACTCCATCGAGGACTTAGCCCAGCTCATCTACGACCTCAAGTCCGCGAACCCGAATGCGCGCATCCACGTCAAGCTCGTCGCCGAGCAGGGCATCGGCGCCGTCGCCGCGGGCGTGTCCAAGGCACACGCGGACGTCGTTCTCGTCTCCGGCCACGACGGCGGCACTGGCGCCTCGCCGCTCACCTCGCTCAAACACGCCGGCGGCCCGTGGGAGCTTGGCCTTGCCGAGACGCAGCAGACCCTTCTGCTCAACGGTCTGCGAGACCGCATCCGCGTCCAGTGCGACGGCCAGCTGAAAACCGGCCGCGACGTTGTCATCGCCGCGCTCCTCGGTGCCGAGGAGTTTGGTTTCGCCACCGCCCCGCTCGTCGTCGAAGGCTGCATCATGATGCGCGTGTGTCACCTCGATACCTGCCCCGTCGGCATCGCGACCCAGAACCCTGAGCTCCGTAAGAAGTTCACGGGCCGCGCCGAGCACGTGGTCAACTTCTTCACCTTCATCGCCCAGGAGGTCCGCGAGTACCTGGCACAGCTCGGCTTCCGCTCCATCGACGAGGCCGTCGGCCAGTCCCAGGTCCTGCGCCAACGTGCCGATGCCCCCACTCCCCGCACCGGTGCTCTCAACCTCGCGCCCATCTTCGAGCGCGTCGAGAACCCGCACTTCCGCAACCAGAACCTGCGCCAGACCCGCACGCAGGAGCACGGCCTCGAGTCCGCGCTCGACAACCAGCTCATCGTCGACTCGCAGCTGACCATCGATGCCGCCGCTGCAAAAACCTCCGCCAACGCCCCTTCCTGGATGTCCGCGACGGAAAACCCCACCGTCCTCCTCGAGCGCACCGTGTCCAACCGCGACCGCTCCGTTGGCACCATGCTCGGCTCGCGCATCACGCGCGCCGCCGGTAAGAACGGCCTGCCGCAGGACACCATCACCGTGCGGCTCACCGGCTCGGCCGGCAACTCCTTCGGCGCGTTCATCCCTGCTGGCCTCACCCTCGACCTCGTCGGCGACGCCAACGACTTCGTGGGCAAGGGCCTGTCCGGCGGCCGGATTATCGTCCGCCCCGACGCGGCCACCCCGCGCCAGCTCCGCCACAACCCGGACATCATCGCCGGCAACGTCACCGCCTACGGCGCGACCTCCGGTACCCTCTTCATCCGCGGCGCCGTGGGCGAGCGCTTCTGCGTTCGCAACTCGGGTGCCACCGCCGTCGTCGAGGGCATCGGCAACCACGGCTGCGAATACATGACCGGTGGCCGCGTCGTCATCCTTGGCGAGGTCGGCGACAACTTCGGCGCTGGCATGTCCGGCGGCATCGCCTATGTGCTGCGCACTGCGGACCTGGAGCAAAAGCTCAACCGTGACGTGGCTGGGGGCATCGAAAAGCTCGGCCCTGAAGACATCGAATTCCTCTCCGGCATCCTCGCCGAGCACATCGCCCTCACCGGCTCGACCACCACGGCGCGACCGCAGGACCTCGTCAAGATCGTCCCGCCGCCGTACCGCCACGTCCTCGACATCATCGACGTCGCCGAGCGCGACGGCCGCAACCCCAACGAAGCAATCATGGAGGCAGTGAAGTAATGGCTGACCCACACGGATTCCAAAAATTCAATCGCGCCGAGCCGGCTCACCGCCCTGTGCCACTGCGCCTGCTCGACTTCCGCGAGGTCTATGAGGCCGCGCCCGCTGGCCAGATCCAGCAGCAAGCCACCCGCTGCATGGACTGCGGCGTACCGTTCTGCCACGAAGGCTGTCCGCTGGGCAACATCATTCCCGAGTGGAACGACCTCGTGCGCCAGGACCGCTGGCGCGAGGCCTACGACCGCCTCCACGCGACAAATAACTTCCCGGAGTTTACCGGCCGCCTGTGCCCTGCTCCCTGCGAGGGCGCGTGCGTACTCGGTATCAACGACGACGCGGTGACCATCAAGAACGTTGAGCTCGCCATCGTCGAGCGCGCCTGGGAGGAGGGCTGGATTGAGCCCATCCGCCCGACCATGGACACCGGCATGCGCGTCGCCGTCGTCGGCTCCGGCCCGGCTGGCCTGGCCGCAGCGCAACAGCTTACGCGATCCGGCCACGCCGTCACGGTCTTCGAGCGCGACGACCGGCTGGGCGGGCTCATGCGCTACGGCGTGCCCGAGTACAAGATGAACAACCAATGGATCGACCGCCGTCTCGAGCAGATGCGCGCCGAAGGCACCGAGTTCCGCACCGGCGTCTCCCCCACCGCCGCGGACCTCTCTGCTTTCGATGCCGTCGTACTCGCCACCGGCACTCCCGTCGCCCGCGACCTGCCGGTCGAGGGCCGTGAACTCGACGGCATCTTCCCGGCGATGGAGTACCTCACCTGGCAGAACCGCGTGAATGAGGGCGACTATGAGTCGTCCGCCATTTCGGCCAAGGGCAAGAAGGTCGTCATCATCGGCGGCGGCGACACGGGCACGGACTGTTTCGGCACCGCACTGCGCCAGGGCGCTAAGTCCGTCACGCAGTTCGACATCCGCCCGCGCGCCCCGCGCCACCGCGCTGCGTCCACGCCGTGGCCGATGTACCCGCTGCTCTACCGCACTGCCACCGCGCACGAGGAAGGCGAGTACGTTGTCACCGGCGACGAGTCCGCCGCCGAAATCGAAGCCCTGGGCCTGGCCACCCGCGTCCCCGGTTCGGAATTGGGCTCGCGCATCTACTCCGTCAACACGGTGTCCTTCCACGGCACCGACGGCCGCGTGTCCTCCCTGCGCGGCAACGAAGTCGAGGTCGTCGACGGCCGCCGCCAGCCCATGGAAGACACTGACTTCGAGATGGACGCCGACCTCGTCCTCATCGCCCTCGGCTTCGCCGGCGGCGAGCGCTCCGGTCTCGTCCACGAACTCGGCGTCGCTTTCGATGAGCGCGGCCGCATGGTCCGCGACTCGGAGTACCGCGCCCAAGTCAAGCCGCTGTTTCCCGGTTTCAAGCCCAAGGTCTACGTCGCCGGCGACAACGGCCGCGGCCAATCGCTTATCGTCTGGGCCATCGCCGAGGGCCGCGCCGCCGCAGCCGCCGTCGACGCGGATCTCATGGGTGAGACCAACCTCCCCATCGCCGTGACCCCGCGGACGAAGCCGCTGGCGGTCTAACCTTCTCGCCCTGCGCAGTCATGCTGTTTCCTTTATGATGAGCCGCATGACTGCCTCGGGGAGAGGGCGGCACTGGAAGCTCGGGGACTTCCGCCGTACCGAATCTGGACTCATCCTCCCGCGTGATCAAACGCATATTCCGGACAGCCGTGGGGTGATCTCCCGTGCCGTTCGGCGCGGAACCCTCACGCGTATCAATCGCAGCGTGTATTTCCCTACCGCAGAGGTTCCAATCTCGGACTGGGAGAAATATCCACTCTTCGCGCACTCCTTCGCAGCGCGCGGACGCCTCCTCGCTGGGAATGCCGCTGCGGCGGTGGTCGGGCTCTGGCGGCTCGAAGCTTTTCCAACCCGGGTCGAGACCTATTGTGCCCCAACTACGACAAAAGACCGCTATGAGTTGCCGCTCTATAGCGCTGTACCTGCTTCTCATTACTGCGACTACAACGGCGCACTCATCACCATCCCGGCACGCACGGTTGTTGACCTTTACCGCCTCTACGGACATACCGCGGCGCTCATCGCGCTGTGTTGCTTTATGTCACGCGTACCTACTGCCTATAGCGACATTGTCCAGTGCGCCAGGGAATGCCGAGACTTAGGGATCAAAAAGCTCGACGGCATCGAAGACATGATTGCCTTGGCCGCCCCTCCCCTTCGCCTCGACTCTGCCTTGGAAGCAATCTTCTACGCACAATGTACTGCGACCAATGACTTTCGCGTCACCCCTCAAGCCTCCTTCACCGTGCGCGGACGCACCTACCGAGTGGACTTCCGAGTCAATGACACACCCATCGTTGTCGAGCTCGATGGCAAAGGAAAATACGGGACGTTTTCCGCAGACCAGGCGTTCAACCTCGACCGCGAAAAGCGTCGTTCCGATGCCCTCTATTCCGAGCACGGGCTTATCATTCTCCGCTTCGGCTACCGCGACGTCATCTCTGGCGAAGCCTACCGGGCCGTGTCCGCACGGGTCCGTGAGTTCCGCGGGCAGAATTCCTAGCTTTGGGTTTATGGCGCTTCAGGGCCTCCGACTCAGCCCAAACCGCCACAAAACCAAAGCCAACCAACCACCCCA
>NHCFJ05603__coassemble_772_pt1 | contig 23672 bp, 18 predicted proteins | sample NHCFJ05603__metabat2_low_PE_001 | metagenome-assembled genome bin NHCFJ05603 | reverse complement strand
ACGACCCGCCGATACGAGCCGTCGAGCACCGCGACCAGCTGCTCGGGACTGGGCGGTAGCGGCCAGCCCACGAAAAAGCCCGTGCATTAGTGGGGCGTGACGCAGCCGGCATCGGTAGCAAAAGTGAGGTCTTCTACTCGCATAGGCAAATCCTAGTAGAGTTTTCAACTAAACGTCGCCCTTTGTTTACCAGCCGCTCGTAGGATTGCCCTTTATGCGAATGACTGTGATCGGAACTGGATATTTGGGTGCCACGCACGCGGCGTGCATGGCGGAGCTGGGCCACGAGGTTCTGGGCGTCGACGTGGACGCAGCCAAGATTGAGGCGCTCCAAGCCGGGAAGGTTCCTTTCTTCGAGCCGGGGCTGCCGGAGGTCCTCGAGCGCAACATCGAGGCCGGTCGCCTGAACTTCACTACCGATTACGCAGAAGCCGCCGAGTTTGCGAAGGTCCATTTCCTGGGCGTCGGCACGCCGCAGCGCCACGGTTCGTACGCGGCGGATATGACCTACGTCAAGGCCGTTATCACGGACCTCGTGCCGTTGCTTACCGGCGATACTCTCATCCTCGGCAAGTCCACCGTTCCCGTCGGCACCGCCGCGGAATTACAAGATATGGCCAACGAGCTCGCGCCCGCGGGCACCACCGTTGAGATCGCCTGGAACCCGGAGTTCCTCCGTGAGGGCTACGCGGTCAAGGACACCATTACTCCGGATCGCATCGTCCTTGGCGTCCAGGATGGCGGCCGCGCCGAAGAAGTCGCCCGCGAGGTCTACGCCCAGCCGCTGGCCGCGGACACCCCGCTTATCGTCACCGATCTGCAGACCGCGGAGCTGGTCAAGGTCGCGGCCAATGCTTTCCTCGCTACGAAGATTTCCTTCATCAACGCCGTGTCCGAAATCTGCGAGATTGCAGGGGCGGACGTCACGCAGCTTGCCGATGCCATCGGGTACGACGATCGCATTGGCCGCAAGTTCCTCGGGGCTGGGCTTGGCTTTGGCGGTGGTTGCCTGCCCAAGGATATTCGTGCGTTCATGGCACGTGCGGGTGAGCTCGGCGCGGACCAGGCTCTCACGTTCCTGCGGGAGGTCGACGCCATCAATATGCGCCGCCGCGACCGCGTGGTGGACCTGGCCAAGGCATCTTTCGCCGGCTCGCTGCTCGGCCACCGCGTGACGGTGCTGGGCTGCGCGTTTAAGCCGAACTCGGATGACGTGCGTGACTCCCCGGCGCTGTCTGTGGCCGGTTCGCTCTCGCTGGCAGGCGCGGCCGTGACGGTTTATGACCCGGAGGGCATGGAGAATGCGAAGAAGGTCTTCCCCACGCTCAACTACGCGCCAGATTGCGAGTCCGCGCTGCGCGACGCAGAGCTGGTCATCCTCGCGACCGAGTGGAAGGAATTCAAGGAACTCGACCCCGCCGTTGCGGGCGAGCTGGTGAGCCGCCGCCACGTTATCGACGGCCGCAACGTCTTCGATGTCGAGGCGTGGCAGACTGCTGGCTGGATGCTCGACGCTCTCGGCCGCTCGCTTTAGGGCTCCCAGCTTTGGATTTATGGCGCCTCGGCGTCGAAATCTCGTGTGAGGCGCCATAAATCCAAAGCTAGCGCGGTGCGGATTCGGAAACGACCTGGAGAGCGCGACGCTCGGGGACTGTGAGCGCTGCGATGATCGTGGCGAGCGGCACGGCGATGGTGAGCGCCGCGGCGCCGATGCCCGAGCGTAGGAGCTCGGTGGATACGAGATCGGAGACCAGGATCTGGCCGGCGGGACGCTTCGCCGCCGTGATGAGGATGAGCAGCGGGAGTGCGGCGCCGGTGTAGGTGAGCACGAGGGTATAGACCATCGAGGCGATGTGGTCGCGGCCGACCTTCATCGCGGAGACGAAGAGGGAACCAGCGCGGGCTTCGGGCTCGGCAGCGGCGAGCTCCGTGACGGTCGAGGCCTGGGCGATGGCGACGTCGTTGAGGCTGCCCAGCGCGCCGATGATGAACCCGGCCATGAGCACGCCGATGACAGACACAGTGGGCAGGTAGAGCACGAGTTTGAGGTTGTCCTCGGAGCTCAGTCCCTGCAGGTGTGTCGTGCCGATCATCGCCCAGGCGAGGAGTGCTGTGACGCCTAGGGCGAGGAGTGAGCCACCCATCGCGGCCGCGGCCTTCCAGTTCACGCCGTGGACCAAGGGCACGGCGATGAGCACGATGATGGAGCACGCGAGCAGCGTGACCACGATGGGATTATGCCCCTGGAGGAGCGCGGGGAGCAGGAAAAAGAAGACGACCGCGAGTGAATAGGCGAGCCCGAGGAGCGCGCGCAGGCCCTGCCACGCGCCGAAGCCCACGATGATGATGGCCACGATGGCGGCCCAGATCCACAGCTCGCCGCCGCGCTCGTAGTCGGCGAAGGAATAAGTAAGCGAGCCGTCAGGGTTGGTGGCCTCGGAAAGCAGGACTTCTTGGTCAACCTCAAGCGTCGGGTCGCCGGTCACGCCGTGGAAGACGAGCTGCGTCTGCTTGCCTTCATTGGCCCCACCCGTGATATCGAGCAGCGCGCGTGTACAGGACGTGTCCTCCTCGAACGCGGGGCGCAATGGCGGCTCGTCAAACGCCGTGCCGGTGAGCGGCGAGGCGCACAGGTGATGGTCGACCGTCGTAACGCGCGCCGTAATCTGTGGCTGATTGAGCGCGTAGGTTCGTGTGAACTCGGGGCTCAACGTCGGGGTGCCCGAAGGCCACTGCCATGCGAGCCCGATCGCGGTGAGGAGGAAAGCGAAAAGCAGCGCACCGGCCAGGCCGACGCGCCATGGGTTGCGGCCGGTGACCGGTGCGGAATGTCGAGACATGTTCACTATTGTGAACCATCTCCAGCAATAGTGGAAATTGCTACTGTTTGTAGCTCACGAGGAAGTTGCCCAGGCGCTCGATGGCATTCTCGATCTGCGAGGCCCACGGCAGCATGACGATGCGGAAGTGATCCGGGTTCGGCCAGTTGAAGCCCGTGCCTTGAACCATGAGAATCTTCTCCGCGCGCAGGATGTCGAGCATGAGCTTCGTGTCATCGTGAATGTCGTAGACGTTGGGATCCAAGCGCGGGAACGCGTAGAGCGCGCCCATCGGCTTCACACAGCTGACACCCGGAATCTTGTTGAGACCCTCGTACGTGACGTTGCGCTGCTCGAGCAGGCGGCCACCCTGGCCGGTGAGCTCGTAGATGGACTGGCGTCCACCGAGCGCGACCTGGATGGCGTGCTGGCCCGGCACGTTGGCGCACAGGCGAGTGCCTGCGAGGAGATCGAGGCCCTCGATAAAGCCGTGAGCGTGCTTCTTCGGACCCGTGACGACCATCCAGCCGGCGCGGTAGCCGGCGACGCGGTAGGCCTTGGACAGGCCGTTGTACGTGATGGTGAGCAGATCCGGGGCCAGCGAGGCGATCGAGATGTGCTTCGCACCGTCGTAGAGAATGCGGTCATAGATTTCGTCGGCAAGGATGAGCAGGTCGTGCTCGCGGGCGATGTCGACGATGCCTTGGAGGATCTCGCGGGAGTACACGGCGCCCGTCGGGTTATTCGGGTTGATGACGACAATGGCCTTGGTCTTGTCCGTTACCTTGGCGCGGATGTCCTCGAGCGAGGGGTTCCAGTCGTCTTCCTCGTCGCAGAGGTAGTGCACCGGGGTGCCGCCCGCGAGCGAGGTCGCCGCCGTCCACAGTGGATAGTCCGGCATGGGGATGAGGACCTCGTCGCCGTTGTTGAGCAGCGCCTGCGTCGTCATGGAAATGAGCTCGGAGACGCCGTTGCCCACGTAGACATCATTGATGTCGAAGTGCGGGAAATCTTCCAGCTCATAGCGCGTCACAATCGCGCGGCGCGCCGGGATAATGCCCTTGGACGTGGAATAACCCTGGGAGGTGGGCAGCGCCGCAATCATGTCTCGCATGATGACGTCCGGCGCGTCGAAGCCAAAGATGGCCGGGTTACCGGTGTTGAGCTTCAGAATGGAATGGCCGTCGAGCTCCATGCGCTCGGCCTCGGCGGTCACCGGGCCGCGGATGTCGTACGCGACGCCCTTGAGCTTGTCTGCCTGATCGAAAATGCGAGTCATGCCGCCTAAGTCTATACCCCCGACTAGGCTACTTTTCGTTCCACTGATTGAATTTCTTCTTTGCGAAATTCATGGCCTCGCCCGTGAGCTCGCTTGCCTGCTGGCGGCGCTGCGCCCACATCTGGGATTCGATGGCTTTCTGCTCTGCGCGCTGTGCCGCCGTGGCCTGCTGGATTTCCCGCATGCGTTGGCGCTCCACTTGCCGGGCGCTGGGCGTACTCCAGCTTTCCGGACCCACTTTCGCGACGTAGAGGAGGATCCACAGCACCGGTACCAGTGCTAAGAGAGTGACCACCCCAACGGCCGCTCCCGCACCTGTGCCCGCAACGCCGACGGAGATGGCGGCCACGTTGAGGCCGATGGTGCCGATGAGCGCCGTGGCCAGACGCGGCTTCCGCGCCGCAGCTCGTGCCCGCTCCAGATCCCCCTGCGAGTAGACCTTGAGCTCCTGCGTGCCACGCGCCGGAATATCGGAAAAGAGCGGTACAAGATCGCGGCGCGTGGCCGCGCGCATGATGTCATCCGAGCGCTCTTCGAACTCGTCCATGGTGATGCGTCCTTCGCCCACGGCGCGGGCGAGTTGGTTCATGGCGTCGGTGCGCTCGGCATCAGAAAGCCGCAGCGAATTATCAAACGGGGAGGCTCCAAAGCTAGTCACGGTGTCTATATTAAGCGTTTGAATCCTTGCGGAGCTCGTCCTTGACCGCTTGTTCTCTCTTAGCGTGCTCCGCTTCTTCGGTGACCTTCGCTTCCTGCTTGGCTTCTTCCTTGGTCTCGGCCGGGGAGTCCTCGTCTTCTTCTTGCTTATTCTCCGCGCGCGGGTCATTGCTGCGTACCAGCGAGCTGATGAGCGGGAAGAGTACGACGGTGAGCGCGCCGCCGGCGATGAAGATGGACGCGTGTTCGTCATCCATGATGCCGGACGCGACTGCCACCGTGGTCACGGCGACGATGATCGGCAGGCCCGTCGCGGCGTAGAGCGCAACCTGCAGGCGCTCACGCGTGGTTTCGATTTCGGAGCCGGTGTGGTGGACGTTCTCGCGCAGGAAGACCGGCAGGCCGCGCGTGAACAGGATGAGCAGCGGGATGCCGATGACCTGGAGCGGCTTGTCCGCGATGACCTTCCAGTCGATGGACATGCCGGAGACCACGAAGAAGACTGGGATAAGCATGGAGTAGAACAGCACGTTGAGACGGTTTTCCAGGCCCTTGTGGAACTCGTCCGGCACCAGGCGGTTCAAGATAATGCCGGCCGCGAACGCGCCCAGGACGATGTCGAGCTCAAAGACTGCCGTGACAGCCATGAGGATGGCCAGGATAAGCACGATAAGGCGCAGGATGGTTTGGTTCGTCGCGCCTGCACCGGCGATAAACGCCCGCTTCACCCAGGGCGCGAGCTTTCCGATGGCCTGGGGCGCGACCGCCACAAAGACCGCAATGCCCAAGAAGGCCAGGAGAATGAGCGCCGTGAGCCACGTGGCGCGGGTCCCCAGCAACAGCGCCATCGCAGTAATCGGTGCGAGCTCACCAATGGCGCCGTGGATCATCACGGAGTCGCCCACGCGCGTGCCGATGAGCTTGTCCTGCTTGAGCATCGGCGTAATCGTGCCCAGCGCCGTCGAGGTCACGGCGATGCCCATGACGATGGCGAGTGGAATAGTATCCACCAGGAAGTACGCGCCCGCGATACACGCGATAAGACACAACAGCCACGTCGTAAACGCGGTCTTCGCTTCCTTGGATTTCAGCGTGCCGAGGTCAATCTCGAAGCCGGCGAGGAGGAATAGCGCGCCCACGCCAATCTCCTTGAGCATGCCGATGCCCGGATCCTCGTGCGCCAGATCCAGGATGGACGGGCCGATGATCATGCCGAATATGATGAGCAGTGCTACCGACGGCAGGCGGTTGCGCAGCATCGAGGCCACGATGGGCGCGGCGAGCGCCACCGCCATGATCCAGGCGAAGGACACGAGCGAAGGCGTGTATTCGGTAGAACCAGCCGCGAGGAGAACAACATCTGCGGCGAGAGTGTGAGTCATGCGATTAGAGTACTTTCCTCCCGCGCCGTGTGCCTATTCTCGGCGCCGCTCCGTGGCCCAACCGTTATCGATTCCCCACACCCCGTCGCGAGTGTGTCATCTCACCTGCTGCCAGAGAATTATCAGGAACTGCCAGAAAGCGCGCAGGTGCCCGTACGGCCTGTGCAAGCTGCGCGCCCCATACTGAGTTCATGCGTTTGAGAGGCGCATACCTGAGAGAGATAGAGTCGCCTCGAGCCCCGGCCTTTCGGTCGGGGCTCGAGGCGTTTTCTTTGCCCGCGTACGCCCAGGACGCACCGCCGAGCACTGCAGTATCGGGCGCGTTAGCGACCATTTTCCCGCGATTTTGGGCCTCTCGCACCCGACATCACGAGGGGGAATGGCGTGCCAGGGGCGAGGGGCGCGAGGAACTAGTCCTCCGCGAACTGGGCCTGGTTGAGACGCCAGTACGTGCCTTGGGCCTCCAGCAGCGAAGCGTGGGTGCCTTGCTCGACGATGTCGCCGTCTTCCATGACGAGGATGACGTTCGCGTCACGGATGGTGGACAGGCGGTGGGCGATGACAAACGACGTGCGGTCGGCGCGCAGGGCGTTCATGGCGTCTTGGACGAGGACCTCGGTGCGGGTGTCGACGGAGGAGGTGGCTTCGTCGAGGATGAGCAGCGCCGGTTGGGCGAGGAAAGCGCGCGCGATGGTGATGAGCTGGCGCTCGCCGGCGGAGACGGAACCGCCGTCCTGGTCGATGACCGTGTCGTAGCCGTCGGGGAGGGAGTGCACGAAGCGGTCGACGTACGTGGCCTTCGCGGCGGCGATGACCTCCTCGTCCGTGGCATCCAGGCGGCCGTACCGGATGTTATCCATGATGGTGCCCTTAAAGAGCACGGCATCCTGGAGCACCATGCCGACTTGGGAGCGCAGCTCAGCGCGCGAGAGTGACGCCGTGGAGACACCGTCGAGGCGAATCTCACCCGAGTCGATCTCGTAGAAACGCATGAGCAGGTTGACCAGCGTGGTCTTCCCGGCACCGGTGGGGCCGACGATGGCGGCAGTCTGGCCGGGCTCCACGCGCAGGGACAGGTCCTTAATCAAGGGTTTGTCCGGATCATAGGAGAACGCCACATGATCGAATTCAACGAGGCCGCGGGCGCGGCCGGGGTGGGAGGAGGGGGCATCGGGAAGCTGTTCCTCGGCGTCGAGGAACTCGAAGACGCGCTCGGCGGAGGCGACGCCGGACTGGACCTGCTGGGCCATGCCGCCCAGCTGGCCGAGCGGCTGGTTGAACTCGCGGGAGTACTGGATAAACGCCTGGGCATCGCCCAATGTCATCTGGCCGTGGGCCACGCGCAGGCCGCCGAGGACGGCGATGGCGACGTAGGACAGGTACGAGATGAACTGCATAATCGGCATCATGATGCCGGAGAGGAACTGGGCGAGGGACGCGGAGCGGAAGAGCTCCTCGTTGCGCTCGTCGAACTCGGCGGTCATGGCCTTGGTGCGACCGAAGACCTGGGCAAGCTCGTGGCCGGAGAAGGCCTCCTCGACCTGGCCGTTGAGCAGGCCCGTCGACTTCCATTGCGTCTTGAATTGCTTCTGGGAGCGGGTGCCGATGACGCCGATGACGATGCCGGTGAGCGGCAGCGAGAGCAGCGCGATGAGTGCGAGGCGCCAGGAGACGTTGAACATCATGACGGTAATGCCCACCACGAGCAGGACGTTGTAGAACATCTGGCTGATCGCCTGTTGGAGGGCCTGCTGCACGTTATCCACGTCGTTGGTGGTGCGCGAGAGGAGGTCGCCGCGCTGGTGCGTGTCGAAGTAGTCCAGCGGCAGGCGGTTGACCTTGGCCTCGACGTCCTGGCGCAGATCGTAGACCACGCCCATGACCAGCTTGTTGAGCCACAAGCCCTGCCAGAGCTGGAAGAGTGAAGAGACCACGTACATGAGGATGACCGCGATGAGGATCTGGCCCAGGCGCGTAAAGTCGATTCCGCTGCCGGGGTGGAGCTCCATGCCCGACGCCATGTCCGCGAACTGGTCCTGGCCAGCAGCGCGTAGGCCCGCGATGGCCTCGTCCTTCGTGGTGCCGGCGGGCAGCATGCGCGAGACGACGCCGGAGAAGATGACGTCGGTGGCCTTACCCATGATCTTCGGCGCGACGACGGCGAGGACGACACAGACCACGTTGAAGAGGCCGATGACCGCGAGCGCCGCCTTGTGCCTGCCGAGCAGGCCAATGAGGCGCTTGGCGGAGGGCCAGAAGTTCTTCGCGGTGCGCGGGGCGGAGCCGGACCACTCGTCGCCGGCGGTGGCGGCTTCGAGCTCGTGGAGCTCCTGCTCGGAGAGTTCTTGAGTCTTTTTAGCCATGATTTATGCCTCCACCGTCGCCTGGGATTCGACGATCTCGCGGTACGTCGGGGATGTCTCGAGCAGCTGCGCATGGGTGCCCTTGGCCACCACGCGGCCGGCCTCCAGGACGAGAATCTGGTCCGCGTTCTCGATAGAGCTCACGCGCTGGGCCACGATAATCGCCGTGGCGTCGGCGGTATAGGAGCGCATGGCCTCGCGGACCTTCGCGTCCGTGATGACGTCGAGCGCGGAGAAGGAGTCATCGAAGAGGTAGACCTTCGGCTTCGCGACGAGCATGCGCGCGATGGACAGGCGCTGGCGCTGGCCACCGGAGACGTTCGTGCCGCCCTGCGCGATGGGCATGTCGAGGTCCGTCACGAAGTTGGCCTGCGCGACTTTCAGGGCGTCCCAGAGTTCCTCATCCGTCGCGTCGGGAGCGCCGGTGCGTAGGTTGGAGGCCACGGTGCCGCTAAACAGGTAGGGCTTCTGCGGGACGAGGGCCACGCGCTTGACGATGCCCTCTCGCGCCAGGTCGCTCGTTGCCACACCGTCGATCCGGACCTGGCCCTCCGTGGGCAGGTAGAGACGCGGAATGAGGGAGAGCAGCGTGGTCTTGCCCGAGCCGGTCGAGCCGATAATGGCGGTGGTCTGGCCGGGTCGGGCGGTAAAGGAGATGTTCTCGAGGACGGGGGCATCGGCGCCGGCGTAGGAGAACGTCACGTTGTCGAATTCGACCTCGCCGGTCTCGTGTGTGGGCTCGATGGAGTGCTCGGGTTCGACGATGGACGGGGCGTGGTCGAGGACCTCGGTGATGCGCTTGGCGCAGATGATGGCGCGGGGGAGCATCATGGCCATGAAGGTGCCCATCATGACGGCGGCGAGGATTTGCATGAGGTACTGGAGAAAAGCCGTGAGCGAGCCAACCTCGACGAGTCCGTCGTCGACGCGGTGGCCGCCGAACCAGAGCACGGCGCCGGTCGCGACGTTGAGGATCACCGTGATGATGGGGAACATCGTGACGAACAGGTTGCCGATCTTGAGCGAGAGCTGCGTGATGTCCTCGTTGGCCTCGGTAAAGCGCTCGGTCTCGTGGGCCTCGCGGACGAAGGCGCGGACGACGCGGATGCCGGTGATCTGCTCGCGCAGCGTGCCGTTGATGGCGTCAAGCTTGTCCTGCATGACGCGGAAGAGCGGCATGAGCTTGGCGATGAGCGCGGAAATGACGCCGAGGAGCACTGCGACGGAGACCCACACGAGCCAGGAGAGGCCAGCGTCTTCACGCATGGCCATGATGATGCCGCCAATGGCCATAATCGGCGCGGCCACCATGAAGTTCATGGTCATCATGAACGTCATCTGGACTTGCTGGACGTCGTTCGTGCCGCGCGTGATGAGCGTCGGCGTGCCGAAGTGACCCATGTCCTCGGTGGAGTAGCGCGCGACGCGGCGGAAGACCTTCGCGCGGATATCGCGGCCGAGGCCCATGGCAGAACGCGCGCCGAACCACACGGCGATAACGGCGGCGATGACCTGGACGAACGCGACGGCGAGCATGACGCGGCCCGTGGCCCAGATATAGGGGACGTCGCCCTGGGCGACGCCTTGGTCGATGATGTCCGCGTTAAGCGACGGCAGGTAGAGCGTCGCTGCGGTTGAGATGGCCTGCAGCGCGAGCACGGCAAGGATATGCCAGGTGTACGGCTTCGCGTAGCGACCGATGAGTTTGATCAGTTCCACAAGGAACCAACCCTAGCAATCTTCGGTGTTAAAGCTTTAAGAGCGAGCTGGGTGTTCGCTCGCAGCGTCGCTTATGTGCGCGCACTACGCCATGGCGAGCTCGGTGGCGCGCACGCCGGCATAGCGGGCGCTGGACTGGATGGCCTCCCAGTTCGTGGGCTCCCCGCCGTCGAGAGGGACGCACAGGCCCTCCCACGTGGTCACGGGCACGCCGCGCGCCTTGAGTTCCAGGATGATGAGCTCGCGCTGGCCGGTCGCCGCGAGGCGGTGGAGCTCGGCGTGGGTGATATCCCCCTCTCCAGGGCGGGCGCCGACTTTCACGTTGCCGATGAGTCGCAGGCGCGGGGTGGCTGCGGGGCCGCAGGGATTAAGGGCATCGGAAGCATAGCGCTGGAGTAGACCGAGCGGTGCAGGAGAGGATGAGATAAGGTCGACGCACATGCCCGCAGCGATGAGGTGTTCTGCTGCGGACAGCGAGGATGGGCCCTCGCCGACGATGATGACGCGCTGGTGGTCGTGCATGCGTGTCGTCCTTTCTGTATCCCTAGACTGGATTGTCTACAAATATAGACCGAGCCGTACGCCATGTGCAATTAACATTCATCACATCGGGCAAGCTCACGCCCCGTAATGTCCGGTTCGGGCTGCAGCAGACTGCGTGGTTCTTTAGAGTGTTCGGCATGACAGAACCGATTAATCTCCTGGACGCGGGAAAGACGTTCCGCGACCCGGCCATGAGCCCCGAGGGCACGCGCGATACCGCGCCGCTCGACCCCGAGGTGGCCGCCACTAACCGCGCGCTCGTTGAGGACTGGGCAGACAAGCTCCATGACGCGACGGCAGAAGAGATCGTCGAGTGGGCCGCCGAGCACGCGCCGGGCCGCCTCGCCGTGACGATGTCCATGGAGAACACTGTTCTGGCCGAGCTCGCGCACCGCGCGCACCTTGACGCGGACCTCCTCTTTATTGATACGGGCTTCCACTTCCCGGAGACCCTCGAGACCGCCGACCGCGTCGCGGAGCGCTACCCGGACCTCCCGCTCGTGCGCGTCCTCCCGCTGTTGAGCCCGGAGGCGCAGGACGAGATCTACGGCCCCCGCCTCTATGCTCGCGACGTCGCCGCGTATAACCGCATGCGTAAGGTCGAGCCGCTCAACATGGCGATGGACCCCTACGTCGGTTGGGTCACCGGCCTGCGCCGCGCCGACTCTGAGCACCGCGCCACCGCGCCGGCGCTGAGCCTTGACCACCACGGCCGCCTGAAGATCTCGCCGATTATTACGTGGGACCTCGATGACACGGACGCGTACATCAGGGACCACGACCTCATTATCCACCCGCTCACGCTCAAGGGCTACCGCTCCATCGGCTGTGCCCCGCTCACCTTCCCCGTCGCCGACGGCGAGGACGCGCGCTCTGGCCGCGTTTTTGCGGATGGCAAGACCGAGTGCGGACTACACGAATAAAGGGCTGCACGAACAAGAGGAAACATGACATGACTACTGCAACTAAGACACACCTTTCGCCGCACCTCAAGGACCTGGAGAACGAATCCCTCCACATCCTGCGCGAGGTCGCCGGCCAATTCGACAAGGTCGGCCTGCTCTTCTCTGGCGGCAAGGACTCCGTGGTCGTCTTCGAGCTCGCCCGCCGCGCCTTCGCTCCGGCCACCGTGCCCTTCGAGCTCCTCCACGTCGACACCGGCCACAACTTCCCGGAGGTTATCGAGTTCCGCGACCGTCTCGTCGCCGAAACTGGTGCCCGCCTCCACGTCGCGAAGGTCCAGGACTGGATTGACCGCGGCGACCTCCAGGAGCGCCCCGATGGAACGCGCAACCCCCTGCAATCCGTTCCACTCGTCGAAACAATCGCCGAGCGCCAGTACGACGCTGTGTTGGGCGGCGCCCGCCGTGACGAGGAACGCGCCCGCGCCAAGGAGCGTATCTTCTCCATCCGCGACTCCTTCGGCGGCTGGGATCCGCGCCGCCAGCGCCCCGAGCTCTGGGACCTCTACAACGGCGGCAAGATGGCCGGCGAAAACGTCCGCGTCTTCCCCATCTCCAACTGGACGGAGTCCGATATCTGGGAGTACATCGGCGCCCGCAACCTGCAGCTGCCGTCCATTTACTACTCCCACCAGCGCGAGCTGTTCAACCGGGGCGGAATGTGGCTGTGCCCGGGCGAGTGGGGCGGCCCCAAGGAGGGCGAGGAGCTCGTGACCAAGACCGTGCGCTACCGCACCGTGGGCGACATGTCCTGCACCGGCGCCGTCGAGTCCCCCGCGTCCACCCCGGACGAAATCCTCGCAGAGATTTCCATCTCCACTCTGTCCGAGCGCGGTGCTACCCGCGCCGATGACAAACTCTCCGAGTCCGCCATGGAGGACCGCAAGAAGGAAGGCTACTTCTGATGACTACCGCTATTGATACCGCAACGCCGCAGGTAGCCGCCCTCAAAGAGCGTGAGACCCTGCGCCTGTGCACCGCCGGTTCCGTAGACGACGGCAAGTCCACCTTCGTGGGCCGCCTGCTCTACGACACCAAGTCCGTACTCGCCGACCAAGTCGAGTCCATGGAACGCTCCTCTGCGGACCGCGGCTTCGACGGCATGGATCTTTCCCTCCTTGTCGATGGCTTGCGCGCCGAGCGTGAGCAGGGCATTACCATCGATGTCGCCTATCGCTACTTCGCAACGGATAAGCGCACGTTCATCCTCGCGGACACCCCGGGCCACGTGCAGTACACCCGCAACACTGTGACCGGCATGTCGACCTCCCAGGTCGTCGTCCTGCTTATCGATGCCCGCTATGGCGTCGTCGAGCAGACCCGCCGCCACCTCAACGTCGCGGCACTCCTGGGCGTGCGCCACGTCATCCTCGCTGTGAACAAGATCGACCTGGTCGACTATGACGAGGCGACCTTCCGCGCCATCGAGGAGGATTTCGACTCCATCGCCAACCGCCTGGGCATCACCGACTCCACTGTCGTGCCCATCTCCGCGCTCAAGGGCGATAACGTTGTCGAGCCGTCGACCAACATGGATTGGTACACCGGCCCCACCGTGCTGGAGGTCCTTGAGTCCATCCCCGTCACCGGTGGCCGCGCGGAGGAGCTCGACTTCCGTTTCCCCATTCAGTACGTCATCCGCGAACATGCCTCGGACTACCGCGGCTACGCGGGCCGCGTGAAGGCCGGCTCCATCGCCGTGGGCGATGAGGTCACCGCCCCGCACGGCCGCACCACGACCGTGACCAACATCGACACCACCGATGGGCCTGCCGATGCCGCCTGCGCCGGCGACTCCATCGTCCTCCGGCTTGCCGATGAGATCGACCTCGCCCGCGGCGATCTCCTCGCCGCCGGCCCCCACCCGGAGCCCGTCCGCGAGTTCGCCGCCACCGCCGTTGTCCTCACCGAGAAGGACCTCACCCCGGGTCAGATGCTCACGCTGCGCTACGGCGCGGCCCAGGTCAAGGCCCGCATCACGAGCGTCGACCGCATCCTTGACCTCGACGGCATTGCCGACACCGACAATCCGGAGAAGGCCACCCTCAACGACATCGCGCATATCACGCTGCAGACTGCCCAAGAACTGCCCGTTGAGGACTACGCCGCCCGCGGTGCCGTGGGCAATTTCCTGCTCATTGACCAGTCCAGCGGCAACACCCTGGCCGCCGGCTTCGTGGGACAGCGCCTGCGCTAGGCAGCGCCGTGTGTAGTGGCCCCTAATTCGGCCGGGCATCGCAGAAATCCTGTGGTGTCCGGCCGAATTTTTGTGGCTTTCGGGGTGACATTTTTGTAACCCTCGTGGGCGTATTGTCGTAACCTAGGACATTTGACCTGGGTCGATGCTGGCGGTGGTCGTCCGAACGTGGATGCCGCTACGGGGGCATTCGCATGCTCGTTCTAGGCTCCGGTCTTAAGCGCCCATGCTCATGTCGAGTCGCTTCTTAAGGTGGACACCATAGCGCGCAATCCCGAGCGCTACGCACGATTTCGACCCTCGTACAAGAAAAGGAACCAACCTTATGTCCGCCCCCTATTCCCACAATCCCGGCACGCTGACCCCTAATCCGGCTACCATCGCCGCCTCCGCGCGCCCGGTCGCTGCGACCCTTGTCGTCTATGGTGCGCTGCTCACCGTTGACTCGGTCCGCTACGCGGTCGTCTCCACCGGCTGCAACGGCCGGGCCAAGGACCTCTTTGTCCGCGTACTGACCCCGGCCAAGGAGCGCGGGTTTGGTGGCGATCCCGAGGACTGCCGCATGCAGGTCGCTCGCGCCGAGGCCATGGACCTCGCCGGCGTCATGGCCGAGGCCTTCCACCGCCTCTGGTCGCAGCACGCCGCTCCCGCCGAGGAAGGCGCCACGGCCGTGTACGTCTCCTCGCCGGAGGTCTGCCAGGTGCTCACCGTCTACCCGGAGGAATACCCCGGCATGGTCGTGCGCACCGTCGTCTCCGGCGCCGCCATGCAATCCACGTGGCAGGCCTGCCGCACCTGGCACTCCGCCGCCGTGACCTCTCTGCAGGACGAGTACGAAGCCAAGCGCGCCCGCGAAGAGGAAGCCAAGGCTGCTGCCGAATACGCGGCTCTTGCTCACGTTGTCGTGGGGACGGACGCCTCCCGCAATACGTACGGCACCACCGCTGGCTGGGCAGCCGCGTCCTCGACCGGCGACCTTTTTATTGGTAGCCTGCGCGCTCAGTCCATCGCGCCCGCTGAAGCCACTGCCATAGCCTCGGCGGTGCAGGGCTACGGCCACCGTGGATTCCGCGTCATCGACGTGCTCACGGACAGCATGACGTGCTATCGCCTCTTCAACCAGCCGGAGGAGTACCCGAGTCTTCTGAACCACGTCGGCATGAAGAAGTGTGCGCAGGTTGTCCAGGACTGGCGCGACGCCGGCGTCGTGGTCAACGTCCACTGGGTGCGCGGACACCACGGCCACCTGCTCAACGAGTTCGCGGACCGCGCTGCGGTCTACGCGCGTCGCGACCGCGAGTGGCGTCTGCACGGCGGTCGCAACACTGCCGTCTGGGACCGCATCCGTAACGAGTTCACCGAGGTCCTGGCAAACGCAGACATCGAGGACCTCATCGGCATGGAGTCCAGCGAGGACTTCCACGCCGCCCCGGCCCTCGCATAGTTAAGGTGGGGGATCACCACAGCTCAGCCGCGCCCCAAGAATGTCAAAGTCGACCCATTCACTGCGTCGCGGATATCCAGGTCTTCATTGTCATCCACAACACAGACTTCGCACGCACACTCGCTGACCTGGCCCGCGAGGTTGAGGCCGAGCCGCGCTTCATCACATTCTCTCGCGACGGCTCGCGTGCGGCGGCGCTGGCGAGTATCAGCGTGCAATCTGCGAATGGCGAGCCCATGTGGAGCTAATTATGGGAGATTAGCCAATTTGTTGCTTAGTAGTGCAATCGATCTTGGCATATGGCCTGCCTTTCTTGTCGATGGAAGTGAGCGCATAATTTCCGCCATATGCACGACATCCTGTGTATGTATCGATTGCAGCACCACCAGACCCAGATGAATTATCGTTCGAGGTGGAGCTATTGGAGCTGGGTGGGGAGTAACTCGGTTCGTTAGGAGGAGCAATAACGTCACGCTGCTGGAGTTCTCGCTGCCGCTGATTCTCGGCGCGCCGTGCTTGTTCAGCACGTGCAGCCTCCTCTTCGCGCCGACGTTCTTCTTCGCGCCGGCTGTCTTCGGCATCTAAAGCACCATTGACGTGGTCAAGGTTTTCTTTTACGGAAGCGTCGATGTCATCAGCATAGGTATCAAAACGGGAGTCAAAGGCTGCTTTTTGAAACTCTGATTGTTCAAAAGGACGTGGAATAGCGGATAGTGAATGGTGGAGTTTTTGCAGCTGGTTGCGGAGTGCCTTAGCGCGGTGAAAATTTTCGTCATCATTGAGGTGCGGAAGCAGAAGACCGAGTTCTGATTGGAGAGCGTCATTGTGTTCTTTTGCCTGGGAATACTGATCAACAACCGTTGACGCAACAAAGCACTCGGGCCCCAGCGTCGAGAGTCCTCGGCCCGACCTTTCCGCGCGGTCAGCAGCATCGCTCACCTCGGGATAAAAGCGATGATTTGGCTCTATGACCATGGCTCTTGCCAAACCTTGCTCGGCGATCGAGGCATTAATAAGTTCGTCGCCGAGGAATACCCCGGCGAGGGTGCGGCCGTAACGGTCCGAACGTTCCTCGTCGTATTCGAGATCTACTCTTGTGCCGGGGGCAAGTCGACTCTGTAAGTATTCCTTGGCCTCGTCTGCAAGGCATTCGGAGGCGGTACCGTCCCGGCCGATCTCAGGCGTATCGATATTGAGCAAGCGGATACGCTCAGTTTCTCCTTTGTGTCGGACATCGAGAGTATCGCCATCAACAACCGATTGAACGACAAAGCTGTTCCGTTCGTCGGCATAGTTGTACATGGTGATGGCTCCGGCACCGACAGCACCGACTGCCAGGACGGAGATGGCAGTAGGAATGAACTTCACGAGACTCCTTAGAGAAGATTTTTGGAACGTAGCTGTTTAGATTAGCGGCTTTGGTAAGCATCTCAGCAACGATTGCGGAGAATCTCGTAATCGCTTGTTATTGGCGGAATACCTCATACCTAAGACAGCGTTAGCCGAGCAGTGCCAGCGGGACAACCGCAATGTCGTCTTTGCGGCGGTACGCTGCCGGGCCAGTCGTGACAACGACGGCATCGACGAGGCGATCCCCAAGCTTCTCCTTGAGCCAGTGAAGATGCCGAACGTCGCGATCGGTTGGGGTGGGCTTTGTCTTCACTTCGAAAGCGATGACCTTGCCGTCGTAGCGCTCGAGGATGAGGTCGACTTCCTGCTTTCCACCTTGAGTGCGGAGGTGGAACGTGGACGCCTCTGCTGCCTGCCCAGCGACTCGGACAGTGAGCGTGACGAGTGACTCAAAGAGCTGCCCAAAGGCTTCAAATCCACCGGGTGCTTGTGACTGGAGCATGTCTGGGGTGAGCCTGAGCAACGCTGCCGCAATTCCCGGATCGAAGACGTGGTGTTTGGGAGCACCAGTGAGCCGGGTAAACGGGGAGTAGTTGGGTGACCACGCCGGGACAGGCTCGATGAGCTGGAGCTGCGTCAAAATGGTGCGGTAGTTGAGCGACGTTCCCTTGGCCACTTTGTCCGCTTCCCCTGGCGTCGCGGCATTGAGAATTTTTGTGTAGCTCGTTGTCGTTGCTGTCGCGGCTGCGTATGCCGCCCACCACGCGCGGAGCATGTCCGGCTGTTGGACACGCATGCCTTGATCCACGACATCATGCGTGACTGCGTAGTCGATATAGCGTGAAATCGTCGCGCGGCGTTGGCGGGCTGGCAAATCCTTGACGCCGGGCAGCCCCGTGGCGCAGAGCGCTTCCGCGTAGTCCTCGATTGTCCAGTCGCTCGTTCCTTTGATGGTGGCGTTCCCCGCGAAGAGATCATTAATAAGCACCGTTGGCGTCGTTTCTTCGTATTCCGCGAGACATAGCGGGCGCATGGTGAGGGCCAGAATGCGTCCAGCACCGGAGTGGGTATCGGTACCAGGTATGGGGCTTGCGCTGCCGGTGAACAGATAACGGTTGGAGACTCCCTCGTCCACGTTGTGACGAACAGCGTCCCAAAGCTCCGGGAGTCTTTGCCATTCGTCGAGGCAGATCACGGGATCTTCGCGCAGCTTCGTGTCCATGGCTGCGCTCATCAACTCAAAGTCGGTAGAGCGATCGAGTGAATACATGATGTCCGCTCGTCGCACCGCAGTAGACGTCTTTCCCACGCCTTTTGCGCCATTGATGGCGATCGCCGGTGTGCCCTCGAGCTCGTCCAATTCGTGGTCAAGGTAACGCGGCAAGTACGGCTGCTTTTTGTCGGGCATTTGCGGAGTCATGTGCAGCAGTTTAGTCGACGGTTGAACGTTCTAACACCCTGGCTTTGAACGTTTTAACACCCTGCGGTTGAACGATTTAACACTCAGGATCCGAACGGTTCAGCGTTCCACTTGTCTGTGATGGCGCGAAACTTAGGACTTCGACTGGAGGTAGCCCAGGAATTCCTCGGTGAGGGGCTGCTCGAGAGTGAGGTGCATGGTCACCACGGGCTGGCCGGTTTGGGGCATGGTGGTCTGCTCGGGCTGGCTGGGGTGGACGAGGCCGAGGTAGTAGAAGTCACGTCCCTCGGTGTCGTCGCGGCGCACGAAGAGGTGAATGGGCAGTTCGTCAGCGAGGATGTCGCAGACCTCGCCGCTGCGGAGCGTGCGGTTGGAGCGCGTAAACCACTTCATGGTGCCGGTGTCGAGGAACTTATCCTCGTAGGCGATGGAAGCGTCGACGTCTTCGGCCTTGTGATAGTTGACGAAAATGGGAATAGTCGCGGAGTACTTGTCGACCTTGTAGCCGTTGAGCGTGCCCTCCTGGTTGGACTCGAGACGCAGTAGTCGCGAGACGTCCTTGCGCGAGTACTTGTTGCCCACCTTGAGCTCGCCGCCGGTAAAGCCACGCTCCCGGGAGAGGAAGAGCCCGGTCTCGATGACGTCATCGACGTGAGTGCGGAACTCGAGATTGCCGCGGTAGGTCTCGACAAAAGTGGGATCGAGACGATAGACACCGTCGGCAAGAGTGACGACGCCCTCCATCTTGTAGGCGCCCTCCGTGAAGAACTCGAGGGAAAGAACGCGCTCGACCACGCTGAGATCAGCGGGGGAGTACGCGGCGTGGTGGGCTTCGAGGATGTTTGTGAACTCGGCGACGGAGCACGGACCACCCGAGAGTAGACGCTGAAGAAGGAGGAGTTCTTGTGGAGCCTTGCCGTGGAGGAGCTCGCGGGAGAGGAACTTGAGGAATTCGGATGCGCGGGGCGAGGGGGCACCGGCCAGCTTGGCCTTGACGAGCAAATCCCAATAATGATCCGTGCGGCGCGTGGCGAGGACGTAGGGGTCCGCGGTGTCGAAGCGAGCGAAGTCGATGAGGCGGGGAATACGGCCGAGCCGCGAGCGAAGTGCTGCGATGTCTTTCTTGAACTCAGCGACGCGGTCGATGCGCGCTACGGCGAGCGAGGCGAAGATGCGCTGGCGGGCGACCTTCGTGAAGTTAACGCTGGAGACGCCGGAGATGGTGTTGTCCTCGGCGGCGTCGATGATCTTCTTGCGGATGGAGTCCTTGTTGCGGCTGTTGTCACCAAAGAGGGCGACGGGAATGAGGTAGTTATTCGTGTAATTACCGATGAAGTCGATAACGCGCAGGTGGTCTTTGCCGGCAGCCTTGCGCAGGCCGCGGCCGAGCTGCTGGGTGAAGATGATGGACGACTTCGTGTTGCGCATCATGACCACTTGGTTGACCGAGGGGATATCCACGCCCTCGTTAAAGATATCGACGGTGAGGATGTAGTCGAGCTCGCCCGCGTCGAGCCGACGGAGCGCGGCGTCGCGGACCTCTGGACTGTCCTTGCCGGAAAGAGCGACGGTTGTGAGCAGACGGCCGTTGATTTTTGATTGGTTGAGCCCATTGCTAAGCTCCGCCGCTTCTTCGACGCGGGAACAAAAGATGAGGCCACGGACGTTTTCGGCATGTCCGTAGGTCTCGAGCGTGCGCAGAATGTGGGCGAGCCGTTCGTGGGAGACGAGGCGGGACAGTTGCGTCGTATTCTCGATGAGTTCGCCGTCATCGGTCTCATAATCGGTGACGCCGTAATAGTGGAACGGCGCCAACATGTCGTTATCGAGGGCCGCCTGCAGGCGAATCTCATAGGGCACGTTGTAGTCGAAGAGCTCAAAGATGTTGCCGTCGTCGGTGCGCTCGGGCGTCGCGGTGAGTCCGAGGAGGAAACCCGGCCGGAAGTAGTCGATGAGCGTGCGGTAGCTGGCCGCGGCGCCGCGGTGGACTTCGTCGACGACGATGACGTCGAAGGCATCGGGAGCGAACTGGCGATAGGCGTCCTGGCTGTTGAGGGACTGCACGGAGGCGAACACATAGCGCGCGTCGGCGTCGTTATGGCCGCCGACGAGCAGGCCGTAGTCGTTGTCGGCACCGCCCAGCACGCGCTGGAATTCGGTGCGGGACTTGGAGAGAATCTCGCCCCGGTGAGCAATGAAAAGCACGCGCCGCGGGGCCATCTCCTTGACCGCAAGTGCGGCGAGGATGGTCTTGCCCGTGCCCGTCGCGGAGATGATGAGCGCCTTCTTCTCGCCGGCCTGCCGCAGCTTTCCGATGCCGTCGAGCGCCTCGCGTTGCATGGCGTTGGCGACGATGTGGCCAGCGTTTGGCGCCGCAGCGGGTGCGATGAGCACGCGGGTGCGCCGCGTCTGCTCGTAGCGTGCAATCCACTCTTCGGTGAGCAGCGTCCCGCGCGTGCGCTGAAGACGGACGGCATCCTCAAGCTGAAGCGCGATATCGCCGTCATAGCTCGTCGAGAACTTCAAATTCCACTCGCGATTGTGAATGAGCGCATGGGGAGTGAGGTTGGCGCTGCCCACGATAGCGGAGACCTCTCCGGGGTCATGGAAGACGTAACCCTTGGGATGGAAGCCGCCGTGCTCATCGTCGTGGACGTAGACGGTGATGCCCTCGAGCCCCAGCAGCTCGCGGAACATGGTGGGCTCGTTGAAGTCGAGATAGTTCGACGTGATGATCTCGCCGCGACCGCCGCGCGCCACGAACTCGAGAAAGTCCTCTTTGAGGAGCGCCAGTGCGCTTGCCGAGATAAACGCAACGGAGAAGCTAAACGATTCAGCGCGGCGCAGCTCATCGCGGATCGCGCGGTGCATGGTGTCCGGCTTTTCATTGCTGATGAGCCGCGGGTTGAGGATCTTCTCGGCGGGCGTGTGGCGATCGACGAATCCGAAGCGGACGTCGTCGAGGAGAGTGCGGTTATCCATGTCGTGCTGGTCTGTCGATGTTTCTGAGGCCGTTCGGCTTAAGGCTGCTGCATGCGGGCCAGAACGAGCTCGACGGCCTCGACGTCAGCGGGCGCCCACTCGACGGACAACAGATCTTCCGGCGCGAACCAGCGGATCTCGGCGTGCTCGGTGAGCTTCGGTTCGCCCGAAAGCAGTCGGCACAGGAACGATGCAAGGACGACGATGCCGAAGTCGTATTCGTGCTCCGTGGTGACGAGGTGCTCGCCAACCTGGGCGTCGATGAGGAGCTCCTCTTTGAGCTCGCGGTGCAGTGCCTGCTCCGGTGTCTCGCCCGGCTCGATCTTTCCACCGGGGAACTCCCAGAAACCCGCCAAAGACATCTGCTCGCCGCGCCGGGCTCCAAGAACCTTGCCGTCTCGGACCAAGACTGCCGCGGTGACTTCGATGCGCTTCTTCACGTTGTTCCTCCAGGCGTTCACACAGGATTACTTCTCCACAATGTACCTGAGCTGAGGATTTTAAAAAGTGCGTGTGGCCTGCAGGGATACCGATAATCTTGCGCGAGGTGGCATCGGCGCCGGCAGGAGGCTCGCGGCGCCATTTTTTCGACTCGCCCCTGGGACCCCCGGAAGAAGGTACGTAAGCTCTTCTTTTGGAAATCGGATGCTCGATTCTCGGACTAGTCCCCGAGAAGGCCGCATGAGCTACGCCTTTCAAGGCTTCCGGCTGATCACCTCCGGGATTCGGGCTGGCCCAGTAATCCATATCTCGGCCCCTGGCCATAAAGCGCGCACAGTGCGGCTGGCGATACGGTGCCAGTGGCGTAGCGTGGGAACATCTAGGAGTGGTTCGAGGTGAGACGCTCGATTTCGCGCATGCAACAATGTCGAACACCAGTAATACGCTGTGCCTGCTGAAGTATCGAAACCTTTGCCCGTTCCGCACAGGTTGGTACGTAGATTTAAAGCCTCATTCCAGATGTCAATCTGTGGGGCAGTTGAGCGACCTCCCATGCTCACGGGTTTGGGGATGAGGTGTCTCCATGTGCCAAAAGTCAGTGAAGCCACCAAATCATCGTGGGTTGGTCTTCGATTGGGGCGGCCTTGCAGGGGATCGTTCATTGCCCCGAGTGCTTTAGCTTCCCACCACTTCCCGTATAAATCCGTTGAACGTCGGCGCGGATTGTTTGACCACTGGGGAGGCGGAGTTGGTCGGACAATGTGTGAAAGCGGTACCTGAGGTTGGGTGATCCAATCTCTGTTTCCGCCCTTGAGTGCATTCCATTCTCGGAGTTGCTGGTCCATTGTGTCGCGGAGTGCAACTTCGACGATCGCTAGAGTGCTAGTGACGGCGGCTGCCACTTCGATGTTCCACTGATAAAGCGCGAGAGCCCTTTCGGGATCTTGATCTGCCTCCTCAAGATACGTCTCAAATCGCGGGGCAGGAATATTGCTGAGGAGCTTGAGAGAAGTCGATTTTTTCATTTATTACGTCTTACGTGAACTTTGCATTGGCAAGGTTTGCTTGTTCTGAAGAGAAGAAGTAGGCTGAGTGTTACTGAGCAGGAATCACCTGCAAATTAAAAGAAATTTCGGTCCCGAGGTTATCCTTGGGGCCGTTTTTCAGTTGCATGACGGCCCCCAGTTAGCCCAAAGCTTAACATCACAGTGGTTGTTTGGCTTGTGCACTCTGTGGAGGTCGCGGGCATCCTTAGTCCGCTACTCTTAGACACTATGGATGCAACCCTCAATGCTTATCCCAACGCCAGTGAGGCTCTGGACAACTATGCGGCAGAGATCCTCTTTGTTGCCGCAGTGGATAAAGAAGCTGCGGCCTTGCCGGAGGACACTCCGCTGTTGGTGACCGGTATTGGCACGTTGCCGGCGGCGATAGCGCTCACGGAGTATCTCACGGTGGCGCGCGAGGAGGGCACCCTGCCGCGCCGGGTGGTCAACATCGGCACGGTGGGCGCGCTGCGCGACGGGCTGGATGGCGTCTACGAGATTGACCGCGTGACCAAGCACGACTTCAAGCTGGACATCCTCACTGACATCGACCGCTACCTGCTGCCCAAGGTCATCGAGATTCCCGTCACCGGCAACCATCCGGTCCAAGGCTTGGCCACGGGTGACATGTTCGTCTCAGATACGCACACCCGTGAGCGTCTGGCGCAGGACTCGGGTCTGTGTGACATGGAAGGCTATGCCATCGCCGCCGTGTGCCAGCGCTTTGGTGTGCCGGTGACGCTGCTCAAGCAGGTCTCAGATCCGGCGAACGAGTCGAGTGTGGGCACGTGGGATGACGCATTGCCGCGCGCGGCGCATGAGCTGCATGAGGCATGCGTGAAGTCGGGATTCATCGCAGCCCACTAGTGGTCATTGGCGCCCAGACGTCTTCCCCGGCAGCCCGCCGCAGGTCAATGCCGAAGTTGTGCCTGATATCGCGCACGGCGTTGGCGATCCACCGATAATCAGAGGCGGTGGACGGGATGGTGTTCTGCTTTCCCTTATGAGCAGGATGCGTGATCTTCGCGTGCTTTCGGCCTGGCGTGATGGTGAAGCCGCGGTCTTCGA
>NHCFJ05603__coassemble_747_pt1 | contig 25351 bp, 20 predicted proteins | sample NHCFJ05603__metabat2_low_PE_001 | metagenome-assembled genome bin NHCFJ05603 | reverse complement strand
CAGAACCGTCGCGGTCGAAGACCTCGTTGACGTTCGGGTAGTTGCCCTTGGACTTAGACATCTTCAGGCCGTCGTTACCCAGCACGATGCCGTGGGCGACGACCTTCTTGTACGCCGGGCGATCGAAGAGCGCGACGGAGAGGACGTGCATGACGTAGAACCAGCCGCGGGTCTGGCCGGAGTACTCGACGATGAAGTCAGACGGCGAGTGGGTCTCGAACCAATCCTTGTTCTCGAACGGGTAATGCTTCTGCGCGAACGGCATGGAGCCGGACTCGAACCAGCAGTCGAGGACGTCCGGGACGCGGACCATCATGGATTTGCCGGTCGGGTCGTCCGGGTTCGGGCGGGTGAGCTCGTCGATGTACGGGCGGTGCAGGCTGGTCGGGCGGACGCCGAAGTCGGCCTCGAGCTCGTCGAGGGAGCCGTAGACGTCCACGCGCGGGTATTCCGGGTTGTCAGAGACCCAGGCCGGGATCGGCGCGCCCCAGTAACGGGTACGCGAGATGTTCCAGTCGCGGGCGCCCTCGAGCCACTTGCCGAACTGGCCATCACGGATGTGCTCCGGCAGCCACTCGATCTCGTTGTGGTTGAGTTCGACCATGCGGTCGCGGAACTCGGTGACCTTGACGAACCAGGCCGGGAGAGCCTTGTAGATGAGCGGCTCGCCCGAGCGCCAGGAGTGCGGGTAGGAGTGCTCGATGGTCACGTGGCGCACGACGCGGCCTGCGGCCTTCAAGTCCTTGATGATGTTCTTGTTCGCGTCGAAGACGAGCTGGCCCTCGTACGGCGGGACCTGCGAGGTGAACTCGCCGTCCTCGTCGACGGGAATGACGAGCTCGATGTCGTACTTGTTGCACGTATTCATATCGTCTTCACCGAAAGCCGGGGCCTGGTGGACGACGCCGGTGCCGTCCTCGGTGGTGACGTAGTCCGCTTCGAGGACCTGGAAGCCGTTGCGCAGGTCCTTGAAGAAGTCGAAGATCGGCTGATACGTAAAGCCCGCGAGTTCGGCGCCGCTGAACGTCGCCAGCTCCTCAACCTCGCCCAGCTCCTTAGCCAGGGTGCCGGTGAGCGCCTGCGCCATGATGAAGGTCTGGCCAGCAAAGTCGCCGTCCGTGGCCTTGATGAGCGCGTAGGTCACCTCCGGGTTCACGGCGAGAGCCGAGTTGGACGGCAGGGTCCAGGGGGTGGTCGTCCAGGCGAGGAAGGCGGCATCGGAAAGCTCGGGATGCGCGGCGAGGGTCTGCTCGGCCGCGGTGCCCTCGCGCGCGCCGGTGACCGGGAAGGTCACGGTGAGCGTCGGGTCCTGGCGCATCTTGTAGGAGTCGTCGAGACGGGTCTCCTGGTTAGACAGCGAAGTGTGCTCGGCCCAGGAATACGGCAGGACACGGAAGCCCTGGTAGATAAGGCCCTTGTCGTAGAGCTCCTTGAACGCCCACATGACCGACTCCATGTAGTCGATGTCCATGGTCTTGTAGCCGTTTTCAAAATCGACCCAGCGAGCCTGGCGGTTGACGTAGGCTTCCCACTCGTCCGTGTACTCGAGGACGGACTTGGCGCAGTACTCGTTGAACTTCTCTAGGCCCATCTCCTCGATCTGGCCCTTGTCGGTGATGCCCAGCTGCTTCTCGGCCTCGAGCTCGGCCGGCAGACCGTGGGTGTCCCAGCCGAAGACGCGCGGGACGTGGAAGCCGGCCATCGTGCGGTAGCGCGGGACGATGTCCTTGACGTAGCCGGTGAGCAGGTGGCCGTAGTGCGGAAGGCCGTTGGCAAACGGCGGGCCGTCGTAGAAGACGTACTCGGGGCATCCTTCGGTTCGTTCAAGGCTTGCCTTGAACGTGTCGTCCTGGGCCCAGTACTTCTGGACGATTTCTTCCATGTCCGGGAAGCGGCTGGAACCGCCGGTCATATCGACCTTGGGGTAGACGTTGCCTACGCTGTCGCTCATTGATTCATCCTTCACGCTGTCGTTCTCTGCTGCAGGGACGCGCCAAACGGCTCGCGGTACCACCCTGCTTGGACCGGTTGCCCGGCCCCGCTCGATTCGTGAAGGAGATGTCGGTCCCACCCGTTCGGTTCTACTGAGCGTCACCCGCCGTTCTTCCGAAATGCTCCCCGGTGATGGCCGGATCAGTGCATGTATCTAATAACTATAGCGTGACTGTCAAGCGGAGTTAGAACTCCATGCGCTCCCAGTCGCCAAAGAAATCCCGTCGGCCATCCATCCACGCGAGGAAGCACTCCCCTGCCGCGGCGATATCGAGTTCAACTGAACGGAAATGGCGCTCGGGTCCGCCGTCGCGCACCTCGACTTCGAAGCCACCCGCGGCGGAGTCGTAGAGACTTTGGATGTACTGCACGCCGGGTGTTGCGGCGGATGCGATGTGGAGGAACTCCGCCAGCATGCCCGAGCCGCCGGTGCCAGCCTGCGCGTCGAGCGTCTCTTGTGCACGAGCCATGCGCCGCAGGAGCTGGGGCACGCCGCGGCGGGAGGCGAAGCGGACCTCATAGTCGAGGGTGCGGGTGCGGAAGTCGCGGGTCTCGTCGCCGAAGGCAAGTGGCACGGCCCCGGGCTGGGCGACCATCTGCAAACCGAAGCGCGCGACGGCGGATTCCATGTCGCGCAGAAGGCGCTCCATATGGGCGCCGTCGGTCTCGATAACGAGGACGCGGTCGCCGGCCAAACGCGCGAGTGGATACCGGTGGACCGTGGCCTGAAGCAGGTTTTCCAGCGTGTGCGTCGAGCCGATGGGCCGCGCGAGACGCTCGAGTGCCGCTTGAGCGACGGGCAGCGAGTCGGCGGGGATGAAGCCGTCCGCGTCGCGGTCAGGCTCGACGAGGAGGAGGGAATGCGTGGGCACGTCCCATTCCTCGAGGCCCAAGAAATCACCGGAATCCGTCACGGCGGCTACTTATCCCCTTCGGCGACGTCGCGCGCGCTGGGCTCCGCGTGGTCCACGATGCGTACGCGGTCCTGGCGGTGTTTCTTCACCCAGTCCGCCGTAAAAAGAATGAGCCCCAGGCCTGCTGCAACGAAGAGACCGACGAGCGCCGCCAGCGTACCGGTCGAGATGTAATAAACGAGCGCCACGAAGGCAGCGAGCGCCAAAACAAGGGCGGCGATGAGCATGAAAGAACACTCCCGGAAAGAAAGAACAGATTGGCTTCTAGCCTACCGCGCGCAACGCGAAACCCCCGCCGCCAGCACCGCGTGGGCGCTGAGGGACGGGGGTTGGAAGCGGGACAGGCTTAGTTGTTGCCAGCCTCGCCGTTCGGGGCGGCGGAGCCGCGGGCCTGGAGCTCCTCGAGCTGGGACTCGAGCAGGGTCTTCAGGCGGGTGCGGTACTCGCGCTCGAAGGTGCGCAGCTCGGCGATGCGCGTCTCGAGGGCGGCCTGCTGCTGCTTCACCGTGTTCATGATGTCGGTGTGCTTCTTCTCAGCGTCAGCCTGCAGGGCTGCAGCCTTCTCCTCGGCCTGGCGAATCTGAGCCTCAGCGCGGGAGTTGGCGTCGGTCTCGGTCTGCTGAGCCTTGGCCTCGGCGTCGGAGACGAGCTTCTTGGAGCGAGTGTCTGCGTCGAGCAGCTGAGCGTCGTACTTCTTCTGAGCCTCAGCCAGCTGGGACTTGGAACGGGTGTCCGCGTCGGCGAGCTGCTTCTCGGCGGCCGCGCGGGCCTCAGAAAGCATGGACTCGGACTCTGCCTTGGCCTCGGAGGTGAGGCGGTCGGCCATCTCCTGCGCCAGGCCCAGGACCTTGGCGGCCTGCATGTGCGTGTCAGCGGTGGCCAGGCCAGCGCCTGCAGCGGCACCGGCAGCACCAGCGCCCGCGGCGGCAACGCCGGACTTCTGCGTGCTATTCGCAGCGGACTTCTTCAGCTGCTCGTTGTCGCGCTTGGCGGCCTCGAGTTCCTTCTTCAGGGACTCGACCTCGGACTTGGCTGTGGCGGCCTGTTCCTGTGCAGCCTTGAGCTCGGCGGAGGCAGCGGCGGCGCCGGCAGCCTTGTTGGACTCGCCAGCGCGAGCAACCTTGTCAGCCTCGGCGCGGGCAGCCTTGAGGTCCGCAGCGGCCTTGGTGGACTCTTCCTTGGCCTTGGCGGCTTCGGACTTGGCAGCAGAAGCCTCGTCCTGCGCGGACTTGAGCTTGGACTCATAATCAGCCTTGAGCTTGGCCTCAATCTCCTTGCGCAGAGCGGCCTCGTCGACGCCCTTGGCGCCAGCGCCAGCAACGGCACCAGCCGTGCCTGCGGAAGAGCCCGCGGACTTCAGATCCTCAACCTGTGCGGCGAGGTCATCGTTTTCGTCCTGCAGCTGGGCAAGAGCGTCCTCTACGAGGTCGAGGAACTGATCGACCTCGTCCTCGTTGTAGCCACGCTTGCCAATCGGCGGCTTGCTGAAAGCGACGTTGTGTACATCAGCGGGTGTCAGCGGCATTGACTTCTCTTCCCCTTCAAGTCGGTGCGCCCCGGAGGTTCCGAGGCAGTGCGGAGATGTGACAGGCCTACGCCCGAGCTCGCCGCGCGCCGCCTGAAACGACTGCGACGAGAAACCGACGCGGTTCCTTACAAACTATTATTTTAGACAATCATAAGTCCACAAAGCGGACTGTCTCACTCATTGTAGCCAAATGGGCGCGTTCGTGAACATTAAGTACACGTTCAGACCAATAACGAGCATGCGATCCACCCCCACGGCACAGCACCGCAGGAGGGGTCAAAGGCCTAGACCAAGGTGCGGACAATCACCGTGGACAGAAAGCCCAGCAGCAGGAAAAGCACGATAATGGACACGTCGAGCGAGACGTTTCCCAAGCGCAACGGCGGGATAATCTTGCGCAGCCCCTTCACGGGTGGGTCAGTGACCGCGAAGAGAGGTTCGGCCACGAGGGTAAACCACCGCGGCGGGCGGAAATTCCGAGAGAACGACGCGACCATTTCCACAATGATGCGGATAATGAGCGCGAAAGAAAACAGTCGGATTAGTGCGTACAGGATGATGCCGATTTCACTCACGCCCATCGAGCCTAGACGAGGAACGCCGGGCATGAGAAAAGCCCCGCCGAACTCACGGGGTGAGTTCGCGCAGGGCGTACGCCGCCCGCTTACGCGTGCAGCGATGAAAAGGCTTAACGAAGGCCAGCGATGCGCTCGAGCTCGGAGCGTTCGATGTCGACCTCCGGCGGGATGATGGCGAATACCAGGCGGTCCGTGTCCATGCCCGAGGTGAGCTTAACCATGCGGGAGCCCTCGAAGGCATAGACCAAGCCAGCGGCGAAGTCGATGAGTCGCTTATCGTGCCCCGGCTTGGCGTCGGTGACCTCGAAGACGACCGCGTCGCCATCGCGGAACGGTGCGCCGACCTTGGTGGCCTCGCGGTAGCTCACCAAGGAGACCGGAACGATGGTCGGCTGGTAGGACGCGTGCGGGGCACGCGTCGGGGCGGACGATGCCGGCTCGTATTCGTGCGCGGCCGGAGCCGTGCGCGGGGCGTACGCCGCGGAGCCGTTGGTAGCGTACGCCGGCTGGGCAGGCTCGCGCTCGTCGGCGTAGTACGCGTCGTCGGAGTCGATGTCCATCGGGGCCAGGCCGAAGAACTCCTTGGTTCGATCAATAAAAGACATTGTTGGTCTCCCTCTAACCTTCAATGAAGTAGTCTATGGACACGCAGGTCTAAAGTGTTGATTTAGACTTCAGATCCACGCTGTGAAATGCGCATTTGCGTTGTTACTCAAACTATCGGCCGCGGCCCCATAATCCCGGTTCCGACACGCACAATATCCGTGCCCGCCGAAATTGCATCCTTCAGATCGGCGCTCATACCCGCCGAAAGTTTGAGCTCACGGCCGAGCGTCGCGGACCATTCATTCGTGAGCGCGCGGACGGCGCGGAAGACCTCGCCCGCGTCGGCATCGAGCGGGGGCACGACCATAAAACCGGCAAGCTCAAGGTGCACGGATTCCTCGACCGCGGCCACGAGCTGGCCGATACCCTCTGGGTCACTCAGTTGCGTCCCACCGCGGTGTTCATCGCCGTCCGCGGAGACCTGAATAAAAACCGGCAGCGTGTCGGACAATCCGGCGCGCTCCCCCGCCGCGAGTGCGTTGCCCATGCCGCGATCGAGGGCCGCCGCGAGCTTCAGAGAGTCGAGCGAGTGGACGCTCGCCGCCCAGCGCGCGACATGGTTGGCCTTCTTCGTCTGAATCTGGCCAATCATATGGAAGCGGACGGTGCCGAGCGCCTCGTGCTTGGCACGGGCTTCCTGCTCGCGGTTTTCCGCGACGTCGGTAATGCCCAGCTCAGCGAGAAGTGCTACATCCTCGGCTGGGTGGAACTTGGTGACGGGGAGGAGCTGCGGGGTGGGACGGGAGGCGGCATCGGCAAGCTGGGCGATCTGGGCTCGGACCTTGTCGAGGTTGGCGGAAAGTTCGGCTTTGCGGTCGGTCATGGATTAAGACTCCTTTGGTTGGTTGAGCCAGATGACACCAGCTTGGCGGCCGGTGGTGCCTTCGCGGCGATAGGAGAAGAAGGCCTCGTCCTCGATGGTGCAGCGCGGGTCGGCCTCGATGTTAGTGACGCCGAGCGAGAGGAGCTGACGCACTAGGCCGGCGCGCACGTCGATGCCGGGCGTGCCCTTCGTGGTCTTCGTGCGGGAGCCGGGCAAGTGGGCCTCGACGTCGGCGGCCATATCGGCAGGAACCTCGTAGTGCCGGCCCGACGCGGCGGGGCCAAGGAGGACCTGGATGTTCGCGGGCGTGGCGCCGAGCTCGACCATCGTCGAGACGGTAGTGCGGACGATGCCGTTGCGGGCACCCATACGGCCCGCGTGGACCGCAGCAACGACGCCGGCGGCGTGATCCGAGAGCAGCACGGGGACGCAGTCCGCGACGAGGACGGCGAGTCCGAGGTTCGGCGTGGTGGTCACGAGTGCATCGGTGGCCTCGACGGGGCCGTCCTGCGGTCCGTCGATGACGGTAACGGTAGCGGTGTGGAGCTGCTCCATGTAGACGATGTCTGGGAGATCCAGGACTCGGGTGAGCCGCGCGCGGTTCGCGGCGACGTCCTCGGGGTTATCGCCCACGTGGGTGCCCAGATTGAAGGAACCGTACGGGGACGAGGAAACCCCGCCGACACGGGAGGTAAATACCATGCGGACGGGGCGGCGACGCACGTCTGGCGCGGTCGCAGAGGTGGCCTCGTTAGAGGAAGCCTGCGGCTGAGACGGGTTGACTGGCATGCACTCCAGACTACCGCGCCCACTCCCCTCGCCCGGGCCGGGGCGCGCGGCTGAGCGCGGGCCGGGCTTGGGCGGCGAGGAGGCTCGGTGGGGCTTCTGGCTCAGAGGCTCCTAGCGGAGGAAGTCCGGGACGTCGAGGTCGTCGTCGTCGACGCGGGTCTCACGGGAATCGCGGCCGTAGTTCGGACGCTCCTCGGCGCGCTGGCGGGTGGTAAACAGGCCGCCGTCGTCGCGGCGCTCGACACGCTCAGTGCGCTCCGGCTCACGGGGAGCACGGTCTTCGCCGACGCGGAACTCGTGGCGCGGCTGGTAGGCCTCGCGCTCCTCGCGGGCCGGGGCCGGGCGATCCTCGAAGAGAGAGGCGCGGTCCTGGACCGGTGCGGACTGGGACTGAGCCGGAACCTGCTGGGCCGGGGCCGGGTCGTTGTGGGAGATGGTGCCGTCGTGCGCATCTGCGTGGCGGTTCTTCTCTGCATCGAAGCCGGTGGCGATGATGGTCACGCGGATTTCGTCGCCGAGCGAGTCGTCGATGATGGTACCGAAGATGATGTTCGCGTCCTCGTCGGCGTAATCGGTAACGAGGGAGGCAGCCTGGTTAATCTCGTGGAGGCCGAGGTCCGAGCCACCGGCGATGGAGAGCAGGATGCCCTTGGCGCCGTGCATGGTGGACTCAAGCAGCGGTGAGTTGATGGCCTGCTCGGTCGCGACGAGGGATCGGTTCTCGCCGCGGGCGTTGCCGATGCCCATGAGAGCAGAACCAGCGTCGGTCATGACGGAGCGGACGTCGGCAAAGTCGACGTTGATCATGCCCGGGGTGGTGATCAGGTTCGTAATGCCCTGAACACCGTTGTGGAGCACCTCGTCGGCGAGGCGGAAGGCCTCGACGATGGGCAGCTCTTCCTCGGAGAGCTGGAGCAGGCGGTCGTTCGGAATAACGATAAGCGTGTCGCAGACCTCGGCGAGGGTGGCGATGCCCTCCTCGGCCTGGCGGGTGCGGCGCGGGCCCTCGAACTTGAAGGGCTTGGTGACAACGCCGACGGTAAGCGATCCCTGCTTCTTCGCGATGGACGCAACAACCGGGGCAGCACCCGTGCCTGTGCCGCCGCCCTCGCCGGCGGTGACGAAGACCATGTCTGCGCCGCGCAGGTACTCCTCGAGCTCGCTCTTGGAATCCTCGGCAGCCTGGCGGCCGACCTCCGGGTTAGCGCCGGCGCCGAGGCCACGGGTGGCGTCGCGGCCGATGTCGAGCTTGGAATCCGCGTCGCACAGGATAAGCGCCTGGGCATCAGTGTTGATGGCGACGAACTCGACGCCCTTGATGCCTTCTTCAATCATGCGATTGACGGCGTTGACGCCGCCGCCGCCGACGCCGACGACCTTGATGTCTGCCAAGTTGTTGTTGCTCGGGGTGGTCATGAGAGGTGTTTTTGCCTTTCACCGGATAAGTAGCGCGGCCACGCGCGCGTGGCCGCCAGGATCATGTCTAACGAGGTGTCGCCGAGTAATACGTGCATGCGCGGCGAGTCGCTTTCCATCTTCGGTGACGACGCTCGTATTTGCGTGTTGATTTCGCCGCGTGTCGGTACCCTCAACCTCTACTTTAGGGTTGCTGACGTGCGCTTTTGTCCCGCTCATGCACCACTTCGGCGCCTCGGTGTGACGGGTGTGAATCAAAAAAAATTCGCCCTCGCCGCGGCTGTGCGGCGAGGGCGTGGGAGTCGTGGCAGGCTAGGAACTCGTCACGAGCTCCGGGTTGGAGATATTCCAGTTCTGACCGTTCATCTTGAGCACGGAGGCGAAGGCGCGCGCCTTGTTCGCGTTGTCCGCGTCCCCGTTGTTCGCGCCCCACGTCACCGTGCGGCCGTCCTTCATGTGAAAGACGTAGTTGAACGGGTCGGCGGCGTCGACGGAGTCGGCCTCGACGCGCAGCTCGGCGGGCACGGAAGCGATGACGGCGACGGCGCCCCTCCAGTTGCGCGAACCGGACTCGCCGCCGGTGATCTTCACGGCCTCGCGCGGCGGCATCTCGATAACGAATTCCTCGCCGTCCTCGTCGATGAGGTGCGGGCCGTCGTGCGCGTCGGTGTAAGCGACGGCCTCACGCTCGACGACGGTGACCTGGAGCGTCGAAGGCAGGTGGCGCGCCACGGTCGCGGACTTCACCCACGGCAGCGCGACGACGCCGGAGGCCGCCGTCTGCGGGTCGACGCGCACGAGGTTCGACTCGAGCGCCACGCCCGTAGCTGTCTCGATGTCTTCGACGCTCGTGTGGTTGTGCCCCTCGACGGCGAACTGCTGCACCTTGAACACCGGCGTGGCGTAGATGACGCCCACGGCGATGGCCAGGATAGCGAGCACGGCGCCGACAATGACGGCGATGGCCTTCTTACTCACCGGCGCTCTCCCCCGCGCCCGTAATCTCACCGCTGGGCGCGCCAGCACCGAGCTCGTCGAGGATTTCCGCAGCGAGCATGGTCACCGAGCCCGCACCGACGGTGAGGATGATGTCGCCCGGCTGCGCAAGCTCGACCACAGTGCGCGGGGCCGCCGAGAAATCCGGCTCGAAAACGCCGCGGCCCTCCTCCATCTTCTCGGTGATGATGCGGGAGGTAATGCCCTCCACCGGTTGCTCGCGGGCGCCGTAGATGTCGAGGACCACGGCGACATCGGCAAGCGAGAGGGCGTCCGCGAATTCCTGCTGGAATTCCATGGTTCGCGAATAAAGGTGCGGCTGGAAGCACGCGATGACGCGCGCGCCGTTGCCCTCAGCCTCCGCCTTGGCGCGGGCGGCGGTGAGCACGGCACGGACCTCCGTGGGGTGGTGCGCGTAGTCGTCGTAGACACGCACGGGGCTGGTCCCCTGCGCCATGACGTGCGCGCCACGGTACTCGAAGCGGCGGCGCACGCCGGTGAAGTCGCTGAGTCCCTCGGCCAGCTTGGCGATGTCGCCGCCCACGAGGTGGCCGGCGATGAGCGCGGCGAGCGAGTTGAGCACCATGTGGTGGCCCGGAATCTGGATGTCGTAGGTAGCCTCGAAGGGCTCCTCCCCCGGCAGCTGAAGACGGGTGTGAACGACGGTGTTCTCGCCGGACATGTCCTCGGAGAGAATCTCCGCGGCCTGAGTAATGCCCGGGTAGGTCTCGCCCGCACCGTGGGAGCCGTAGCCCAGCACGGACATGCCGCGCTCGGCGGCGCACTGTCCGGTCTGTGCCGCACGTTCGTCGTCGAGGCAAACAACGAGATGTCCATCAGCGTCGACGCGGTCAGCGAAGTCGTCGAAGACCTGGTAGTAAGCTTCCGGAGTGTGGAAGAAGTCGAGATGGTCCGGCTCGATATTGGTGATGACGGCGACCTTGGGCGAGTAGCGCAGCAGCGAGGCGTCGGACTCGTCGGCCTCGGCGACGAAGGCCCGGCCGCTGCCCTGGTGGGCGTTCGTGCCCGCGCGGTTGAGCTGGCCGCCGATGGCAAAGGACGGGTCGAGGCCCGCGGTCTGCAGCGCGCCGACAGTCATGGACGTCGTGGAGGTCTTCCCGTGGGTGCCGGCGAGGAGCACCTGGTCATAGCCCACCATGAGCTCGGCGAGGAGGTCGGAGCGGCGGAGGACGGGGATGCCGTGTTCACGCGCGCTGGCGAGTTCCGGGTTGTCCTGCGGGATGGCCGCGAACGAGGTGACGACGACGGTGGGCAGCGAGCCTGCGAGAGTGAGGTTCTCCGCGGCATGGCCAATCGCGATATGGGCACCGAGGGTGCGCAGGACCTCCACGGGTGTGGAGTCCTTCATGTCGGAGCCGGTGACGACGCTGCCGCGCTCGACGAGGATGCGGGCGAGGCCGGACATGCCGGAGCCGCCGATGCCCACCATGTGGACACGGGAGAGATCCGCACCGAGCGGAGCCGCGGAAGAAGTCTGGGAAGTGGTCACGGTCTTATACGTCCTTGTCTGCAGAAGCCTCAGCGGCGGTGATCTGGTCAGCGATGCGGCGAGCGATGGTGCGGGCGACGTCGCCCGCGGAATTGGAGGCCACGGCGGTGCGCATGGCGTCGAGGCGAATGGGGTCCTCGAGAATCTCGCGCACGTGGTGCACGAGGAGCGCGGGGCTGAGATCCGCGTCCGCGATCTGCACGGCGGCGCCGGCGTCGACGAGGTGGCGCGAGTTGAGTGCCTGCTCGCCGTTGCCGTGTGGGAGCGGAATGTAGATGGCGGGCAGGTGTGCCGCGGAGACCTCCGCGACGGTCATGGCGCCGGAGCGGCAGATGACGAGGTCGGCGACGGCGAGCGCGCCGGCCATGTCTTCGATATACGGCAGCGCGGTGTAGCCCTCGTGCGCGGCGGGCGCGGCGTTCTTCTTGCCGTAGGCGTGAAGCACCTGGAAATCCTGGGTGAGGTCCTCGATGGCGCCCTCGACAGCGGCGTTGATAGACGCTGCGCCCTGGGAGCCGCCGGTGACGAGGATGACCGGCTTTTCCGCGGTGAGGTTCCATTTCGCGCGGGCGGCCTGGGCCTCGGGGCCTTCGCGGTCGACGGCGAGTGAGGGGCGCACGGGGATGCCGACGACCTCGCCGGGCATGCCGGAACCGGCGTTCGCGTTGAGGCCGATGCCGCCGAGTTTCACGCCCAGCTTGTTGGCGATGCCGGCTATGGCGTTGGTCTCCAGCACGTAGAAGGGAATGCCGAGTGACTTCGCGGCGAGGTAGGCCGGGGCGGCGACGTAACCGCCGGTGCCGAAGACGGCGTCCGCGTGGACGTCCTTGAGGACCTTGCGAGTCTGGGCGACGGCCTTGATGATCTTGATGGGCAGCTTGGCCAGGTCCGCGTTGGGCTTGCGTGGGATAGGCACCGGGGTAATCATGCGCAGATCCACGCCGCGGGCGGGCACGATATCTCGCTCGAGGCCTTTCTCCGTGCCGAGGGCGGTAATGCGGGCACCGTGCTCGGTGGCGAGCTCCTCGCCAACGGCCAACGCCGGTTCGATGTGACCGGCAGTGCCGCCACCTGCGATAACTACGGAAATGGACTGCGAATTCATGTCCTACAGGCTACCAGCGTGGGCGCGGGCCGGACTCTAGCGGCGGCGCGTGCCGCGGCGAGAATCACGGCCAGCGAGGCCACCGGTGCGGGTGCTGCGTCCGCCGCGTGCGGTGGGCTGCTCGCTGGCGCGGCGGCTTGTCGCGCGGCTCGTGACCGGGGCACCGAAGCGCGCGCGGTGGGACTGCTCACGCTCGCGGGCGCGGGCGCGGGTGGGGCGCTCGTGTGCGCCGGCGGGTGCGGCAGGGCGCTCGGGACGGGTGTCGCGCGGGGCGCCGGAGCCATCGGCGCGGCGGCGGCCGCCGGTGCGCGGGGCGGCATCGGAAGGCTCGGGCTCCGGTATCCACAGCAGACGGTCAAAGAGCGGACGGCCATAGTTCTGCATGGCGGAGACCTGCGCCGGCTCGTGGCGCGCGATATTGCACAGCAGGCCCATGGAACCGATGGTGATGATGGCGGCCGTACCGCCGGCGGAAATCATGGGCAGCTGGATACCGGTCACCGGCAGCAGGCCGATGACATACGAGATATTGAAGAAGGCCTGGGACACGACGGCCGCGGTGAGCGTGCCGGCGGCAAGGCCTTGGAACTGGTTCTGTGCGCGCATGGCGGTGCGGAAGCCGAAGAAGCCGAGGAGGAAGAACAACGTGATAACGAGGAAGCCGCCCCACAGGCCCATCTCTTCGCCGACGATGGCGAAGACAAAGTCGTTACGTGCCTCCGGCAGGTAGAACCACTTGGCGCGCGACTGGCCAAGTCCCACACCCGTGAGCCCGCCATCCGCGAGCGAGAGGAAGCCTTGGTACGTCTGGAAGCCAGTGCCCTGCGTGTCCTGGATATTGCCCACGAGGGCATCGAAGTACGTGTGGAAACGGTTGGTGCGGTAGCCGCCGCCGGTAAAGAGCACCGCCACGCCGACGATCGCGAGGATGAGGATGAAGTAGAACATCGACTTGTGCATGCCCGCGAAGAAGAGCGTGAAAATTGCAACGAGGGCGAAGGACATGCCCATGCCTATATCGCCCTGGGCGATGATGAGGCCGAACATGCCGAGCGCGACGGCGGTGTACTGGACGAAGGGATCCTTGCGGTAGTCCCAGATGGTGCGCGGGCGGTACATGCCAAAGCGCCTGTCAGCGAGCAGGTTCGCGCCGAAGAGGGCGATGGCGATACGGGCAATCTCCGAAGGCTGGATGGAAATGCCGGCGACGACGATCCACGACTGGGAGCCAACCTCCTCGCGGCCAGTGCCGACGGGGGTCAACACAACGAGGAGCAGCGCGATGGCGAGCAAGAGCAGCCACACCGTCGCGGAGCGCCACCTGCGCGGCGGGATGCGCAGGCCCAACCAGAAGCAGAAGAGGCCGGCGATGACCATGAGCGACTGGCGCAAGGCCTGCTGCCACACGGCGCCGTCTTCGGCCACGGAGGTTGCCATGGACGCGGAGTAGGCCATGAGCATGCCGATGCCCACGAGCGTGAGCACGCAGATGCGCAACATGAGGTAGTCCAGGCCCGGGCGCGCACCCGCGGCGGAAAACCAGCGGCCTATCGCCGCGCGCATGCCGGTGGGCTGCGCCGCGGTGCGCGGCGGCTGCTCGGCGGTGCGGGGACGCTCGGCGGTCCGCGTAGCGGATCGAGTGGCGGCGGGTGTGGCGCTGGCCTGTCCGCCGCGACGCGTGCCGCGTGCCTGTGCCTTATCCGTCGCGCCCGTTGGTCGGCTCATACCTTGTGCTCCTTCGTCGCAGGTGTCGGCCTCGCGGCCACCGTCGCGCCGCCGCGACGCGTGGGGCGCGAGCCCGCGGCTACCGCGATGGCACGTTGATGGCGAGTGCGAGGGACACATCGGTGGTGTGCCTGAAGTTCCCGCTGTGATTGTTGTTCCTATTGTGCCCTATGCGCGGCAAAAATCAGGGAAGCGCCAACTCCCGCGCGGCGGCGGCGAACATATCGCCGCGCTGGCCCATGCCTTCATACATGTCGAGCGAAGCCGCGGCCGGCGCGAGGAGCACCGTGTCCCCTGCCTCCGCGCGAGCAACGGCGGCGGCGACGGCCGCGTGCATCGCGGCCTGGGGCTCGGTCTTGTCGATGACGTCGACCGTAACGTGCGGTGCAAGCTCGGCCAGGGCCGCGGCGATCTCGGCACGGTCGATGCCGAGGAGCACCGCCGCCTTGAGCTGCTCGCCGTGGTCACGGATGAGCTGGTGGATATCAGCGCCTTTGAGCTGGCCGCCAGCGACCCACACGACGTGGTCGAGCCCGGCGAGCGCGGCGTCGGCCGCATGCGGGTTCGTCGCCTTCGAGTTGTCGATGAAGTCGATGCCGCCCGCGGAGTGAACGACGGCGCCTCGGTGGCCCGCAACGTGGTAGCTGGCCAAGCCCTCGGCGACGGACTCAGGTGCGGCACCGGCGGCGAGTGCGACGGCGGCGGCAGCGGCGGCATCGGCAAGCCCCGCGTGACCAGCCGGCTCGATGCCGTCCGCGGTGGCGACGTCGACCTGTGCCCCACCGAGCGTGGAGACGAGGCGCCCATCGAGAATGCCAACCTCCTCGAGCGAGGGCTCGCCTGTGCTAAACGCGAGCACGCGCTCGGCGAGGCGGCCCTCGGCGCGCAGGCGCTGCGCGTAATCGAGGACGGTCGCGTCCTCGCGGCCCACGACGCCGATGGGGCCGGTGAGCACCTTGGCTTTGCTCAGCGCGTAATCCTCGAAGCCACCGTGCCAGTCGAGGTGATCATCGGCGAGGTTGAGGAGAACGCCCACGTCCGGGGTGAGCTGGCTCGACCAATGAAGCTGGAAAGAGGAGAGCTCGGCGCAGAGCACGTCCACGCGATCCTCATCCGCGAGTGCGTCGAAGACGGAGACCCCGATATTGCCCACGGCGACGGCGCGGTGGCCTGTGCGCGTAGCGTCCGCCGCCATGAAGGCCGCGAGCATGCCCGTGGTCGTCGTCTTGCCATTAGTGCCGGTGACGACGAGCCACGTGCGGGCGGGGCCAAAGACCTGCGCGTGGTCGAGACGGTAGGCCAGCTCTACGTCGCCGATAACCTCGCGGCCAGCTGCTGCCGCCGCGACGAGCAGCGGCGAGTCCGGGCGCCAACCTGGGGAGGTCACCACGATGTCACAGTCCGCGACGGTCTTCGTGGCCTGCGCGACCGACACAGTAGCAACGCCATCAGGCAGTTGTGCGAGGCGCTCCTCGTTGTCGTCGGCGACCGTGAGCTGGGCGCCCAAAGTGTGAAGCAAGCGCGCGCAGCCCAGGCCGGACACGCCCGCGCCGGCAATGAGGACGCGGCCTTGGAGTTCGGAGGGAAGCATGAAGAAACGACAACCTTTCTGGGGATACATAAAAAGCACCGCGCGAGCGGTGCTTTTCAGTCTAGGAGTAGTTAGAGGCCCATTCCGGCCTTGACAAGCCAATCGCCGTAGAAGATACCGACGCCGGCCATCGCGGCCATGGCGGCGAGCAACCAGAAGCGCACGACCACGGCGGTCTCCGGCCAGCCACCGTTTTCGAAGTGGTGGTGGATAGGCGCCATGCGGAAGAAGCGCTTGCCCGTGGAGTGGAAGACAATGATCTGGATGGCCACGGAGGCGACCTCGATGACGAAAAGGGCGCCGATGATGATCATGAGCAGCTCCGTCTTTGAGGTGACGGACAGGCCAGCGACGAGACCGCCGAGGGCCAGCGAGCCGGTGTCACCCATGAAGATCTTGGCGGGGGCGGCGTTCCACCACAGGAAGCCCAGGCAGCCGCCCAGGCCCGCGGCGGCGAGTACGGCGAGGTCGAGCGGGTCGCGGACCTCATAGCAGCCCGCCGTGAAGTTGGCGCTGCAGGAGTTACGGAACTGCCAGAACGTGATGACGGTGTAGGCACCCATGACCAGCGCGGTGGAACCAGCGGCGAGACCGTCGAGACCGTCCGTAAGGTTCACCGCGTTCGACCACGCAGCGATAAGGATGTACATGAACAGCAAGAAGATGATGGTGCCCACGATGACAGGGCCGAAGGCGATGTCGATCGTATCGATGTCGCGGATGAACGACAGGTGCGTCGAGCCCGGGGTGAGGCCGTGAGAATCCGGGAACTGCAGGACGAGCAGACCGAAAGCGAGGGCGAGGGCAGCCTGGCCCACGAGCTTGGCTGTCTTATTGAGGCCCAGATTCCGGTGCTGGAAGAGCTTGATGAAGTCATCGGCAAAACCGAGGGCGCCCAGGCCGAGCGTGAGGCCGAGGACGAGCAGGCCCGAGGCCGTGAAACCAGCATGGCCGGTGGCTATACCGTAGGTGCCCGCGGCGAGGTAGCCCAGGACGATGCCCGCGAGGATGGCGATACCGCCCATCGTCGGCGTGCCGCGCTTGCGCAAGTGCGACTTGGGGCCGTCCTCGCGAATTTCTTGTCCCTTGCCCGCATTCGAGAAGTAGCGGATCAGCTGCGGCGTTAGGAAAATCGCCACGAGAAAGCTGACTACTCCCGCGATCATTATCTGAGTCACGTCTTCTGGGGTCCTTCTAGTTGTTCAAACGAATAGCATCGGTGCGAGGGGCACAGCGGCGCAAGCGGACTCACGCCACGCGGCGAGGGAAACGCCGCGTTTTCCGGGGGATGAGGCAGATCTAGGGGTTAGGCAAGCAGTCCGTGAGCCACGCGCCACAACGCCTGCGCGTTGGAGGCCTTGGCCAAGACCACATCCTTTGCGGTACGGGCCGCCCAGTCCACCGCGCCCTGGGGCGTGCGGCGCAGGATGGCGTCGACCACGGTGATCGCCTCATCAATTTCACCGACCACGGTAGTATTTATACCCTGCTCACGCGCGGCGTCCGCCATCGCCCGGCAGTTGGCGCTCTCCCCCACGACCACGAGGTGGTCGATGTGGTACTTGGCCAGATCGCTGACGATGCCCTGGTGTGCGGCCTCGGCTTCCTCCCCCAGCTCGCCCATCTCGCCGAGCACGGCGATGGAACGGGCGTCCGGGCGTGAGGCGGTCGTATACCCCAGCGCCGCGATGGCGGCGGACATGGAATCCGGATTCGCGTTGTACGCGTCGTCGATGATGGTGACGCCGTCGGCACGGGTGCGCACGTCCATACGGTGGGCCGAGGCGTTGCGGTGGCCTTCGAGCGCGCAGGCGATGTCCTCGATCTCCATGCCGGCGGCTTGGGCCGCGGCGACGGTCGCGAGCGCGTTGGAGACCTGGTGGCGGCCGAAGACCTGGAGGGTAATGCGGCGCGGTTCGGCGCCCGGGGCATGGAGTGTAAAGGTCGGACGCGCGATGTCGTCGAGCACGATATCCGTCGCCACGTAGTCCGCGCCTGGGGCGGGCGGGGTCGCGGCCGAATAGGTCACGACGCGGGCCTGCGTGCGCGGGGCCATGCCCGCCACGAAGTCATCGTCCGCGTTGAGGACGGCAACGCCCCCGTCGGCTGCCGCCGGCAGGGACTCGACGAGTTCGCCCTTGGCCTTCGCGATATTCTCCCGCGAGCCGAACTCGCCCAGGTGCGCAGTGCCCACGTTGAGGACGACGCCGATCTTCGGCGCCGCGATGGTGGCCAGATGCGCGATGTGTCCGATGCCGCGCGCGGACATCTCCGCAACGAGGTACTGCGTCTGCGGATCGCAGCGCAGCGCGGTGTACGGGTGGCCGATCTCATTGTTGAAGGAACCAGGCGGCGCGACGGTGGGGCCATCGGCACGCAGCACGGTGGCGATGAGGTCCTTCGTGGAGGTCTTGCCAGCAGAGCCGGTAATACCCACGATGGTGAGCCCAGTTTCCGCCTGGAGGCGACGCGTCACCGCGCGAGCGAGCGCCGAGAGCGCCTCGACGACAGCGGCCGCGGAGCCGTCCTCGTCATGGGCGTAGATATCGGCATTCGCGCCGTCGCCCTGCTTGCGGCCATGCGGCTCGACGACGATGGCGGGCACGCCCACGGGACGTGCGCCGAGCACCGCGACGGCGCCTTGGGCAATGGCTTTCTCGGCAAAGTCGTGGCCGTCCACGCGGGCGCCGGGGAAGGCAAGAAAGAGCCCGCCTGGGGCAACCTTGCGCGAGTCGAATTCCACGAAGCCGGTGACCTTGGCCTGCGGATCCTCGACGTGGTCAAGCCGTCCGCCCGTAATATCCGCGATCTCCTGCAGTGTTAGTTCAATCATGCTTTCACAGTCCTCGTACTCACTTCTGTCCCTCTTCCTTGGCTCTCAAGATCTCACTGCTTCTGCTTTGTAACTGCTGAATTTCTACGGTGCCTGCGTCTGCATAGTTTAGGCTCCGAGCGTGCCTGCTTGTTTCTCCTCGAGGGCGCGTGCAAGCTCCTCGCGGTCATCAAAGTGGTGGGTCTCGGTCCCGATGATCTGGCCGACCTCGTGGCCCTTGCCTACGACGATGACGGCGTCACCCGGCCCGGCCCACGCGACGGCAGCGTCGATAGCTGCGGCACGGGAGCCTTCCTCGCGGACGTCGACCGCGCGCGTGGCAGCATTCGCGCCTTCGCGTGCGCCTTCGAGCACCGCCGCGCGGATGGTGGCGGGGTCCTCGGTGCGCGGATTATCGTCCGTGACGACAACGAGGTCCGCGCGCTCGGCGGCGTTGCGGCCCATAATGGGGCGCTTCGCCGAGTCGCGGTCGCCGCCGGCGCCGACCACGACGCCGATGCGGCCGCTCTCGCCCAGCTGCGTACGCAGCGTATCGAGCACCGCCGCGATGGCCGCTGGCTTGTGGGCGTAGTCGACGACGGCAATGAAGTCCTGTCCGCGGTCGATGCGTTCCATGCGCCCTGGCACGGCAACCTCGCTCATGCCCTCGACGAACGCCGGAACCTCGACGCCCACCGCAGAGCCAAGCCCCGTGGCCAGCGCCGCGTTGGCGATATTAAACTCGCCCGGCATGGGCAGGCGGAACTCGAGGCCCGAACGGCCGGCGCGCTCGCGCAGTCCCGCTGCGAAGTCGAAACGGACTTGCTGCGCGCCCGTGGGCTCGACGCTGAGCTGGCGCGCGGTGATTTCTGAGGTCTCCTCGCCCGTCTGCTTAGTCGTCACCGTATCCGTGGGCAGACGGTGCGCACGGGCACGTTCAACCATGCGCTCGCCCCATTCGTCGTCGACGCAGATGACGGCGCGCTCCGCCGCGCCTGGGCCGTCGAAGAGGAGCGCCTTCGCGTCGAAGTAGTCCTCCATCGTCGGGTGGAAGTCGAGGTGATCCTGGCTCAGGTTGGTAAAGCCGGCTGCCGCAAAGCGCGTGCCCTGGACGCGGCCCAGGGACAGTGCGTGGGAGGAGACCTCCATGACGACGTGCGTCACGCCCTTGTCGCGCATAAGCGCGAAGAGCTCCTGGAGCTTCGGTGCCTCCGGCGTGGTGAGCTTCGTGGGCACCGGCTCGCGATTAATCCGCGTGCCCGTCGTGCCAATGAGCCCCACCGAGTAGCCCGCATGCAGCAGGCCCGTCTCCAGCAGGTAGCTCGTGGTCGTCTTTCCCGAGGTACCCGTAATACCGATGACGGTGAGCTCGTCCGTGGGATGTCCGTAGACCTCCGCAGCAATGGTGCCGAGGACAGCACGGAGGTCGTCGACGATGAGCAGCGGACGGGACTCCCCTGCGGCCTGCAGGATGTCGCGACCGGCGGCATCGGAAAGAATGGCGGACGCCTGCGTCTGGGCGGCGTACTCGGCTCCATGGGTGCGGGTGCCCGGCAGCGCGGCGAAGAGACCGCCAGCGGTGACGGCGCTCGAGTCGAGGCTCACGGAGTCAATGACGGTCGTGCCGTCGCCTTCCACGGTGGCCTTTTCCAGGCCTGGCAGCGCCAAAAGCTGCTCTACAGTAACGCTCATAACTTCTACGGTACCTTGTCTTTCTGCCCCAACCGGGGCCCTGCCGCGTGTCGCGTCCAGCGTCAAACGCTGCCGTGCCTGCGGCCTGTCGTACTGTCCTTATTGCTGGCGGAGCACAAGCGGCTTGGCCTCCGGTGACGGCGGGATATTGTCGCGTGCGATGAGCCACTCGGCGATGTCCTTGAACACCGGCGCGGCGGACTGTCCGCCCGAGCCGTTGTCGTTGACGCCCGACTGCGGGCGGTCGAGCATGATGGACACGACGAAGCGCGGATCATCCGCAGGCGCGATGCCCGCAAACGTAATCCAGTAATTCGAATTGGAGTACGCACCGGTTCCCTCGTCGACCTGCTGGGCCGTGCCCGTCTTACCGGAGAGCTGGTAGCCCTCAATGTCATTGCCCTGGGCCGTGCCGTTTTGGTAGCCCTGCGGGTCCGACTGGAACACGGCGCGGAACATGTCCACGACGGTCTTGGCGGTCTCCGGGCTCACGACCTGCGTGTGCTTCGGTTCGTCCTGCTTGATCTCCTCGCCCCCGGCGGTGGTCATCTTCGCCACGATGCGTGGCTCGATGCGCTCGCCGCCGTTCGCGAGGGTCTGGTAAACGCTCGCGAGCTGGAGCGCCGTCCACGACATGCCTTGGCCGATCGGCAGGTTGGCGAAGGTGCCGCCAGACCACTGGGATTGATCTGGGACGATGCCCGCAGACTCATTAGGCAGCTCGACGCCGGTGATCTGTCCCAGGCCGAAGGCCCCGAGGTACTCGGCGAACTTCTTTTGGCCGAGCTTCTCCGCGAGCATGAGCGTGCCCACGTTAGAAGACTTACCGAAGATGCCCGTCGTGGTGTACGGCTCGACGCCGTGCTGCCACGCGTCGGCAACCGTGACGCCAGCCATGTCGATGCTGCCCGGGACCTGGTGGACTTCCTCCGGCGTCGTGAGATCTTCCTGGATGGCGGCCGCGGCCGTAATGATCTTGGCTACCGAACCCGGCTCAAAGGGGTACGAGATGGATTTGTTTTCAAAGTCCTTGCCCTCTTCGAGTTGCTTATCGATGTCCTTATTCGGGTCGATGGTGCCGGTATTTGCCATGGCAAGGACCTCGCCTGTCGCCGAATCCAGGACGACGGCTTGACCTCCCTTCGCCTTGGAGTTACCCACGGCCTTCTCCAGCTTTTGCTGGACGAAGGTCTGGAGGTCCAGGTCGAGGGTGAGCTCGATGCTCGTGCCATCCTGCGCCTCCGTCTGGTCACGCAGCGTGCCCGGGATGGCCTGGCCGTCCGCGGAGACGTCCTCCGTCGAGCGGCCATCACGTCCGGCGAGCTTGCCGTCGCTCGAAGCCTCCAGACCAAACTGGCCGGTGCCGTCCATGGACACCTTGCCCACCACGTTTTCCGCGATGGATCCGTTCGGGTACTGACGGATGGCTTGGTGGTCCGCGGCGACGCCGTGGTATGTGTTGGAAATTTCAACGGCAACGTCCGGGTCCACGTTGCGCACGAGGACCTCATACTGTGTATCCGCCTTGAGCTTCTTCAGAATGTCCTTGGCGTCGACGCCCTCAATCTCGCGGCCAGCGTCCTTAATCTTCTGCGGAATGCCGGAGGCCATGTCCTGCAGGCGCGCAGCGACGCGGTCATCGACCTTGTCCTTCAGCGCCTTCTCGTCCAAGCCGTCAGCAGAGCCGTCCTGATACATGGTGGTTTCTTCTTGCTGGGCAAGCTCCTCACGCAAGCGCGTGGGCGAGACGGTCAACGACCGGGCTTGCATGGTGTACGCGAGCATCTGGCCCTCGTGATCCGTGATGGTGCCACGCCGGGCGGGATCGATGTACACGCGCTGGCGTTGCGCGACTGCCTGATCAGCAAGCGCTGGGCCCCACTTGAGCTGCACCCAGCCCAAGCGTCCACCAACAACCAACGCGGCGAGAATGAGCACGGCCATGACCTGGCGTATGCGGTGGCGCATGAGGGTGGCTTGGTCCTTGCGGACATTCGCCTTCCTCCGCGCCGCGTCGCGGCGGGACTGGGTCTGTTGAAACTCGCGACGTCCCTGTGGCTGCTGTTGTGGCCTTTGTTGTGCCACACCACCGCGCGAGGCGTGCTGCGCAGACGGGCGTCCACCGCGTGTGCGGCGGGATCCGCGGCCCGCACCGCCGCGGGAATTCGACGAATTCGACGGAGTCACCAGTTTCTTTCGCCACCTGTCTATCACTGAACTGCCATTAACATCTATGCCGCGTTGTTCTGCATGGTAAATACAGAAAACGCGCGGGCATGCACCCGCGCGTCAGCGTGCCTTGAGCCAACCGGATTAGTTGGTCCGACGCGCCGCGTAGGGCGCCTGGTAAGCCTGCTGACCTTGCGGAGCCTGCACGGACTGCGCTCCTTGCGGGACCGCGTTGAGGTTGCCATTGACATCCTCGGTCTCGTTCGGGTCGCTCGATGCCTGGCCCGGTCGAACCGGCGCACCGTTGACATCGATAATAGAGTCCGTTTCCGGTTCTGCCGGGCGGCGCTCGGCAATGTCGCCATTTTCTTGGACCTCAACGATTCCCGCCTGGGCCGGAACGCCCATGGAATCTTCCGCGGCGCGGCGCGCCACGTCCGCCGAAGAACGCACGTCCTCGAGGTCACGGTTGAGGGTCTCGAGTTGATTGTCCAGCGTGTTCTCCTGGACCGTAAGCTGCTGAATCTTGAAGGTCTGCGCCGTGGAAAGGCCGGAGAGCCCCATGGCGATAAACACGCCGCCGAGCAGCAGCGCGAGCGCGTAGAACGAGGTCTTCGCAAAGGGGCTGACGCGCTGGACGGTGCCAATGCGGCGGCCGCGGTGCGTGAGCACCTGCTGGGAGCCCACGCGCTGCGGACGGCCCTTGCGCACGCGCGGCGCCGGCGACGTCCGCGAAGGAAGCAGCGCAGTCTTCGCGCCGCCATCTTCGGCGGACAGACGCTCGGTGCGTTGCGGCCCAGTGGTCATTCCGCGCTCGAAGCGCAAGGAACGCGCGCGGCCACCCCGGCGCTGTGGAGATTCGCTGCGCGTGGAGACGCCACGGTCTTCGACCAGGGTCGCGGTCTGACCCCAGTGCTGGTCGTTGGCTGCGGTGTAGTCCCGGCTCGCGCCCATGGTCTGCCGTGCCTTTCTCGTGCTCGTGGTCATGTGGTGGGTCTCAGTGGTGTGCAGTCGGTCTGTCCGGCTCATCGCCGCCTTCCCTCGTGGACGGGTTCCGGCCCGTGGAAGGAAGGTGCGCCGTCGAGGCGTTCCAGCGCCCGCACGCGGACGGAAGCTGCGCGGGAGTTCTCAGCAATCTCCGCGTCGCTCGCCTTCTCCGACCCACGCGTGATGACGGTGAAGTGGGCCGCGGTGCCCGGCAGATCTATGGGCAGCCCCGGCGGCGTGGTGGACGTGGACAGCTCCTTGAACGCCGCCTTCACAATCCGGTCCTCGAGGGACTGGTAGCTCATGAAGACCGCACGCCCGCCCACGCGCAGGGCATCCGTCACGACGGGGATAACCTGCTCGATAGCCTCAAGCTCTCGGTTGACCTCCACGCGCAGCGCCTGGAACGTGCGCTTCGCCGGGTGCCCACCGGTGCGACGCGTCGCCGCCGGGATGGTGGCGTAGAGCAGCTCCACCAGGCGCGTGGACGTGGTGAATGGTTCCTTCTCACGCTCGCGCAGGACCGCCGAGGCGATCTTGCCAGCGAAGCGCTCGTCGCCGTAGGTCTTGAGGATACGCGCCAACTCGCCGTGCGAGTACGTGTTGAGCACGTCCGCGGCCGTCACTGGCTGGGACGGATCCATGCGCATGTCCAGCGGCGCGTCCGTGCGGTACGCAAAGCCGCGCTCCACTTGGTCGAGCTGCATAGACGAGACGCCCAGATCAAAAAAGCCAGCCGCCAAACCGTGCTCACGCGCCACCTCAAAGACAGGCCCCTCGCCTGCTGCAATGGCCGTGCCCACGTCATCGAAGCGGGCATTCACGCCCACGAAGCGCTCGCCGAAACCGGCCAGCCGCTCCCGTGCCGCCGCCAAAGAAGCCGAGTCGCGGTCGACGCCCACAACGCGCAGCCGCGGGAACGCGTTCAGAAAATACTCCGTGTGTCCGCCAGCACCCAGGGTGCCGTCGACAAGCACGGCGGTCTCTCCCGCGGCTTCGACAGCCGGCGCAATGAGCTGCGCCATGCGTTCACGCATGACTGGGACATGGCCGTGATTAGCCATGATGTCGTAGTTCTCGCTCATATCGGGCCGTGCCCCCTTTCCTACCGCGTCGTCTCGTGTGACGTGTGGACCGTCAGCCCGCTTAAAAGATCGCGTGCAATTTTTAAGCTGTAGAAGTTATAAAGAAAGTGCGTATAGAGCCCTGTCCGAGGCAGGTTTCTGATATCGGGGAAGTACACCAGAGCATCCGCCTCGGGCAGAGTCCTTACACGCACTGTGAAGTTCTGCAATCCGCCTTATAACAAGCCAGCGAGGACATCGTCCGCGTCGCCTGCCGAGTAGGCATCTTCAGTAGCGGCCTGGTACTCAGCCCACTTGGCTGCGTCCCAGATCTCAAGGAAATCCACGGAGCCAATCACGACGCATTCCTTGGTCAGGCCTGCATAGTCGCGATGTGCCGCCGAAAGGGTGATGCGACCGTTTCCATCGGGACGCTGTTCATCCGCACTCGCAGCGAGATTACGAATGAAGGCACGTGCCTCCGGGTTGGTGCGCGAAACAGCTGCCGCCTTCCGAGCTCGCTGTGCGAACTCTTCCCGCGGATAGACCGCCAAAGAGTGGTCCTGCCCCTTCGTCACCATGAGCCCGCCAGCCAAGTCCTCGCGGAACTTCGCCGGGAGCGTAAGCCGCCCTTTGTCATCGAGCTTCGGAGTGTAGGTTCCCAGAAACATCCCGGGCCCACCTTCCTAATTTTCGAGAACTCCGGTTCCTCTCGTGATGGTCCTTCAGGTCGTGTGCGCGACCCTCCGTTCCACCGCTGCGCCCCACTCTACCCCACTTTCCCCCACCATCAACACCGCGAGACCCATGTTTCGTCGTTGTAATTTTAAAACTCCCAGGCAAAGGCCAAATTTTTCGGTGGGTCAAAATCCCGTGCCCCACCCGCATTGCCCCCGCTTCTTTCCCCCACGTCCCATGTGCCCCACCTTGCCCACTAGCTCGTCGATGCCACCAGTCCCCCACCCCACCTGCGCCTTCCCCGTTCGCTCACTGCGGTGCCGACGCCTCCACAGCGCACCGTCGCATAGAATGTCCGCTGCGCCTGGGCCTGAGT
>NHCFJ05603__coassemble_724_pt1 | contig 26760 bp, 25 predicted proteins | sample NHCFJ05603__metabat2_low_PE_001 | metagenome-assembled genome bin NHCFJ05603 | reverse complement strand
AAGCAAAGCTGAAGGATTACGCCCCGCTACCCTTGCCACGTATCAGCAGATCGCTCAACATCGGATTTTCGCTTTCCCGGCGATACATGACCTTCCCGTTGATCAGCTCACTACACTGCATGTCTCCCAATGGTGGGCCGATGTTGTGGCGAAATACCCAGCAACCGGAGATCGAAACAAGCGAGCGTATGAGAAACTACGGGGGCGCTATAGAGCTTGCCGTCAAATACGGATATATCGAACACAATCCCGTTAAGCTTCGTGCTGCTCGGAAATCGCCCCGTCGCAAACACAAGCCGACGACCATGCGCTACATGCTCAAGCAGCGGGTCTCGCTCGACGCTGGCGACATCGTCGCCTTCTACTCCTATGGCGGCTCCGCTCACTCCGCGAACTGGAAGCTCACCCCCGAGAAGTTCGAAGACCCCAGCGCCCAGGTCGCTCAGGCACAGGCATCGCTCACGCCGGTCGCCAACGCGGATGAGCTCACCGCACAGCGTGGTACGGCCCCTACGTCCGAGGGCACGACCTCCATCACCGTCGACAACAACGGTACGACCACGCACGTCGAGATCCCCGGCGCCCCAGTCCACATGCCGGGCACCGAATAGTCTTAGACGCCGCTGCTTACGCAGCATTCAACGCCCGCGCTCTGTCCGACACAGGGCGCGGGCTTTGTCGAACACGCGTTGTGCGCAACTAGCTGCCATTCCGCACAGACGAAAAGCGCCAGCTCTCCTCATTGTCGGGGAAGAACCGGCGCTGTCGCGGAGGTGTGTGAGGGCTTACTCGCCCTGCTTGCCGATGCGTTCGTCGGCCTTGTCGCGCGCGGAGTTAATCTGGTCAGCCTTGTCCTCGCCGAGCTTGCCCTTCGCGAACTCAGCAGCCTTGTCGAGCCCTTGGTCAGAAATCTGCTCGCCCTTGTCGGAGTTCAGCGCGTCCTTGGCCTTATCGAAGATGCCCATGATAAAAATCCTTTCGTTGCTAATTTCTTAACGCCCACCATCGCAGCGGGTATGACGCCCACCGTAGCGACGCCACCCGAGCCTCGCCACCTAAAGATGAGAAAACCTTAGGATTACCAGTCTCCGCACAGGGTCCTCTACGGGCTGCAGCAGAAGATCACGGCGAGGTCACGCGTGGCAGAGTCCACTCATATGCGCTAGTGACTATCCTTAAAGCTCATGTCATCCCCCTTCTTCGGGCTGGTATGGCCCGGCAAGGACGAGGCCGTGGCTGCAGCGACACGCCCCACCTCAACGCGCCTGCGCCAGCGCACGAGCACCACAAGCCCGCATCACTTCTATACGGGCGATAACGTCGACGTCCTCAAGCATCTGCGCGACGCGCCACAGGCTGGGTGCGGCGGCATCGACGTCATCTACATCGACCCGCCGTACAACACGGGGCGCGACTTCATCTATCGGGACAACTACCGCAGCCGCCGCGAATTCCGCGCTGCGGACCATGGCCGCTGGCACGCGGAGTGGCTGTCCATGATGTACCCGCGTCTCGTGCTCGCGCGCGATCTGCTCAAGGACTCAGGGTTCATCTGTATCTCCATCGGCGAGGACGAGGTGGCCAACCTGCGCAAGGTCGCCGACGAAATCTACGGCGAGGAATGCTTCGCCGGCCAACTCATCTGGAAGAAGGCCGGTACCGGCAAGAATGACTCGCGCTACGCCGTCGTCGAGCACGAATACATCCTCGTCTACGCCAAGTCCCTCGATAACCCTGGCTTCAATCTCGATGTGGGCGCCGAGAAATCCACGCGTTATAACCATGAAGACGAACGCGGACGGTACTCGCTCGTGCGCCTCGACTCGAAGACGCTGGGCTACCTGCCCACCCTCGACTTCCCCATTATAGGCCCGGACGGCAGAGAGTACTGGCCGGACCAACCCGCGGGTCGCGACAAGGTGGCGCGCTGGCGCTGGGGCCGCGACAAGGTCGCCGAGCACCACGATGACTTGGTCTTTCGCCGCGGCTTCGTCTACACGAAGAACTATGAGAGCCGCGGCGCCCGTCCGCGTTCTATTCTCGACGGCGAGCGCTTTGGAGTGACCCGCACCGGCCGACGCGACGTCGAGGAAGCGTTGGGCGTGCGCGGCATCTTCGATTTCCCGAAGCCGGTGCGTCTCGTCCAGCACCTCATTGCGTTGTGCGGGCCTTCCAATGCCAGCGTGCTCGACTTCTTCGCTGGCTCCGGCACGACCGCCCAAGCGGTCTTCGAACTTAATGCCGACGACGGCGGGACCCGCAGCGTCCAGCTCGTCCAGATCCCACAGCCCACGGAGAAAGACTCCGCCGCATTCCGAGCAGGCTACGAGGACCTCGCAGCACTCTGTCTCGCGCGCTTCGAGGCGGCGGCAGCGGCCGCGGGGGCGTCCGTAGCCGTCTGGGATGTCGAGCCCACCGAGCCCACCGAGCCCACCGGAGGCACGAAGAGCATCTAGAGCTTATTCGCCGAGTCCTCAGTGCCGGTCGCGCGGCCGGGAATGGCGAAGAAGTCGAGGACGGCATCAGTAGCAAAGCCTTCCGGCAGGACGTGCGACTTATCGTAGGAACCGCCAGGCCAGACGTGGTTGCCGCCGCCAATGCGGATGTGTACCAGCGGCGCGCGGCAGCCTTTCCACTGCATGCGCAACGAGTTCGAAGCCAGGCGCGACGTGGAGATCTGGTCGCTGCATTGGTTGCGCTTCTGGTCCATCGCGAGGACCTCCATGACCGGGTTGTATGTGGCACCGTGACGGGTTCCGCCAAAGTAGGACACGATCGGGTCGTCGGTGCCGTGGAGATCAAGGCGCCCCACAGGTAGGGGCTCGCCGTAGTGCTCGTTTTCGCTCTCCGCGGCCGACTTACAGCCATCGTGAATCTTGGAGTAATACGCGGCCGAGACGCTGGCGACGGCGTGGAAATACTCTGGCATCTGGCACGCGAGATAGGCCGCAAAACCGCCCCCGTTCGACATGCCCACGGCGTAGATACGTTCGTCGTCGACTGCGTACGTCGCGCGAAGCGAGTCCACGATCTGCTGGACGAACGCGACATCTTCCGCGCCGCTCGTCTTCGCATAGGGAGCCGGCGCCCATGCCTTATCCGTTCCCTGTGCGTACGCAACGATGGCTTCAGAGGAATCAAACCGGGTGTACGCCTCCATCTGGGAGGCCGTTTCGCCCCAGCCGTGGAAACTCAAGACCACGGGCCAGGCACGCGACGGATCGTAGTTCTCCGGAACGTGGAGGATAAACGTTCGACCCGACGGCAGGTTGATGGTCTTCGACTCCCCCGGCTCCGGTCCCGCCAACGGTGAGGAGGCGGGGATGCCGAGGCTGGGTTCCCATTGCGTCGCTCCCGTGGTCGTCACGGCGGCGGGATCGGTGAGTCCTTCGTCCGGATCGTCCCGGGCGCCGCATCCAGCCAGCAGGCCGCAGACAGTCAGTGCGCCCAGCACGGCGCGTGCACGATCGGACATGCGTGAGCTCCCGGGTGTCCTGCTCATAGTCACGAAGAGCTCGTCCGTCCTTTCTGCCAAGCCTGCCATAGTTCGTGGTATCGACCGTTCAACGCTACCAGCTCTGCATGCGTGCCCCGCTCACTCACCCGTCCGTCTTCCATGACGAGGATCTGATCCGCCTGTGAGGCTTGGTCAAGCCGGTGCGCAACGACGAGCGCCGTGCGCCCGCGCGTGACCTCATCCGCTGCTTCTTCCAACGCACCCGCGCCCACGGAACCGGCCTCCGCCGTCGCCTCGTCCATGACGATGACGCGCGGGTCGAGCAGCAGAATACGCGCCAGCGCCAACTGCTGTGCCTCCACAGGTTCGAGCTGGATGCCCTGCGCGCCGACCTCGGTATCGAGTCCATCGGCGAGGTGCTCCACCCAGTCCGCCCGCACCCGACGCAGCGCGTCGCGCATGTCCTCATCGGTGGCATCCGGCCGCGCCAGCTGGAGATCCTCGCGCAACGTTCCGGAGAAGACGTGCACGTCTTGCGAAATCATTGCCAAACGAGCGACGCGTTCGGTATCCGAAAGGTGCGAGACCTCCACGCCGTCGACGGTCACCGTGCCTTCATCGGGCACGCGCAAGCCCGCGAGGAGCGCCGCGACAGTAGTCTTTCCCGCGCCGGACGCGCCAACGAGAGCCACCATGTCGCCCGGGTGGAGGTGAATGGAGATATCGTCCACGGCCCAGCCCTCGCCGTAGCTGAAGGAGACGTGATCCATGCGCACCTCGCCCACCTTGCTCGGCGCGCCCGCAGGCGGCGTGGACTGTGGCGGGTCCATGACCACGCCTACGATGCGCGCGAGCGACGCGTAGCCCGACTGAATGGTGTCCAGCACACGCATGAGTCCCATGAGCGGACCGCGCAGACGGATGAGCATGAGCATCGCCGCCGTGACAGCGCCCACCGTCATGGCGCCCGTGCGTACCGTCCACAAGCCGACGAGCAGACCGGTGGTCACCATGACGAACTCCACCGTCGTGAGCCACGACTGCAGCACCATGAGCGTGCGCCGCGCGCTAAAGCCGTAATCGACGACGTCCTGGCTGGCTTCGCGGATATTGTCGTGCGTGCGTTCCTCCAGTCCGAAGGCACGCACAGTCGCCCGTCCGCGGATGGCCTCGAGAACCCGCCGGGCGCGATCGGCCATGGCGGCGCGCTGCGCAGCGTACCGACCCGGCGCGACGCGCAGGTAACGCTGAGCCGCAAAATAGTAGATGGGTGCTGCCGCGACAACCACGAGGAGGAACTGCCAGTCGAGCGACACGAGCGCCACCGCCGTCGTGAGGATGGCGAAGACCGAACTCGACAGCACGGGCACCGTCTCCGTCACCGCGGCCGAAAGCTCCGCCACGTCATCCGTGGAGCGCGAGACGAGATCGCCGGTGCCGGCTTCCTCGACGCGGTGTGTGGGCAGGCCCAGAGCCGTACCCACCATGTCTTCGCGCAGGTTGGCGATCACGCGCTCCGTGATACGGGAGAGCAGATAGAATCCTCCCGCAGACAGCGCCGCGCCCAGCAAGGCGCAGACGGCGAGGCCCACGCCGATGACGAGAAGGTTCGCGCCGCCGCCAGCGATGACGGCATCCACGATCCGCCCCAGCAGGATGGGGATAAAGATATTGGCCACCGAGCCGGCCGCCAGCAGCACGATGGCTGCGGCAAACTGGCCCTTGGCGCCGGGGACCTGCGCAACATGGCGGCCCACGACGTGACGGACGTCCGGCCACGCGGCAGTAGGGAAACTCAAGGCCATGGGCTATGCCTCCGCTTCCTGCACATCGGCGGTGACGTCCACAGCGACGGTCTGCCACGCGGGCGCCGAGGTGTAGATGACCGTCGTCTGCCCGGCGCGATGGGCGGCCACGCGCTCGGCAATGATAACTTCCGTCACGGAGTCCACGGCGGTGGTGGGGTCTTGGAGGATGAGGATGGGGGCATCGGCAGCAATGGCACGGGCAAGCGCCACGCGCTGGCGCTGGCCACCCGAGAGGTTGCCGCCGTTCTCACCCACCTCGCGCTCCGGCCCGCCGGGGATATCGTCCGCGGCGGCGACCCACAGTGCCTCGCGCGCCTTCTCTGGATCTTCGTGCACGTTGGACAACACGCTGCCCTCGAACAGGTCCGACTGATGCGGTGCCACGATGGCCGTCTCGTGCAGCAGGTACTCCAGGCCTTCCGGAGCCTGTGCGTCGACGACTGTGATGCCGCGCGGCAACGCGGGAAGCTCCACCTCTGGATGCTCTGCGAATCCCGCGCCGAGCACCGCCCGGATGCGCTTGCCCGAGGCCTGCGCATTGGCCCACCGCGAGGCTATATTCTTTCCCAACATCGTCATCGGCGTGATGATGAACTGGGTCAGACCCACCACAGAGATGAGCTCGCCGATCGTGATGGAGCCCTTCAGCGCGAGGCTGCCCGCCGCCAGCGCCACGAGCACGACGTAGACGGCGCCCACGGTTTCCGTCGTCGCGTTGAGCTTCGCCCGGGCGCCGTCCGCGGCGACCGTCTTCGTATAGGCAGTATCAGAGACCGCCGCGTAGCGCGAGCGCACCGTGTCGATGGCGCCGAGGCCTTTTAGAATGCGCAGACCCTGTACCACGTCTGTCGCCGTGGCCGCGGCCTTGGCGAGCGCCGCCTGCCGCGCACCCGAGCGATGCCGCAAAGGCTTCGCAGCGCGCAGGGAAATGAGCACCACGATAGGCCCGCCCACGAGCACGGCGAGCCCCAAAGGAAGATTGACCAAGGAGACCATCGTTGCAACGTAGATAATCGAGGTCACCTCGGCAACCGGGAAGACCGTCATGAATACCGCATCGCCCACGCGCTGCGTATCTGTTGACGCGATGGCAAGCAGCTCCCCCGCCGTGCGCCGCGGACCCGCCATGCCGCGCGGATCCTGGATGCGATCCGTGACAGCCATGCGCAGTTCGTGTCCCACTTCGAGCATCGCGAGCGAGAAGAGGTTGCGTGCCCACCAGTTCGCCAGGCCGTTGATGAGAAAGGACACGGCCAGCGCCATGAGCCACAAGCCCAGGTGACTCAGCGAACCCCGTGCTATGGCGTCATCGATTGCGCGCCCCACGAGCACCGGAGTTAAACCGTTGGTGACGAAGCCGAGCGACATGAGTACGGCGGCCGGCATCGTGCGGCGCTTGCGCAGCAGAACCGTTTTGATGAGCCACCGCTTGTCATCGGGCGCGGGGAGAGAACTCATAACGAACTAGTCTAATAGACCGCCCGCCACGCGCCCGGCTACATTGTGTAAACGATGTCTTTTGATTCACTCCACCCCGCCCCGGAGAACTTCCCCAGCTACCGCAAGCCCTCGGAGAAGTCCGCGCCGGAGTTCCGCACTACCGCGCACCGTCAGGCCTCCGCTCGTGCCTTCGCCAGCGGCGCGGATGAGTATGCCGACGTGCGTCCCGGCTACCCCGCCGAGGTCGCCGCACTTATCGCCGATGCTGGTCGCGTTCTCGATGTCGGCGCTGGCACGGGAAAGCTCACGGCGACGCTCACCAATTCTGAGGTGCTCGCCTGCGACCCCTCGCCCGATATGTGCCGGGTCCTGCGCGCCGGGCTGGGGCTTCCCGTCTGGCGGGCCACTGCTGAAGCCACCGCGCTTTCCGATGCCGCCCTCGACGCCGTCGCTTGTGCCCAGACGTGGCATTGGGTCGATGGTGCCCGCGCCAACGCCGAGTTCGACCGCATCCTGCGTCCAGGCGGGCGCGTCTTGCTTGCATGGAATACCCTCGACGTGCACTCCGACCCGTGGATCCTGCGTCTGGCGCGCATCATGCACTCCGGCGATATTCAGAAAGAAGGCTTCTACCCCGCCATCGACGACCCGTGGGAGCTCACAGAGGAACTCCGCCTGCGGTGGTCCATGCCGCTTACCCCTGAGCAGCTGCACCGCCTCATGCACACGCGCTCCTACTGGCTGCGCAACGGCGAGGAGATTCACGAGCGCATGACGCACAACCTCAACTGGTATCTCTTCGAGCACATGGGCTTTAAGCCCGGGCAGCAGCTCGAGATTCCCTATCGCACGGACGCTTTCGTCTATACGCGGGCGTCCTAAGCACCGCACACCATGTCTCAATCGCGTCGCGCTTCGCGCCGGGCCCGCAGGATAGCGAACGCCGCGCGGCACCGAAGTGCGCGCGCGGCGTATAAATGCCAGCCAGCTTAGAGGACGACGGTAGCGAGCAGGGAACCGACCACGCAGGACGTGAGCACCGAGATGAAGCCCGGAATGATAAACGAGTGGTTGATTACGAACTTGCCGATGTGCGTCGTGCCTGTGCGGTCGAAGCCGATGCAGGCGAGGTCAGACGGGTAGGTCGGCAGGATGAAGTAGCCGTACGCAGCACCGTAGAAACCAACGATGATAGCGGGGTCGATGCCCAACGACAGACCGATAGGCGCGAGGGCGACGAGGGCCGCGGCTTGGGAGTTGACCAGCTTCGACACAATGAGCAGGGCGATAGCGTAGGCCCACGGAGCGGACTGGACGATGCCGCCCAGGGCGCTTTCCAGTGCGTCGATGTGAGTCACGAAGAAGGTGTCTGCCATCCACGCGACACCGAAGACCGAGAACACGGCGGTCATACCGGCTTTGAAGACCGGGGTCGTGGCGATCTTCTTGTTGTCGACCTTGCAGAAGATGAGGATGACGGCACCGGCGACGAGCATGACCATCTGGATGACCAGGTTCATGGACAGCTTCTCCAGCTCGCCGTCCTCGCCCGGGAAGGACGGGCGCAGAACGTCGAAGGCGCCAAGGACGACGACGATGGCGATAGCGGTGAGGAAGACGATAACGGAGTGCTTAGCGGAAGCCGGGAAGACCTCACCGAGCAACGAGTGGCCAGCCGACTGGACGGACTGTGCGAACTCCGGATCCTTCATCTTCTCTTGGAAGGCCTCGTCCTTGTCGAGGTCCTTGCCGCGGCGCAGGGACCATAGGGCGGCGAGGATAACACCGCACAGCGAGGCCGGCATGGCGACCATGAGGATCTGCGGGATGGAGTACGAGACACCGGTAACACCGGCGTTCTCCGCGATGATGGAGGCGAGCGACACCGTGGCGACGGACACCGGCGACGCGGTAATACCCATCTGCGCCGACGTCGAAGAGACAGCCATCGGGCGCTCCGGGCGAATGCCCTTCTTCAGGGCGATGTCCTCGATGATCGGGAACATGGTGTAGACGACGTGGCCGGTACCGCAGAGCACGGTGAGGAACCACGTGGTGAGCGGGGCGAGAATGGTGATGCGCTCGGGGTGAGCGCGCAAGAATTTCTCTGCGAATTGCATCATCACTTCTAGACCTCTGGCCTGTTGCAGCGTGGCCGCACAGCCGATGACCGCGATGATGGTGAGCATGACCGACACCGGGGGCTCGCCTGGCCTAAGACCAAAGACGAAGACCATGATGACGAGGCCAATACCGGAAATGAGACCGAGCCCCAAGCCACCGTAGCGCGTGCCAAGTAGCAGCGCGGAGAGGATGACAATGATTTGGAGAACGATCGCGAGACCCGAGGTCGGGTCAAGGATGGAGGCAAGCATGACGCGCCCTTCCGAACTCGTTGAAGGTTCTGAGAATGAAACTGTGTACTTTCTCCATCTTATGCGACCGGACATAACCAAACATAAGGCAACATAAGCGGGAAAAGTCACATCCGAGGAATGCCGGTTTTCGGTACCTTATGATCTATAATGGCTGCATAACGCACGTACTGTTATCCGGGGCGACGCTTTCGCCCACGCCGAACTTCGGACGTTTCGTTAGCATCCCCCATACCATCGCGCACCGGTTGTTATATCCAGTATGCGCCGCACCAAAGACGAATAATCCCCCTCGCTCTACCGCCCAAGAGCGGCACAGCGAGGGGGATTCCTTGTCTAGGCCCCAAAGTCTAGCGCTTGCGCTTATCGCGACGCTCGCGCACGCGGACGGCGATGCGCACAGGCGAGCCATGGAAGCCGAAGCGCTCACGGAACTTGCGCTCCAGGTAGCGGCGGTAACCGGCGTCGAGGAAGCCCGTGGTAAACAGCACGATGGTCGGCGGCTGCGTGCCCGCCTGCGTAGCAAAGAGCACGCGCGGCAGACGGTTGTTTTTCATCGGCGGCGGATTCGCAGCGATGGCCTCGCGCAGCCAGGTGTTGAGCTGCCCGGTGGACACGCGCTGGTCCCAGGACTCGAGGGCCTCGAGCATGGCCGGCTCCAGTTTCTGGAGAGCACGGCCGGTCTCCGCAGAGATATTGACGCGGGTGACCCACGGCAGGTGGATGAGCTGCTCGTCGATTTCGCGGTCCAGGTAGTAACGGCGGTCCTCGTCAACGAGGTCCCACTTGTTGAACGCGATGACGAGCGCCTTGCCGGCCTCGAGCACCATGTTGAGGACGCGCTGGTCCTGCTCCGAGATTTCCTGCGAGGCGTCGATGAGCATGACGCAGACCTCGGCAGCGTCGATGACGCCGCGGGTACGCAGGGACGCGTAGTACTCGTGGCCCTGGGCGTTCTTGACCTTCTTGCGCAGGCCTGCCGTGTCAATGAACTTCCACAGCTTCTGGTCGAGCTGAACGAGCGAGTCAACAGGATCGACGGTGGTACCCGCCGCGTTATCGACGACGGAACGCTCCTCGCCGGTGAACTTGTTGAGCAGCGAGGACTTGCCCACATTCGGCTTGCCCACGAGCGCTACGCGACGCGGACCCGAGGTGATGGACGGGTGGCGCGGCTGGTCCGGGAAGAGACGCAGAATCTCGTCGAGGACGTCGGCGCCGCCGCGGCCGTGCTGTGCGGAGACCGGCCACGGATCGCCAAGCCCCAGCGCGTAGAACTCCGCCATGTCCGCATACATGTTGTCCGAGTCGAACTTATTGGACACGAGGATGACGGGGAACTGGGACTTCTGCAGCTTCTTCGCCATGACGGAGTCAGTCTCCGTGATGCCCACGCGCGTGTCGACGACGAAGACAATGACGTCAGCGGTCTCCATGGCGGCCTCAGCCTGGCGCGCGATGGCAGCATGGATGCCCTTGACGTTGGGGTCCCATCCGCCGGTGTCCTGGACAAGGAAACGGCGGCCGTTCCACTCGGCGACATAAGAAATACGGTCGCGGGTAACACCTGGATGGTCCTCGACGACGGCCTCGCGGCGGCCGAGGAAACGGTTGACAAGCGAGGACTTGCCGACGTTCGGGCGACCCACGACGGCCACGGTGCAGAGGTTCTCCTCGACGTGACCGTCAGCATTGACGCCATACGAGGCCTCAATCTCGGCCCATTCCTCATCCGTGAGGTCGTCCTCGTAGTCTTCGCCATAGTCGGCCTCGCCGAATTCAGACTCGTCAAAGTCCTCGGCGTCGAAGTCTTCATCGAAGTCGTCATCGTCGACCCCCTCGTAGCCGTCGACGACAGCGATTTCCTTCGCGTCCTCGTCGAGGTCGAAGTCGAACTCCGAGACATCGAAGTCGGACGACGCCCACTTCTGGCTCGAGGAGACGGTTTCTTCTTCCATCTTGCCTTGCGGGTAGTGGAACTCGGTCTCGAATTCCTCCGGCTGGCCGCCGGTGTTGGTGTTCTTAGCCACGCGCGGACTCCTTAATGATGGCGGTGAGACGCTGCAGGACCTCCTGCAGCGTGAGCTCAGTCGTGTCGACCACGACGGCGTCCTCGGCCGGACGCAGCGGCGACGTGGCGCGGGAAGAATCCGCGGCGTCACGACGCTCGACGTCGGCGAGCACGGTGTCGAAGTCAGAGGCAATGCCTGCGGCGACGTTTTGGTCATAGCGACGCTGCGCACGGACCTGCGCCGAGGCGGTCATGAAGATCTTCACGGGGGCATCGGCAAGCACCACGGTGCCAATGTCGCGGCCCTCGACGATAGCGCGATGCGCCTGGGCTGCCAGCTTGCGTTGCAGGTCGACCAGGTTCTGGCGGACCTCCGGGATGGCGGAGACGGCCGAGACGTTGCGGGTCACCTCGTCTTCGCGGATGACCTTGGAGACGTCCTCACCGGCGAGCAGCACCTGCTTGGAATCCGGATCATCGGAAACCTCGAGCGGCAGGTCTGCGGTCGCGGCAATAACGGCCTGCGTATCGGCGGGGTCCACGCCAGCGCGCAGGACGGCAAGCGTCGCGACGCGGTACATGGCGCCGGTGTCGACGTACTTGGCGCCCACATCCTTGGCGAGCTGGCGGCACGTGGAGGATTTGCCGGTGCCGGACGGGCCGTCGACGGCCACGATGAGTCCATTGTTAGGCATATTGCTCAGCATTTACATCTCCACCGCGTTGTACAGGCTGGTCAGTTCGTTCGAGTTGAGCGCGCGGAACGCACCCGGGGTGAGCTCGCCCAGCTGCACCGTGTGCAGCTTGGTGCGCACGAGGCGCTGGACCGGGTAGCCGGCCTCCTTGAGCATGCGACGCACAATGTGCTTGCGGCCTTCGTGCAGCTCGACGCGCACGAGGGAATAGCCGCCGTTCTTATCCACAATCTGCGCGAAGTCGGCCTTGGCCAAGCCGTCATCGAGCTCGATGCCGGCCTTGAGCTGCTTGATCAACTTGTTGCCTCCCTCACCGAGCACCGTGGCGAGGTAGGTCTTTTTAATGCCGTACTTCGGGTGCATGAGGCGATTGGCAAGCTCGCCGTCGTTGGTGAGCAGGAGCAGGCCCTCGGTGTCCGCGTCAAGGCGGCCCACGTGGAACAAACGCTGGCCCGCCGCCACGCGGTCGGAGACCAGGTCGCCCACGCACGGGCGGCCCATGTCGTCATGCATGGTCGACTGCATTCCGCGCGGCTTGTTGAGGATGAAGTACTGCATGTTCTCATTGACGTTGATACGCACGCCGTCGACTCGGATAACATCGACATTCGGGTTGACGCGCACGCCCTGCTGCATGACGATTTTTCCGTTGACCTCGACGCGACCGGCGTCGATGAGGATCTCGGCGTGGCGGCGCGAAGCGACGCCAGCCTTGGCGAGCACCTTCTGGAGGCGTTCCCCGTTACCATTATTTCCGCTGTCCTGGTCAGCTCCGCTGACCAGCCAGTCGGCGCCGAGTTCCCGCGCGACGGAGTCGGCGGTGGCGTTCTTGGTGCGGTCAGATTTCTTCACGTGCTGGCGGCGGGCCGGCTTGGCATTCGAGACCAGCATGTCGCTGGCTCGCTGCTTCTTGTCCGGTGTGCCGTCGCGGCGAGCGGGTGGGGTCACGATAATCACGTGTCCTTTTCTTGTGTATGCAGTTGCCGCCTGGCGCCTTGTTCATTCCGGTTGAAATCTCGCGAGCTCCTGCTCGCGGGGCGCTGGACGTGGAAACGCTTTGTTTACCGCAGGCCATCCTACCCCCGAATGGTCTGGCCGTGGTATTCGCGAACTTTCGGGTGTTAGTACTCCTCAAGGATGGAGTCCACGTCCGGCAGCAGCGGCGCCAGGTCTGGCAGGCGCTGCAGCGAGTCGATGCCGAGCAGCTCAAGGAAGAGCTCCGTGGTCTCGTATTGGTGGGCCAGACCCTCGTGCTCAATCTCGCGGATGAGTCCGCGCAGGGTGAGTGTGCGCATGACGCCATCCACGTTGACGCCACGCACGGCGGCGACCTGCGCGCGCGTGACGGGCTGACGGTAGGCGACGACCGCGAGGGTTTCCATCGCGGCACGAGAAAGCTTGGTCTGGCTGCCGTCGAGAAGGAATCCTTCGACGGCCTCTGCGTTGTCTTTGCGTGTGTAGAGGCGCCAGCCCTCCCCTGTTTCACGAAGGTCGAACCCTGAGCCACGCTCGTCGAATTCCCTCGCAATGGCGCGCAGGTGGTCACTGACCACGGTGGGCTCCAGCTCGAGGGCGCGCGCCAAAGCCTCGACGGACGCGGGGGCGTCGAGGACGAGCAGAATCGACTCGAGACGCGAGCGCTGCTGCGAGATGAGCGGCAAGGCGGGACGCGGCTGGGAATTATCCATGGCTTCGCAGTCTAATCCCAGTTGGCCGCCGCGACGACGGCCGGGTCGACGTCGAGGCCAGTCCATGCAACATCGAGGGGGCCGAGCGACTCCTCCTGTTGCGCGTCGACGGCCTTCGCTTTGTAGAGCTCCAACAGCGCGAGGAAGCGGCCGACGACCTCCATGGACACGGTGCAGTCACGGGTGAGCGCGGCAAAGGACATCCAGTTGTCTTGCCCCAGCAGCTTAAGCGTCGTGAGAATCTTTCCTGCCTGCTCGGGCACGGAGACGGCCACGTGGTGAATGTGGCCCGTCGCCACGCCCTCGGGCGGCTTGGGACGGAAGACGCTGGCGGCAAGCTCAGCGAAGCTCGCGGGCGTGTGACCGAGGGTGACCGGCGGGAGCAGCTCCGCGAACTGTTCCTCCATGCCCACCGCGCGGGGATAGCTGCGGCGCGCTTCGCGCTGCCAGCGCGCCATGAGGTCTGCGACCTGTTTGTAGGCCTTGTACTGAAGCAGACGCGCGAACAGCAGGTCGCGGGTCTCGAGGAGTTCCAAGTCTTCCAAGTCAGAGACCTCGCCGCGGGGCAAGAGGCGCGCGGCCTTGAGATCGAGAAGGGTCGCGGCGACGAGAAGAAACTCCGTGGTCTCGTCGAGGTCCGCCGTGGCGCCGAGCTCACGGGTGTAGGCGACAAATTCGTCAGTGACCTCGGAGAGCGCGACGTCCGTAACGTCCATTTTCTTCGACGAGATCAGCTGCAGAAGCAGGTCGAAGGGCCCCTCGAAGTTCTTCAGGGCGATGTGGAAGCCGTTGATCTCCGGTTGGACGTCCTCCTGGTTGGGTGCTTGAGAAGGCGCGGTGGGATGAGTAGCGTTCACTACTTCGAGGTGCGCTCGATGACCTCGCGGGCGAGGTCGCGGTATTGCTTCGCCGCCTGCGAATTCGGCGCCCACGTGGTGATCGCCTCGCCGGCGACAGACGTCTCCGGGAAACGGACGGTGCGCGTGATGACGGTGTCAAAGACCTTGTCTCCGAAGTAGTCGACGACGCTCGACATGACCTCGCGGGCATGCTTGGTGCGACGGTCATACATGGTAACGAGGATGCCGAGGATCTCCAGATCGAAGTTGATGCGCTCGGCAACCTTTTCCACCGTGTCCGTGAGCAGTGCCAGGCCGCGCAGGGAGAAGAACTCGCACTCCATCGGGATGATGACTCCCGCCGAGCAGGCCAAGGCATTGACGGTGAGCAGGCCGAGGGACGGCTGGCAGTCAATGATGATGAAGTCGTAATCGCGGCGCACGGGGCGCAGCGCACGGGCGAGCGTGTGCTCGCGGCCGACCTCGTTGACGAGCTGAATCTCCGCCGCGGACAAGTCGATGTTGGCAGGAACGAGGTCGAGGCCCGCGATGGGCGTGCGCTTAATGGCGGAGTGAATGGACACCTGATTGTCGAGCATGACGTCGTAGATGGTGTCTTCAATCTCGTCGTGCGTCAGGCCGAGGCCGGCGCTCAATGCACCCTGCGGGTCCAAGTCAACGAGGAGGACTTTACGTCCAGCTTCCGCGAGGCACGCGCCCAAGTTAATGGTCGAGGTGGTTTTACCCACGCCGCCTTTTTGATTACACATGGACAAGATGGTTGCGGGACCGTGGGACTCCAGCGGAGCCGGCTCCGGGAGCTCACGCACCGGGCGACCAGTTAGGCCCACCTCTACTTCGGAGGCGTCGAAGAGGCCGTCCTCACTCATAGTCACACCTACTTCCTTGACTTCTACCGATGCATCGCTCACCGACGGGGCTGCCAGCATGCCCGTCGGCGCGCCGTCTTACAGCCGTGTCATTTCCCTTTGACGTATCTTACAGCGTACCCGCCGCCGCGCAACCACGACGCATAACCCTCAAAGCCTCCGGAAAGTAAAGGATAAAGGCTAGACTATAGCGTCGTTTAGTGCGCGGAGCGACGCTTGCGAGCCAGTGCGACGAGGGCGGCGATGAGCGCCACAATGAGGACAACGATGACCACACCGGCAACGATGAGCTTGGTGTTGGAGGAATCCGCCGAATCATGCGCAGTCTGTTCCTTCTCGAGCTGCTCCCTCGTGGCATGGTCAGCGGACGCGTAGTGCGGGTCGCGCAGGGTGACGTCCGCGACCACGCCGGAACCATCCTCACGGATGAGCTGCATGATAAACGGGTTGTCCGGTGCTTGGCCCTCGGGGTAGGTCAGCGTAAGGGTGCGCGCGGTGGCATTGATATCGCGCTGGACGCCCTCAATAATGTTTCCGTCCGCGTCGATATAGCGCAGCGTCACGCTGTTGCGGTCCATGTCCTTGAAGCGGTTATAGAGATCGACCGCCTGGCTCACACCCATCTGGGCCGTAATGACGTTGTCCTTGATGGTCGACTCGAGGTAGATGTGCTCGGCTGCGGTGGCATCAGCGGGGCTCGCCGCCGACCGTGCGGGCTTCTCCCCCGGCACAACGGGAAGGTTCGCGTCAGCCTCACCACTGGTCGCGTCACCCGCGGCGCCGCCGTTCGTCCCCTCGGCAGTACCTCTGTCGCCCTCGGAGCCGCCAGCGCCGGTGGAGCCGTCGCCGCCGTTCTCGCCTTGCGTGCCCTCACTGCCCGAGCCATTGCCAGAAGCACCGTTGCCTCCGCCGTTGCCGGTGCCACCGACGTCGGCATTCTCCGGCGCGGTCGAGACGAGCGTGACGGTGCCGGAATAGCCTTGGTAGCTCACCGGGATGGAGACCTGGCCGCCCTCAGCGGGGGCGGTGATCGTGGCGGAACCTCCGGATGCCGAGACGGACCAGCCGCCGCCGGAATAGGAGGCTTCGACAGGTACGGGCAAGGAAACCGTGCTCGTTTGGCCCGCGGCGACGCTCACGGGAGTCGCGAGCATGGATTGGACGGCCTCCGAAGTCAGGCCCTCGGGAATCTGCGCGGAGGCCGCGGGAACGGGTGACTCGCCAAGCGGTGCGAGGATGGCCGGGGCAGCGAGAGCCGGAGCGGTAAGCGCCGCGGCGGCGCAAGCGGCAGCCAGAGGGCGGCGCGAGGGCAGGAACACGGAGTGGGAAGTCGTCGGCACGGGTGGGATCACAACCTTTATGGTCGACGCGGTACTCACTGTGCCGCGCGAGTGAACGATGAACAGAAGATGAACGGGCCTAGTCTAGCCACCACAGTGGCCGGCCCGGAAACTACGGGCTTAGGCGCGCGGGTGGGCTGTGCGCCAGACCTCACGAAGCGCATCGGCTGTGACGTGCGTGTAGATCTGCGTCGTCGTCACCGAGGAATGACCTAGGAGTTCTTGGACGGTACGCACGTCGGCGCCGCCTTCAAGCAGGTGCGTAGCAAAGGAGTGCCGCAAGGTGTGTGGCGAGACCTTCGCGTCGAGTCCGGCGCGATGTGTGGCGGTCTGCAGCACGGCCCAGGCGGATTGCCGCGTGAGCGGGTTGCCCCGGGTATTGAGGAAGAGCGCGGGCGTACGTCCCCTGCTCAGCACAGGACGCGCACGCACGAGATAGGCGCGCACGGCGGCCCGCGCCTTGGAGCCCACGGGCACGAGGCGTTCCTTGTTGCCCTTACCGGTAATCCGCAGGACGCCGGGTGTGCCGGGCTCAGATTCGAGTGCGTCTTGGATGTCGTCGACGGCCAGGCTGACGACCTCAGAGATGCGGGCGCCGGTGCCATAGAGCAGCTCGAGCAGCGCCCGGTCGCGCACGTCGATGGGGCTCGCGGCCTCCCCGTCCGGGACGGAATCGATAAGCCGTGCGACCTCGTCGACCGAGAGAGTATCCGGCAGATGCTGCGGTGGGGCGGGCGGCGAGACCTCCGAAGCGACGTCGAGGCCCAGCACGCCCTCGGCGACGGCAAATTTGTGGAGGCCGCGCGCGACCACGAGGGCACGATTGGCCGAGGATGCCGCCATGGTGGAACGCAGCGACGCGAGGTAGGCCTCGACATGGGAGCGGGTGACGTCGCCGAGATCCTCGATCCCAGATTCGGCGAGCCAGCCGAGATAGCGGCGCACATCGCGCCGATAGTTGCTCAGCGTATTGGATGACACGCCCCGCTCGACGGCCAAGTGGTTCAGCCACGTCGCGGCAATGCGCTGGGCCGGGGTCGCGGGTTCCCCATGGTGTGCGGGCAGGTCAGGCTGAGAGGAACTCACAGCTTCTTCATGTCCGGGCCCTGGCGGCGCGCGGCGAGGGACTGGGGACGCAGGTCAAAGGGGGCATCGGCACGCCGGGTGGCCCCGCCATGGTTGATGACGCGATCCGCGGCGAGGATGCCACCCACGGCGATGGAGTTGACGATCTCACCGGAAAGAACCTTCGCGACAGCCTCCTCGAGCGGCAGCCACAGGAAGTCCATGTCTGCCTCCTCGTCGCCCACAGCGTGGAGCGCCTCCACCTCGTGGAGACCGCGCGCGAGAAAGACGCGCACGGCCTCTTCGCAAAAGCCCGGCGAGGTGACGAGGTCTGCGAGCGTCGCCCACTGCTCAGCGGCAAGCCCGGCCTCTTCCTGCAGCTCGCGCTGGGCGCCGGTGAGTTCGTCTTCGCCCTTCATGTCGAGCAATCCTGCGGGCAGCTCGAGCAGGTGGCGGTCGACGGAGCGGCGGTACTGGTTCACCATCGCGATACGTCCCTGATCGTCCACCGCGGCGATGGCCACGGCGCCGAAGTGCTCAACGACCTCGCGGCTGGCCACGTGGCCATCGGGCATGGCGACCTCGTCGCGGCGCACCGCGATAATCGGTGCGTCAAGGAGCAGCTCCGAGCTCAGAGTCTTAAATTCATGCGACATTGCCTGTCATCCTTTCCAGAGGTTAGCTGGCGGCATCCGGCAGCGGCGGCGCGGCGGCATCGACATCCGCGGCCGCACCATAGGCCCCATGGCCGCCGTCGAGCTGCTCGCGCACCGCGAGCACCGTCGCCATGCGCGCCCATGAACGGTCGATCGAATCGACCGTAGAGACCTCGTTGTCCTTCGCGGAGCGGAGCTTGCCGATGACTCCTTCATCCGACGTCGACTCTATCCTTCCGGCGAGCACGGCGTTGCGGCCCGTCTTATTCAAGGCCGTGAGCATGGCCGAAAGGTTATCGGACTTGAACGCATCGCCCGCAGTCCCCGACGTCTTGCCGTCGATGACGACGATGGCCTGGGCGGGCAGAATGGTCCCATCCTCGTAGTCGATGAATCCGGCATCGCGCAGCGCTTGGAGCACCGTCGCGCGGTCGGCAACGGAGGCCAGCGGTTGCGTGGATTCCGGATCCATGTAGAGCGCAGCGCCGAGGGACTCCCCTGCGTGAGTGCCCATGTCCTGCTGCTTGGTAGACAGCTGCGCGCCGGCGGGCAACGTGTTGGCGATAAGCGACTGGAGCTCGTCCGCGCGCGAATGATCGAAGAAGGCATCCGCCAAGTCAATGGTTCCGGCGTCCTCGATGTCCGCGGAGGCGAGCAGCGCCTTGATGCCGTCCACCTCGTTGCTTTGCGCATTCGACGTCGTCATGACGAGCACCGGGCGGTTGGCGAGGCTGCCATCCACCATCGTGGGCGACAGCTCGGTGACGACCGAGTCGCCGGACTTGGACTGCGCCTGCAGCACCTGGTTGTCCTGAACGACCTGGCGGAATTCATCGCGCACGGCGTCATCGCCACCCGCAGAACCCGCGACCGTGGGACCCAGCGCGAATGCGCCGATGGCCACACCCACGGCCACCCCGAAGCCAATGCCTGCAATGACCGGGCCGGAAGAAGAAAATCGCTGTGGCATTAGTTAAACCATCCTGCGACGGTCTCGGTGAGGTTGGACCACGTGGCCGAGAGGTTCTCGCCGAAGGAGGCGTCGCCGCCCAAGCCCGCGATGAGAACGATGACGGCGAGCGCAACGAGGATGCCGAGCAGCGCCCACAGCCAGCCCAGGCTTGCGCCTGCCGGTGCCGTGTACAGCGTGATGACGGAGTCCGCGTCGACGAGCTTCGTGCCTGTCTTCATGCGCGCGAGCAACGCCGCGGGCGTCGCGTGTGCCTTGTCCGCAAAGATATCGTCGAGGTCAACAGAGCCGCCCACCTGCACGATCATGTCCGCTTCCTGGAAGTCCGCGAGCAGCAGCGCCAGGTCCGTCGAGGAATCCGTCGCGGACGGGAAGGTCATCGCACCCACGCCCAGGTCCTGAATCTTCTCCAGGCCCGGTGCCGTGCCATCCGGCGTGGCCGGCAGGATGACGCGCGCGCCCGAACGCAGCGTCTCCGCCTTGACCGTCTCCGGGTTTGCCACGATGAGATCCGGGCTGTAGCCCATCTCCACGAGCGAGTCTGCTGCGGAGTCGACGCCCACGATGACGGGCTCGTATTCGCGAATGAAGTTGCGCAGCAGCTTCACCTTCGCGCGGTGATCCCCACTGGGCGAGACGACCATGACCTTGCGGCCGCGCATCTCCACCCCCGACTCAGGAATACCCAAGCCGTCGATGAGTAGCGGGCCTTCCGAGTGGATGAACTGGATGGAGTTGCCGAAGAAGGCCTCCATGTGATCGATGAGGTTGCGCTCGGCTTCGGCAAAGCGCGCCTGCGCCTGGCCGCGCTCGATGACGGTGCCAGAGCCAATCTGCTTGTCTCCCAGATAGACGGTGCCGTCATCAGTGAGACGCGCCTTCTTCCCGTCCTTCATCGCCTCGAGGAACTGCGGGCCCACGCCCTCCACGAGCTGTGCTTCGGCGTCGAGCAACATGTGCGGGCCGTAGTTGGGAATGCTGCCGGTGCTAAATTCCGCGGTGTTGATGACCACGGCCGGCTTCAAGTCCACCAGCTGCTGGGCTTCCTGACGAGAGATATTCGCGGCGTCGACCACGGCGAAGTCCCCCGCGCCGAACTTCTTCAGTCCTTTGCCGCCGGGCGTGCAATCGCGCAGAGTGCCAGTGACACCGGGTGCGTCGGTAGTGCGAGAAAACAAACTCATGCGCGCGATTGTCCCACTTCTGGGCCTCCCAGCGTGGGAGGCGCGCGGCAGCATCCCCAGCTCGGGCCTATTTCTTCGCTTTCTCCTGCGGTTTCTTCTTCTGGAACTCCGCGACTTCCGCCTGCGCGCGGTCAAAGAGTTCCTGTGCGTGCGCACGCCCCGTCGCCGTGCCGTCGAGTCCGGCGAGCATGCGCGCCAGCTCCTCTACGCGTTCCCTCTCGCTGAGCGTGCTCACGCCCGAGGTATACCTATCCTTCGCCACGTGAAGGTGCGTATTAGCATACGCCGCCACCTGTGGCAGGTGCGTTACCACGATGACCTGATTGCGCGCCGCCAACCGCGCCAGGCGACGTCCAATCTCTACCGCCGCACGGCCGCCCACGCCAGCGTCGACCTCGTCGAAGACCATGGTCGTGCCCTCCGTATTCGCCGCAAGCACGACCTCGAGCGCCAGCATGACGCGCGAGAGCTCGCCTCCCGATGCCGTCGCCGCCAGAGGCCGGCCATTGAGCTGCAGCTCCACCTCGTTCGCGCCCGTTTTCGAGTACCGGGCATCCTTCACCGCGACCGTGAACTCCGAGGACGCCATGGCCAGCCCCTTGAGCTCCGCCGTCACGGCATCCCCCAGGCGCCGCGCCGCGTCCTCACGCGCCGCCGTCAGTGTCGCCGCGTGCGCGATCATCTCAGACTCCGCCGCCTTGACCTGCTTGGCCAGCTCTTCCAGCGCCTCCGTGGACGTGTCGATGGACGCCAACCGCTCGTTCGCGTGATCCCGCCACGCAAGCACGCCGTCGATATCCGGCGCGTACTTCCGGGTGAGCGTCTTCAGCTCTTGCTGCCGCGTGAGCGACTTCTCCAGTTCCGCCGGATCCGCGGGCAAATCTGCCAGGTACGCGCCAAGCTCACCGGCGATGTCACCCAAGCGCGACGTGATTTCCGCCAGCTGCTCCCCCAACGCCTTGAGCTGTCTATCCTCCACGCCCGACAGCTGCGCCTGCGCCTGCCCCAACAAGGACGAGGCCGCATCTTCCTCGTAGCCCTCTTGCCCGTCGATGCTCCCCAACGCCACCGTGGCCGCCTCGCGCAGACCATCGACGTCCTGGAGCCTGCGAATGCGCTCGACCAAGTCCACGTCCTCACCCGACTGCGGGTGCATGCCATCGATCTCATCGACCGCGAACTGAAGCCGGTCCACTTCCTGTGCCAGCTCGCGCCGCGACTCCGTGCGCGTCTTATAGTCCTTGGCCAACGCGCGCCACGTACGGAATGACTCTGCGTAGGCCTCGCGCAGTGGCGCGACCGCCGGATCCGAACGGTCCACGGCTCCGAGCTGCTGCTCTGGCGCGAGCAACCGCAGCTGATCGTTTTGCCCATGGACGGTAAGCACGAGCGACGAGAATTCCCCCAGGGTCGCCGCCGGCACCGAACGTCCGCCCAGGTACGCCTTCGAACGCCCCGCAGCCGAGACCGTGCGCGCCACGATAAACTCGCCGTTCTCATCCGGCGAGCCGCCCGCGTCTTCGACGACCGTCGCGGCCGCCTGCGCAATATCCGGCGCCGCCGTATCCACGGCAAATGTGCCTTCCACCGAAGCCTTCTTCGAGCCCTGGCGCACACGCGTGGAATCGGCACGCCCACCCGCAAGCAGGCGCAAACCAGTGACCACCATCGTCTTACCTGCACCGGTCTCACCGGTAAGCACGGTCAATCCCGAGGACAACTCCGCGCTGGCGCGTTCGATAACGCCCAGGTTCTCGATCGTGATGTCTGCTAGCATGCCCGTAGTCTATCGTATTTGTGTTCGAAGCGTCCACACGTCCGTGCCCACGTCCGGCAGCGAGTTAGACCGAGTAGTCGTCGCCGCCGCGCTGCGGGCCGCGCCACCCCGCCACGGGCAACCGCAGCTTGCTCACCAGGCGATCCGTAAACGGCTGGTTATCCAAGCGCACCCAGCGCACCGGACGCTCGCCCTTGACAGCCTCCACGCGCGCGCCGGCGGGCATATCCAAGCGACGGAAGCCATCGAGGCTCACCTGTGCCTCGGACGTCGAAGACTCTGACTCCACTGCGACGCGCGACTGCGGCGCGACCACCAGGGGCTTCGTAAACAGCGCGTGCGCATTGTTGGGCACCACCAGAATGGCGTCGAGCTCCGGCCAGAGCACGGGCCCGCCCGCGGAGAAGGCATACGCCGTCGACCCAGTGGGGCTCGAGATAAGCACACCATCGCACCCAAAGGACGACACCGGGCGGGCGTCAATTTCCAGCACGGCATCCAGCACGCCCGAATGGTCGAGGCTCTCCACGCTGGCTTCGTTGAGCGCCCATGAACGGCCAATTTCCTTGCCCGCGCGGTCATAGACAACGACGTCAAGCGTCATGCGATCTTCCACGCGGTAGGTTCGCGAGATCACCCGCTCGATGGCCTGTTCCAGCGACTCCGCCTCCCACTCGGCGAGGAAGCCCACGTGGCCCAAGTTGATGCCCAGAACCGGGATGTCCACTGCATGCGCCAAGTCTGCAGCGCGCAGGAAGGTGCCATCGCCGCCCAAGACGAGCACCATCTCACACCCCTCGGCCGAGGCCGGCTCGTGCGGAACGAGGTCCAGTCCTGACAGATCGACGCCCGGCGCTGGCGTGGCGCACACACGCACCGTAATCCCCGCGTCGCGCAACAATTCCGCCGCGCGACGCATGGAGGCGACATTGTCTTCGCGCCCGGTGTGCGGCACGAGCAAAATCGTCCGCTGCGCGTTCTGCGTGCGGTCCGGCGTTGCGGTCATTACTGGGGTCCTTCCTCAATGGCCCGCACAACCATGTCGTGCAAAGCCTCGGCATCTGGATGCATCATTCCACCGTCTTTGACCAGCCACAGGAAATACTCAACGTTTCCGCTGGGGCCTGGCAGTGGTGACGCAGCCACTGCCTTGCAGCTTAGTCCGAGGGTCTGGGCAAAGGCAGCGATTTCTTCCGTGACCTCTGCCCGCAGCTCCGGCGAGCGCACCACGCCGCCGTGCCCCAAGCGGTCCTTTCCCACCTCGAACTGCGGCTTGACCATCGGGAGCAAGAATGCCCCGTCCTTCAAGCACTCCACAATGGCGGGCAGAACCAACTTGAGCGAGATAAACGATAAGTCGCCCACCATGGCATCACACGGGCCCTCAGTCACTTCAAGCGTGAGGTTACGAATATTCGTCCGGTCTAGAACCATGACGCGCTCGTCATTCTGCAGACGCCACAGCAGCTGTCCATAACCCACGTCAACGGCGAGCACCTCCCGCGCGCCGTGGCGCAGGAGCACGTCCGTAAAGCCGCCTGTCGATGCCCCCGCATCAAGAACCCGCAGCCCCTCCACCGAGACATCGAAGGCCTCCAGCGCGCCCAACAGTTTCTGGGCGCCGCGCGAAGCCCAATCGTCTTCCTCGGCCTTCTCGACGCGAATGGAAACTTCAGGCTCGACGATGGTCGCTGGCTTCTTTGCCTGGAAGCCACCGACGTAGACGCGGCCAGCCTTAATCCAGTCGACGGCTTGTTCACGTGAACGCGCAATCTTGCGGCGCACGAGCTCTGCGTCGAGACGGCGGCGTTTGGGGGCCATTAGTTCTCCTGAAGTACGTCGCGCAGCACCGTGTGCGCGCGATCAAGCTGTTCGAATTCTTCCCGCAAATTGGCTACCGGTTCACTCAGAATTTCGTCGACGCGTTCGTCAACGCGCTCCGGACTCACGACTGCTTGCGGATCATGCGGCTTCGGGACGGGACGATGACCAGGCATGGACCCTGGAGTTGGTGCAGACATCACCACCACGCCTTGACAGCACGCTCCGCTGCCTCCGACCGCGGCTGAATATAGCGCGGTGGCTTAGGCAGCGCCCACACGACCTCGAGCACGGTACGCAGCGCCTGCGTCGGCGTAGCGCCCTCATCTCCGTGCTCTAGCAGCACGTCATAGCCATCGACACGCGCGGTGAAGCCGCCCTGGGCGCCTGGGCGTGCTACCGCTCGCTTAAGTCCGAGATCCGCCAAGGTCGCGCCAATGTAGTCGGGACGGTGCTTTTCTGGTGCCTCGATAAGAGCCATCGGGCCGCTCACGCCGGTAAGCACGTGGAAGGTATCCATCGCAGCGGTATTGCCGCCCAAAATATCCGTGTCGAGACGGTCACCGACAGCCAACGGCTTAGAGGAGCGCATCATCCTAGCGGCCTGAATGAACATCTCAGGGCCGGGCTTGCCCGCAGACAGCGGCTCCACGCCCGTCGACGTCGTAATAGCCGCGACGAGCGCGCCGTTACCCACTGCAAGGCCACGCTCCGTAGGCAACGAGGTGTCTAGGTTGGATGCAAAGAACTGCGCGCCCGCACGGATAGCCAGCGCCGCCTCAGACAGTTCGCGCCACCCAAGGTCCCTACTCATGCCTTCGAGGACCGCCACCGGCTTGTCGTCTGCAGAAGAAACGACCTCGAAACCTGCGTCACGCGCCAGCTTCTTATAGGAATCAGCACCCACGACCAGGACCTTGGATCCGGCCTTGATGTGCTGCTGGGCCAGCGCGACTGCTGCCTGCGCCGAGGTCAAAACATGCTCCGGATCCGCGTGGATATCGATCGCACGCAGCATCGAAACGACTTCCTCCGGCGCACGCGACGCATTATTCGTCACGTAGATAGCCTTGACGCCACACGCGTTGAGGACATCAGCCACGCCGGGAATGGCCACGCCGCCTTCCCACACGGTTCCGTCAAGGTCGAGCAACAACGCATCGTGCGTGGTCAATAGGCTCATTAGAACTCCTTGAGGCGATCAACTGCGTCGGTTGCCTCATCCTCATCAATCGCGACGGTGTGCTTGAACCATTCCTTGGCTTCTTCTGTACGGCCAGCCTCCAGCAGTGCGTTGGCGTATGCGTAGCTCAAACGAGCAGCGCTCTCGCCGCGCGCCGCCTTGTCTGGGCGCGCACGCTGGATAGTCACCACGGCAGCCTCTGCCTGCCCCATATCGAGGCGCGCGCCGGCAACGACAATAGCGAGCTCAATCTCGCCGTCGCGGTCGAGCATCTTTGCTTCCTCGCTGCGACCAAGTTCGATCGCCTTCTGCGGACGGCCAAGGCCACGCTCGCAGTCCGCCATGACGGCCAGCATGCCCGGACCGCCAGAAATGCGACGTGCAGCGCGCAACTCGGCCAACGCCTCTTTCCACTCACCTGCATGGTAGGCAGCAACACCGTTGATCTCGCGTGCCACCGACACACGACCCGCACGGTCTTTTGCTGCACGTGCATGGCGCAAGGCGAGCTGCGGATCATCCTGCATGAGCATGGCAGCCATAATCATATGCTTAGCAGTCGCCTCAGCATTATCCTTCGACAGCGACTTCAAGTCCTGAAGCACCGAAGGATCAAGCTCGTTCATATCGATATCGGACGGGATATCCGGGTCGTTCTGGCGGCGATTGATGCGCTCCTCCCGGAAGCCCGAGCGTTGCGGCGAGTGGCTCCGCTGATTGTCATCACGGCGGCTATCACGACGGTCATCGCGACGGCCACCGCCACGGCGGTCATCACGACGATCGTCGCGACGGCCACTACCGCGGTGGTCGTTGCGACCACCACGTCGGTCATCGCGGCGCTCGTTACGATCGCCACGGTAGCCGCGTTCGACGTCTCCACGACGGTCACGACGATTATCTTCATCGCGACCGGAACCGAACGACGAACGCCCGCGACCCTCATCGCGACGGCCGTTGCGGCTAGAGAACTTCCCCTGCGGCTTGCCACCACGGCGGTCGCCGTCGCGACGCCCGTAGCTGTTGGAGTCAGACATATCGCCTCGCACTTTCCAGTTCGATGAATCAATCAAATACCCAGTCATACTACCTGCTACAGAGACAAAACCCTAGCGGCCACCGCGGGAACCAGCTAGAGAAGCAGCATTATATCAATGAGCTCCCGTCGCCTGGAATTGGCCGAACCCGAGTACATCAACCATCACCCGGACAAAAGGGCGGGCGCTACTCCGAGTGCTATTGCGTCGCAAGTACGAGACAACAACCAACCGAGCCACGACCTTCCTTTAAAGCATGGAGCGCTAAAACATCAACAAAGACCACCGATCCGTCACCCAGCCGAGGCGACTCTCCCGCTCTGGCGGTTGAATTAGGTACGAGTCGTTCCAGAATCTCTAAGAGTTAGATGACGCATTCATGTTTAGATGGCCACCAGCCGGCATGGCGTTCGAGCTTCCTTGTGCACCAACCGGGGTAGTTGAAGTCAAAACAGCAAAAAGGCCGCTTGCCGGGAAGAAGCGTGTTCTTCCCGGCAAGCGGTCTTTATGTATGTAGTTGTTGT
>NHCFJ05603__coassemble_717_pt1 | contig 27488 bp, 16 predicted proteins | sample NHCFJ05603__metabat2_low_PE_001 | metagenome-assembled genome bin NHCFJ05603 | reverse complement strand
GGCCCATGGACATCTCGTAAACACGCAGGGTATCTGCACCGAAGTCGCGGCAGATATCATCCGGAGCCACGGCGTTCTTCAGGGACTTGCCCATCTTGCCGTATTCCTGGTTGACCTCTTCGCCCTGGTAGAAGAACGTGCCATCCTTCTCCTCGACCTCGGCGGCCGGGACGTAGACGCCGCGAGCATCCGTGTAGGCGTAAGCCTGGATGTAGCCCTGGTTGTAGAGGCGACGGTAGGGCTCCTTGGAGGTGACGTAGCCCAAGTCGTAGAGGACCTTGTGCCAAAAGCGCGCGTAGAGCAGGTGGAGGACGGCATGTTCCACGCCGCCGACATACAGGTCCACGCCGCCCGGATCGTTCGCGCCGTGTTCCGCAGGACGAGGCCCCGTCCAGTAGCGCTCGTTCTCGATGTCGCAGAACACGTCATCGTTGGTGGGATCGATGTAGCGCAGCTGGTACCAGGAGGAACCGGCCCACTGCGGCATGACGTTGGTGTCTCGATAGTATTTCTTGGGCCCTTGGCCCAAGTCCAGCTCGACCTCGACCCACTCGCGGGCCTTGGCCAGCGGCGGCTGCGGCTCGGAGTCGCGGTCGTCCGGATCGAAGGAGACCGGCTTGTAGTCCTCGACCTCCGGCAGCTCGACGGGGAGCATGGAGTAGGGCAGCGGGTAGGGCTCGCCGGCCTCGTCGTAGACGATGGGGAAGGGCTCGCCCCAGTAACGCTGACGAGCAAACAGCCAGTCACGCAGCTTGTACTGGATCTTCTCCTGGCCGACCTTGTTGTCGACCAGCCACTGAATCATGGTGGCGATGGCCTCGGCCTTCTCCATGCCGTTGAGGTCCAGGCCAGAATCGTTCGCGGAGTTCACGCGCGGGCCATCGCCCACGTAGGCCTCCTCGTCAAGATTGCCGCCGGCGACGACCTCGACGATGGGCAGGCCGAACTCGGTCGCGAATTCGTAGTCGCGCTGATCGTGGCCCGGGACCGCCATGATGGCGCCGGTGCCGTAGCCGGTCAGGACGTAGTCACCAATGAAGATCGGGATCTGCTGGCCGTTGACCGGGTTGGTGGCGTAGGTGCCCAGGAAGACACCCGTCTTTTCCTTATTCTCCTGACGCTCGAGGTCGGACTTCGCCGCGATGTCGAGGCGGTACTGCTCAACGGCTTCCTTCGGGTCATCGTTGCCGTACGTCCACCGAGGATCGACGTCGTCGTCATAAGGAATGGGGGAGAGGAGGGCATCGACAAGCTCATGCTCTGGGGCCAGCACCATGTACTGCGCGCCGAAGAGGGTGTCCGGGCGGGTGGTGAAGACCTTGATGTCATGGCCCTCCGCGCGGAAGGTGACCTCGGCGCCGCGGGAGCGGCCAATCCAGTTGCGCTGCATGGACTTGACCTTGTCCGGCCAGTCGAGCAGATCCAGATCGTCGAGGAGGCGATCCGAGTACGCCGTAATGCGCATCATCCACTGGCGCAGGTTCTTGCGGAACACTGGGAAGTTGCCGCGCTCGGACCTGCCGTCCGCGGTGACCTCCTCGTTCGCGAGCACCGTGCCCAAGCCCGGGCACCAGTTCACGGTGGAGTTAGACAGGTAGACGAGACGGAACTCGTCCACAGCCTCGCGCTTTTCTTCCGGCGTGAGGTCTGCGTAGAAACGGCCGTCCTTAGTCTTGCGCTTACCGACCTCGAGCTCCTTGATGAGCTCGGCGATGGGGCGGGCCTTCTGGGCCTTATCATCGAACCACGAGTTATAAATCTGCAAGAAGATCCACTGCGTCCACTTGTAGAACTCCGGATCCGTGGAAGCGACCGAGCGGCGCGGATCGTGGCCGAGACCCAGCATGCCCAGCTGGCGGCGCATGTTTTCAATATTGGCCATCGTGGTGGTGCGCGGGTGCGTACCGGTCTGGATGGCGTACTGCTCGGCCGGCAGGCCGAAGGCGTCATAACCCAGCGTGTGCAGGACGTTCTTGCCCAGCATGCGGTTAAAGCGAGCGTAAGTATCCGTCGCGATGTAGCCCAGCGGGTGGCCAACGTGTAGGCCCACGCCGGAGGGGTACGGGAACATGTCCTGGATGTTGAGCTTGTCCTTGGGCAGCTCGCCCTCACCAGCTAGCGGACCGGTGGGGTTCGGTGCGTTAAAGGTGCCGTGATCCTTCCAGTACTGCTGCCAGGTCTTTTCAATCTGGTTCGCCAGCTCCGGGGTATAGCGGTGGGCTGTGCTTTCGCTCGGGTTAGTCATGCTTAGACAGTGTAGTAGCCCTGCGTTATAACGCCACGGTGTGGTGCAGGTAGAGTCCTTAATTTTCCCTCAGCAGAAATTGGGTAGTACTTCCGCGGCAATTCACCGGAAGTTTCCTCCGCATTTCCTTGCTAGTCTCGCGTGTTTCTTACGGTAGGCGGGTCTCGCTCACGGCACGTGGCTCGTGAGGTGAACGTCGCTATCAACTCTCGCACTCCCAAGGACATTTTTCATGCGCATTTGCTCCCGCACCGTCGCCACCCTGGCCGCCGCTGCCCTGTGCACCGGCATCGTCGCCCCGACACAGGCTGCTGAGTCTGCTGGCCCGAAGAACATCATCGTCATGATCGGCGACGGCATGGGCTACGGCCACATCGCCTACAACAACCTCTACGAGACCGGCCAGTCCAAGTACCTCGTCGACGGTGAGTTCAGCGCCGAGGGCCCGAAGGAGCTCGAGGGTGAGTCCGTGCAGCGCTACGAGGACTTCAACCGCCTATCCCAGACCACCTTCTCCCAGGGCGGTTCTTACCACCCGGAGCAGGCGTGGGCTATTCACGACTACGTCTCTGAAGGCGTCATCACCGACTCGGCTGCGGCAGGTACCGCCATGGCCACCGGCATCAAGGTGAAGAACGGCGTGCTGGGCATGTCCAACTATGGCATGGCGGAGGAGAACATCTCCGAGCGCGCCATCAAGCAGGGCAAGTCCGCCGGTGTTGTCTCCTCTGTGCCGTTCTCCCACGCCACTCCGGCGGCCTACGCGGCACACAACAAGGACCGCAACGCGTACGGCGAGATCGCCCACGACATGCTCAACTCGGATCTCTCCGTTGTCATGGGTGCTGGCCACCCGCTCTACGATGACTCGAACCAGCTGCTGGCCACCCCGTCCTACGACTACATCACCGAAGAGGACTTCGGTGCGCTCTCCGGTGGCAAGACCGACTGGAAGTTCGTGGAGACGAACGAGGGCTTTGACAAACTTGCCGCTGGTGAGGTCGAGGAAGGCGCCAAGTACTGGGGCACCCCGAAGGTCGCCTCGACGCTGCAGCAGGGCCGCGCCGGTGAGGGCGAGACCCCGTACTCCGACCCGCAGAACGACGTGGTGGATCTGCCCACCATGACCAAGGGTGCGCTCAACATCCTGGGCCAGGACGAGGACGGCTTCTCCATCATGATTGAGGGCGGCGCCATCGACTGGACCGGCCACGCCAACGACTCCGCTCGTGAGATCGAGGAAGTCCAAGACTTCAACAAGTCTGTCGATGCCGCCATCGACTGGGTCGAGGAGAACTCCAGCTGGGAGGAGACTCTCCTCATTGTCACCGCTGACCACGAGACGGGCTACCTCTCCGGCGCGGACGAGAAGGAAACGTGGAACTCCATGGCCGGCGACAAGGACGCGCTGCCTAGCCACGAGTGGTACTCCAAGGAGCACACCAACCAGGTCGTGCCGTTCTTCTTCAAGGGCGCTGGCTCTGAGGACATCAAGGCCGCAGTGAAGGGCACGGACCCGGTCCGTGGCGACTTCATTGACAACACCGACATTGCCAAGCTGGTCTTCAACAACTGGTGGACGGAAGACGACTCCGAGAAGGACGACGACAAGCAGGACGAGCAGTTGAAGCAGGACGGGTCCTCGAAGGATTCCGTCGGTGCGGGCTTGGCGGGCGCCGGCATCATGGCGGCCATCCTCGCTGCCGTGGCGGCTGCGCTGCAGGCCATCGGCATGCTGAAGATTGATATGTCGACCATCCAGAAGTTCCTCAAGTAGCTTCACTTTTCTTTGGGCCCTTTCCGTACTTCGGTGCGGGGAGGGCCTTCGCTCGCCTACACTTCCAACGGAACACCAAGGAACATAGCCACCTACCTCGGAGAGACTTTGATGCGCACCCCACCCGCCCTTGCCGCAGCCGCACTTGCAACCACGCTCACCGTGGGGGTGTCGTCTCCCGCGCAGGCCACCGTGGTAGACGATGTCGTGGCGACGGTGATGGCGCAGGTCAACGGTCTATTCTCCCAGATAAAACTGCCGTCTTTTGCGGGGCTGTCCTCGCAGGCAGGGTCCTCGACAGCGACGGGGTACCGGGCGACGCGGCCGGATCTGGAGGCCGTGCGCGGGACCGTCATGACCGAGTTCAACGCGTATCGCGTAAGCCACGGGCGCGCGCCGGTGGCCTTTAACGTCCGGCAGGCGAACGATGCGCAGGCCTGGGCGGACCACCTCAACGCACAGGGCGGGACACGAATCTGGCATTCCGGCACGAATACGTTTGAAAACATCGCGCTTACCGCGGGGCCGGACGCGCACGCGGCCGTGCAGCAGTGGCAAGCCTCGCCTTCCCATAACGCGGTGATGCTCGATCCGGGCCTGCACGTGGGTGGAGTGGGCGTCGCGCAGAACGCACTGGGCCAATACATCGTTGTTTTGCGCGGCTATTTTTAGGGAGAATGACTAGACTTTCCTCGTGTTCCTGCGGGTTGCGGAAAAGGGCGCCCGCTGTCCTAGGATGGAGCAAATGAGTCAGGACAACCGCCTTAATCAATCGTCCACATTTTCTGCTTCTGCTTCGGCAGATGACGCCCTCGTCACCGGCATGCCGCACCTGACGTGGAGCAACTCAACCCACAGCCTCGCCATCGACATCCCAGCGATTGCGGAAACGGGCTACACCTGGACCGTGGCGGTCACGGATCTGGAGGGGGAGACCACCACGCGCGTACTCCGCGCCGCGGCGGGCGATGAAGAACCGCTGCTCGTGGCGCTGTCACAGCCGTTTGCCCGCATCGATCTCGCGCTGGGGGAGCACTTTGAGGCCACCTTCATCGGCGCGACTGCGGAGTCCCCGTATATCGTGCTCGATGACCGCGCCCGCGTCGTGGACGCGCAACAGGGCCTCTTCCCGGCGCACTACGTCCTGCTCGCGCCAGCGGGCACCGTCGTATCCGGAGTCTCGGAGACGCACCACGCGCACGGCGAATGGGACGGCTGGGCGGCCTGGAACCTGGACGTGGAGGGGGCATCGGAAGGTTCGGAGCTGTCCCTCATCACACCGCAGGTCGGCGCGGCGAGCTTCGCTGTGACCGCCCCGGCGGCCTGGGAGTGGGGCACGGACGTCGCGACGCTGCCGAACGCGCGCGGGCTCGACCACCGGCCGGTGTTTAAGGCGTCGCCCACGGTGACCATCACGCAGCCGGGCGAGTGGGTCATTCAGCTCGTCTACGCGCCACTGGGCGGCGAGCGCGAGGCGATTTCGGATGAGACGGTGGGGGAGGGGACCTTCGAGATTTTCCCCTCTGACCTCTACGAAGACCCCTGGGTCGGCCGCTACGAGGTGGGCCTGCTGCGCGACGGCGAGCAGGTGGATATGCGCGTGTTCTCCATCGCGGAGGCGCTCCACATGCGCGCGAAGAACGAGGGTCCGCGCGGTACCGGCTTCCGGTTTATCGACGCAGCTGGTCAGCTCTCCCCGTTTAGCTACACGCTCGCCTCGGCGCCAGGCAAGGCGATCGTGTTTGACAAGGGCACGCGCGAATTCGAGCCGACCGAGACCTCCCGAATTGAGACGGTCGCGAGCGAAGCCGGCTATGAACTCGATTTCCGAGTGACGCCCGCGACGCTGCGCACGCGCGTGAAGCTCACCGGCACTGAACCCACGGAATCCTTCGATAAGCAGGTCATTTACGCCAGCCTGCTCGATGCGGATGCCGCGCTCACGGTGTACTCGCCGCAGCCGCTGCCGCTCGCCAAGTTCGTGGCAATTGATAAGCGCCAGAAGATGAAGTCGCTCGCCTCGACCGCCGGCTCCACGCAGTCACACCGCAACGTTTCCCTGTCCAACCGCGCGCTGCGCCACGCGGTGCGCAAGCAGTCTTCCATGGAGCTCTATCTCCTGTGGTCGACGTTGTCTTACGAGGACTTCCTGGACTCGCTTGACGATGCCGCCCGCTCCCGCCACCTTGCACAAGCCCCCGAGCGCCGCGTGGTGGAATACGAGGCATCTGCCGCCTCGGATCTCATTTACGCCGCCATCGCGACGGTGAAGCGTGCCCCGCTCATCACCGGCGCCACGCTCTCGGAGACCCACGTCGAGCTGTCCTTCAACGAAGAGGAAGAAGAGATTTCGGATCTCCTCGCCTGGGCCTGGCCCTTGAACGACCCGGCTCGTTCCCCGGAGCGCCTCGTTGACCTGGCACTTCCTTCCTCTTTGCAGGAAGCTGGCCCACTCATCATCGACGCCCGCTCGGAAGAGCCGCTCACTGACCTGTCCGCGCCCGCGCACCCGGCGCCGAATGCCGTCATCGCGGAGGCCCCCGGCGAGGTAAGCTTCGCCGACGCCACGGTGGAAGAAGCCTGGGCCGCCTACGCCGCGCTCGAGGCCCTCGCCACCGGGTGCCGCAACGCCCGCATCGAGTCCACCTTCGCCGCCGTCCTCGAGCGCCTGCGCGCGGAGCCCGGCGCCGCCGTCCGCGCACTGCCCGCGTCCGGCCTCTCACTGTCGCGTCAAGCGAAAGCGTTGGCACAGACCCAACTTGTGGCCCACCCGTGGAATGTGGGCGTCCCTGCTGGCGCCGCGCCGGAGCTTTCCCTCGCCTTTGACTCCGGCATCGACTCGCTCACCCGCCCGCTGCTCCTCATGAAGGCCTCCGGCCCCGACGCAACCCCGCCCTCGACGGCCATCAACGACGAGGCCGCCCGCATCGCGGCCCTGCGCGACTGCTTCGCGCACGACGAGGACTTCTACCGCCTCGGCTTCGTGAGCCACCTGCGCGGCGACGCCCAAAAGCTCGCTGGCGTACTGGACCAACTGGGCTTCGACACCTCCGTCTCGCATACCCTCGTCGCCTTGGGGGCCTTCGGCGGCGGCGATACCCCGTACGTCTCCGCGGCCTGGATGCCGTACATCTCGTACATCTTCGCGCTCGCGTTCCGCGCCGTCGCCGCCGGCCTGCTCCCGCAGCCCGCCGTGCTGGCCATCCTTCAAGACGATCTGCCCCAGCTTGCCGATGCCGCCGCGCTCGCCCCCGCACTCTTCGCCTACGACCTCCGCACGGCGGAGGGGCTCACACAGTATCTATGCAACAATAGGTAACCATGCAGGTTGTCTCCACGAATATCGCCGTTCCGCACGATCACTCCGTGCGCAGATACCCGACCACGGGGATCGATAAACACCCCGTCGACGCCCTTGAGGTCGCAGCCCCCGGCCCCAACTACGGTGATGGCTCCGGCGTGAGCGGTGACTTCGTAGGCGATAGCGATTTCCATGGCGGCGCGCACAAGGCGGTCTACGCCTACGCGCGCGAGGAACTCGACTACTGGGAAGGGAAGCTTGGACGCCCGCTGCGCAACGGCTCCTTCGGGGACAATTTGACGACCTCCGGTGTGGTTCTGCGCGATCTGCTCATTAACCAGCAAGTGCGCGTCGGATCGGCACTGCTCCAGGTCTCTGTGCCCCGCACGCCCTGCGGCACCTTTGCCGAGTGGCTAGGGGAGCGCGGCTGGGTAAAAACGTGGTCCGATCGTGGCGACTGCGGCGCCTATTTCCGGGTGCTCGAACCCGGCCGCATTGCAGCCGGCGACGCGCTCGAGTTCGTCGGGCGCCCCGATCATGACGTCACCATGGGCATGGCCTTCCGAGCCAAACTCGGCGACGTGGATCTCGCTCGTCACGTCGTGGAGGTCCATTGCCTCCCCGACATCCACCACCTGCCGATGGCAAAGCGCGTGGAGGTCGCGGACAAGCACGCGAAACTCCGTGTTTCACGTGGAACATCGCATTCCGAGTAATACTCGGTCTGTTTTCTAGTCGTCGAAGCTGATCTCCTCGGGTTCGGGGAGGGGGACGAGGTTGCGTTCGGTGGATTCCCAGGTGCCGTCTACAAAGAGCCAGTAGTCGGTTCCGGTTGCGGGGTCGAGGATGTAGTCACACCGCCGGTCTGTATTCACGTTGTGGTGATGCTGACACACGGTGATGAGGTTGTCGGTGCAGGTGTCTCCGCCTTCGCCGTATTCGACGCGGTGGTCAAGCCGTGCGTGCTTGCTTGGTGGGCACGGTGCAGTCGGCGCGACGGCAGGTGCCGCCGCGTGCTTCAATAAACGCGCTGATGTCATCCGTGGGGACGTAGGCGTCGGTGCGGCCGGGTTCGAGGTTGCCTGGGGGAAAGGTGGCCATGAGAGGCCACCCCATCAAGGCGTTAGATTAGGTGTTCGAGAGCTAACGCGGCCCAGCATATCCACCCCCTTTAGTGTTCTTCAGCACTTTCGAATCGGCGGATATCAAATTGGAAAACTCCTACTCAGGGGTACCCACTCACATCGCTGGGAACCTCGTTGCACAATATATTGGGCAATACGTGATAGCCGTATTTTGCATTCCCCCAGGTAGAACGGCTATGCCGACTTTCTTTGTAGTATCGCGGCCATGATTTCTCACATGATTACTCTCACGTCCATCAACTCCTACGAAATTCTGTCCCGCACGCTCATCGTCCCGGAGGCCACGACCTTCGACGATCTCCACCACCTCATCTGCGCAGCCTTCAACTTCGACGCCACGGAGTTCCACTATTTCGAGGTCGAACCCAATTCGTTGTCCGATGACCCCTACGACTTCCATCATCCCGAGTCCTATGACTGCATCATTGAGGCCCTCGATACGGATGCCGTGATCCGCTACGAGGGCGGACCGGGGGAGGAGTGGACCATCGAGGTCGAGCATCTGCAGTACTCTCACCGCATGCACCGCCGGGCCGTGCTCGTCGACGCCTGTGGCGCAACTCCTCCACCGGGCACATCGTTTGACGATTGGTACACCGTCCAAGGCATCATCAAGGCCGTGCAGAAGAAGGGCACGAAGCTCACCGATGAGCAGCTCGACACCTGTGAGCGAGTCCTGGGCACTCGGTCGATCAAGCAGATTCGCATCTCCGACGCAGACCCCCGGCGCGCTAAGCTCGCGACGCTCACGGACGCTGTGCGCAGCGTCGTCATCACGGGCGAGCTCCAGGCAAGCCCCCAGTTCGAGCTCGCCCGTGCGACGCCGGGACCCGCACTGCCGCTCTGGAAGACGGAGCAGTTCGAAGACGCCGCCATCACCGCCGCAAAGGCCGGAACATCCGTGCCCGCTTTCCTCGCAGATCAACTCGACATCCCAGGGCTCGATGCACTCGTGGGCGCCTTCGTCTCCACAGAGCAGTTCGGCCTTTCCGACTCCGGTGCGGCTACCGTGGCACGCGCCGTGAAGAAGATTGTGCGCATGGCGCCCACCCTGCGCCTCAACGAGGATCCCCACCCGCCGCTCTCCTTCGACGACGCCGCCCGGATCATTCGCTCCGTCCACCCTGTGCCACTTTGCGAGCATCACACGATCGCCGTGGCCGGCATCATGATTGAGAACCTTGCCAACATGCAGCTTCTCGTCCTCGATCGCGAGAAGGGCGCAGTCCGCGTCACCGCCGAAGCACTGGAGCTCACCGAGCTCGCCTCGGCCGAGCTGGGCCGTGCCCTGCTCGACTACTATCCCGTCGGCAACCGTGACCGACTCATTCTCGACAGTCTGCTGTCGTTGTACTTCCTCTACAGCGACCTCGTCTTCCATCCACTCGCGGATATGCGCGGTGTCCACATCACACAGGTGCAGAACGAGTTCCTCGACCATGTTGAGGAAGCGCTCTGGCCGCGCCAGGGCGGCGGCCTCATCCACTCCTACGTGGACCACATTCTGAGCTCCGCGGCCTGCCTCGGTCTGCGCGACCGCGAGGCGCCGCGCGGCTGCATCCACCTGCCGCCGGATGTCATCGGCTTCCTCCAGGAGGCGCTGCGCCGCGCCCTGCCGGAAATGCTGGCGCAGGATTGCTCGTCGAGCCCCATCGTGGACGCGCCGTCGGCACCACTCAAGGACTTGTTGTCTGTGTCCCCGTAGCACCGTCGCGCCGCGTCTCTACCGTGCGCGCTCGGAGTGCAGCTAGCCGTTGATGATGTGCGGGTAAGCGAGGCCCTTGAGACCCTCGGTGCCGAACTCGACGCCGTAGCCGGAGGACTTGATGCCGCCGAAGGGGACGCGGGGGTCGACGCCGCCGTGGCCGTTGATCCACGTGGTGCCGGCCTCGAGGCGGGCGGCGACCTCGCGAGCGCGATCGCGGTCGGAGGACCAGACGGAGGAGCCGAGACCGACGTCCAACTTGTTGGCCTGCTCGATGGCCCAGTCAAGGTCGGTGTACTTGATAATCGGCAGGGCTGGGCCGAACTGCTCCTCGATCACAAGTGGGTTGTCCGGGTCGATATCTGCGACGAGCGTGGTGGGGTAGAAGTAGCCCGGCGCGTCGTAGTCCGGGTCGCCTCCCAACAGAACGCGGGCGCCGGAGTCCTGGGCGGACTTCACGAGTCGGTCGACGATGTCGAACTGCTGTTGGTTTTGCAGCGGGCCGAGGACGTTGTCTTCCTCGAGGCCAACGCCCATGGGGGAGGCCTTGGCGACCTCGACGAGGGCATCGCAGACGGCGTCGTAGAGGGACTCGGGCACGTAGAGACGCTTCATGGCGGCACAGGTCTGGCCGGTGTTGATGAACGCACCCCAGAAAAGGTCGCCCGCGATGGCGGCTGGGTCCGCGTCGTCGAGAACGATGCCGGCGTCGTTGCCGCCGAGCTCGAGGGTGAGGCGCTGGAGGTTCGCGGCGGAAGACTCGACGATCTTCTTACCGGTCGCCGTCGACCCGGTGAACATGATCTTGTCGATGTCCGGGTGGGAGGTCACGGCGGCGCCCACGGAGCCGTCGCCTGTAACGACCTGGAGGAGGTTCGCCGGCAGGACGTCGTTAATCACGGCAGCGAGGGCGAGGACGGAGAGCGGGGTGTACTCAGAGGGCTTGATGACGACGGCGTTGCCCATGCGCAGAGCCGGGGCGAACTGCCACGTGGTGATCATCATGGGCCAGTTCCATGGTCCGATGGCACCCACGACGCCGAGGGGACGGTAGTGGACCGTCGCGGTGATGTCGTCATCGACGGCGGTGTAGTCGGGGGACTCGAAGGAGGCGGTGGCACGCAGCCACGCGGCGCAGGCACCTACCTCAAAGCGGGCGTTGGGACCGTTGAGCGGCTTGCCCTGCTCACGGGAGAGGAGCTCGGCGAGGGGCTCGGCGGCGGCCTCGACGGCATCGGCAGCTCCTCGCAGGAGCTCGCACCGCTCCTCATCCTTGAGGGCAGCGAAGTCTTTCTGGGCAACGCGCGCGGCCGCAACGGCGTGGTCGAGGTCCGCGACGGTGCCAACGGCGTAGGTGCCGATGAGCTCGCCGGTCGCCGGGTCGTGGACCGGTGACCCGCCGTCCGTGGTGATAGCGGCGAGCAGGTCCGCGTAGGTGGTGAACTGAGACATAAAACCTCCTGGAAAGAGCGTGAATCAAAATGTGACTCACGATACTACATCTCCAGGAGGTGATAGATCGTTACGCGGCCCTTAGGCGTTGGCGTAGGGGTTGCGGACGCCGATGTACTGCAGCGAGGTGTACTCGGCGATACCCTCGGCGCCGCCTTCGCGGCCCATGCCAGACTGCTTCACGCCACCGAACGGGGCAGCGGCGTTGGAGATGACACCCGCGTTGTAGCCCATGAGACCGAACTCCAGGCCGTCAGCGAGGCGCCACATGCGGTCAGAGTTCTCCGTGTAGACGTAGGACGCCAGGCCGAACTCCGTGTCGTTGGCAATCTCGATAGCCTCGGCCTCCGTGGAGAAAGTGAGGATCGGCGCGACAGGGCCGAAGATCTCCTCCTGCGCCACGCGGGCGTCGCGGGAGACGTTGGTCAGCACGGTCGGGGTGTAGAAGTAACCCTCGCCCTCACCGGGCTTGCCGCCGATGAGCGCGGTGGCGCCCTTCTCCACGGCGTCATCGACCAGCGCGGTGACGTTCTCCAGAGCCTTCTTTTCCACGAGCGGGCCACAGGTCACACCCTCGTCGAGGCCGTTGCCAAGCTTGAGCTCGCCGATCTTCGCAGCGAACTTCTTCGCGAACTCGTCGGCGACGGACTCGTGGACGATGAAGCGGTTGGCCGCGGTGCAGGCCTCGCCGATGTTGCGCATCTTGGCACCCATGGCACCTTCGACGGCCTGATCGAGATCCGCGTCCTCGAAGACGATGAACGGCGCGTTGCCACCCAGCTCCATCGAGGTGCGCAGAACGTTGTCCGCGGCAGCCTTAAGCAGAGTCTTGCCCACCGGGGTGGAGCCAGTGAAGGAGACCTTGCGCAGGCGAGAGTCTGCCATGAGCGGCTCGGAAATGGCAGACGCAGACTTGCTGGAGACGACATTGAGGACGCCGGCCGGAAGGCCTGCCTCAATCATGGTCTGGGCGAAGTACTGGGACGTGAGCGGCGTGAGCTTCGCCGGCTTGAGCACCATGGTGCAGCCGGCAGCCACGGCTGGGCCTACCTTGCGGGTCGCCATGGCAAGCGGGAAGTTCCACGGGGTAATAAGCAGGCACGGGCCCACCGGCTTGCGGCGAGTGACCATCTGAATGGTGCCCTCCGGCGCTGGCAGGGTAGCGCCATAGTCGCGGACGGCCTCCTCACTGAACCAGCGGAGATACTCGGCGCCGTAAGTAACCTCGCCGTAGGCCTCGGCGAGCGGCTTGCCCATCTCCAGAGTCATGAGAGCAGCGAACTCATCCTTGCGTTCCGTCACGAGATCGAAGGCGCGACGCAGGATGTTGGAACGCTCGCGCGGGGATGTACGTGCCCACTCATCCTTGACGGCACAGGCGGCATCGAGGGCAGCCATCGCGTCATCCGAACTTGCGGACGCAAGCGTCGCAAGAGTCTCGCCAGTGGCGGGGTTCTCTACCTCGAAGGTCTCACCCGAGGCAGCGTCGCGCCATTCACCATTAATAAGGAGACCCGTGGGCACCTTTGCGAGCAGTTCGGAGACATTTACTCCCATTGTCAGATCCTTTCTTGCGGAGGGTTATGCAGGACACACTACGCGGGTTTTGGGTGCCCAGATCGCATTTCCTTCGCATGGGGGTACCTGATGAGTTTCACGTGAAACATTGGATTTGAAGGGCGAGCTTAGTAAGGTAACCCTCATGCTTCGACCACTCCTGCTGGCCGCCGGCTGCGTGTCCCTTGCGATGGGCGCCGTGGGCGTCGTCCTGCCCCTCCTACCGACGACACCATTCCTGCTTGTCGCGGGCTTCTGTTTCGCGCGCAGCTCGGACCGCTTCCATTCGTGGCTCATGAGCCACCCCATTTTCGGCCCCTATATCCACAACTTCCGCTCGGGACACATGTCCCACAAAGACAAGGCGCGGACAATTCCGCTGCTGTGGGCGAGCATCTTGTTGTCTGCATTCCTCATCGGGAAGATGTTCGCGTGGATTCTGCTGCCCACCATTGCGGTGTGCGTGAGCATCTATATCCTGCGGATGGAGGAGCCCACCAGCGATTGATGGCACCCGCCCGCAGACGATCACAAGAGTGGAACACAAGGGCACCTAAAGGGAAGCACGACAGTGGAGAACATTAAGAAACGAACTACAAACAGGCAGAGAGATAACAGCGCGCAAGGCGGACAACGGGCATCCAATTCGGGACACCGCACACAGTACGTGCCTATCCAGTAAGGGCCGAGCACAGAGCAGGAAGCCTTTCCATTCAGCTACAAAAGCAACGCAAGGCAAAGCAAGCAGTGAAAGTAAAGAGCAAGATCAGAGCTTGCCGATGCCCCCGGCAAGCACCCAGCACACCCTGGCACCGCCGCAGACCAGCCAAATACCAATTGAAGATTACCCCGAGCCGCGAGAGCTCAATAAAGAGAATGGACCTCTGACGTCCAGCAATGTCCTAGAATTGAGTAGCTCACATCGTGCCACCTGGGCACGCACGAGGAATCAACACACGCAAGGAGGGTCAATGTCGCCAGCGGCCGGAGAAAACCCTGGATATGCGATGTCTTTTGCCGTAGGGGGGCTACTCGAGACAGAAGCATGCATTGCAGCAAAACTGTACCTCGAGAATCCGGACTGGAAGGAAGTCAGGACACGTCTCGTCGATGACAATCTCTTACAGGCACGTGCACGCTCTTCAGCGATACGTGTAAGTGGGGAAGTCGTAAAGCGTCTTTCGACATTACGTTCCAATGAACTGGAGCTTCTGCTCGATGGTAGCCCTAGCGAGCGCAACCAGATCCTCTGGCTCGCTATCTGCCGCCGTTATAGCTTTATCGGCGACTTTGCGACCGAGGTCGTTCGCGACCGTTTTCTGCTCATGCAGTATGAGATTGACCTTGAGGTGTTCGACAATTTCGTTCGAAACAAAGCCTTATGGCACCCCGAACTGCTAGAACTAAAAGAGTCGAGTTCTCAACGAGCACGGTCCACGGTCCTGCGCATGCTGCGCGACGCCGGATTTCTCAATGACGGTCGTATCCAGGAAGCTATCGTGTCTAGCCGAGTTCGTGCAATCCTTGACCGCGCTACCCCCTCTGAAATCCGCTACTTTCCGACTTATGACTAGCCCACACCAAACCCCGTTTCCACCCTACAACTCCCAACCCCTTAACCAGCACATTCGCCCCTTTGACCAGTACCTTCGAGAAGGAATATAGAATGGCCCCCATCACTCTTGATGAGCAAGAGACGCATCTCTTCAATGTCATGTCCAGCGAGCGGTTCCTCAACATGGAAGGACTCGCGAATGAAGTTCCATTCTTCATCTACCCCTATGAACCGACGGACGCACTCGCGGTCGACGAGATTCGCCACCGTGTCAAAAATCGCCTCTCTAGCAAGGGCATCAACGTCACTGAAATTGATCTTTACGAACTCTCCGTGGAATACCTCCAGAAGCGCGGTGCTTGGGACAAGCTGATCGCGGCGGAACCTTCTTTGAGTAAGCCCGAATTACTCGAGCTCCTGCAAAATCTGCTCAACCCACAGGATCACATCGCACCGCTCATTGGGGAGAAGTTGTCCGGAGATATCAGCGACATCGTGTTCATCACCGGTGTGGGGAAAGTCTTTCCTTATATCCGCTCGCATAACGTCCTGAACAATCTACAGTCAATCATCAAGGATAAGCCGATGGTGATGTTCTTCCCTGGACGCTACGAGCAATCGGACACCCAGGGATCCGCACTCGTCTTATTCGGCCAGCTCACCGACGACCAGTACTACCGCGCAAAAAACATCATGGACCAGGAGGCCTAGAGAAATGACCCAGAATCTTCGTCTCAACGACATTTTTAAGAAGGACGTCCAGCGACCGATTGAAGGCGTCATTAAGGCAGATGACGTCTCGCAACTCGGTACGGAGGTTGAGGAGTACGTCCTCACCAATGAAATCTCCAAAGGGCTCGAGCAGCTCCTCGAGGCCTACAACAACTACACGAATGCCAACGGCGTCTGGATCTCAGGCTTCTTCGGTTCCGGTAAGTCTCACTTACTCAAGATGCTTGCGCACCTCCTCGGTGACGTCGATGGGCAGGACTTCGATCGCACCAAGGTCGCTGCCAGCTTCAACACGAAGGCAGAAGACGACGCTTTCCTCAGCGCTTGCCTGCAGAAAGCTGAGCGTATCCCGGCAAAGAGCCTTCTCTTCAACATCGACCAGAAGGCCACGCTCATTGACAAGTCTGAATCAGACGCCCTGCTGTCTGTCTTCCTTAAGGTCTTCGATGACTCTTGTGGCTACTACGGTAACCAGCCGCACATTGCACAGTTCGAGCGCGATCTCGATAACAAGGGTCTCCTCGACACATTTAAGGAGGCATACTCCCGTATTTCCGGCCAGCCATGGGAGACCGGCCGCGAGATGAGCATCCTCGAGGATGGCAACGTCTCCGCCGCCTATGGCGAAGTGACGGGTGTCAGCACAGCGCCGACCAATATCTTGGCGCAGTACCGTGCTGACCACAAAGTTTCGATTGAGGACTTCGCAGAACTCGTCCATGATTGGCTCGAAAAACAGCCTGTCGGCTACCGCCTCAACTTCTTCGTCGATGAGGTGGGCCAGTTCATTGGTTCAAACACGCGCCTCATGCTGAACCTCCAAACGGTGGCTGAGTCCCTCAACACCAAGTGCAAGGGTCAAGCATGGGTCTTCGTTACCAGCCAGGAGGACATGGAAAAGATTCTCGGCGACCGCACCAAGTCGCAGGCGAATGACTTCTCCAAGATTCAGGCTCGCTTCGCCACCCGCGTCAAGCTCACCAGTGCAGACGTCGAAGAGGTTATCCGCAAGCGCCTTCTAACTAAGAACGATGACGCCTACGCGCCTCTTGCAAGCCTCTACAGCGAACAGAAGGGCAACTTCAAGACGCTCTTCGACTTCACCGACGGCTCCCGTTCCTACCGCAATTTTGCCGATGAGCAGCACTTCATCGGTAGCTACCCGTTCATCAATTACCAATTCCCGCTGTTTCAATCCGCCATCGAGTCCCTGTCGGACCACAACGTCTTCGAAGGCCGCAATTCTTCTGTCGGTGAGCGTTCCATGCTCGGCGTTGTCCAGCAGGTGGCAAAAGACATCGGAAACCTCCCACTGGGCGCCTTGGCCACGTTTGACGCAATGTATGCAGGTATTCGTGCCTCGCTGAAGTCCTCCGCTATGAACGCCATTCACCAGGCCGAGCGCAACCTGGATGACGAACTGGCAGTCAAGCTGCTCAAGGCTCTCTTCCTGGTAAAGTACGTAGAAGACTTCAAAGCCAACTCCCGCAACCTCACGGTCTTGGTGTACGACAACTTCGGCCTTAACCTTCCAGATCTCAGCAACCGCGTTGAGCAGGCTCTCAAGCTTCTGGAGCAGCAGACCTACATCCAGCGCAACGGTGACACCTTCGAGTACCTCACCAATGAGGAGCAGGAAGTTGAGGCTGAAATCAAGGGCCTCGAGGTCGACTCACACAAGATCAATGCGCGTCTCAACAAGATTCTCACCGGCTCCATCGTGAGCCTTCCCAAGGTGCGCTATACGAAGACCGGCCAGGACTTTAAGGTTGGTTGCCTGGTCGATGACCACCAGTTCTCCAATCAGCATGACCTAACCGTTCATTTCATCACCCCGGCCTATGGTGCCAGCGACGACGAGGTTCGGCTGCAGTCCGCCGGTAAGGACGAAATGCGCGTCATTCTTGCCCCGGACGAGCGAGTGCTCAGCGACCTGACGCTTTTGCTCCAGACTGAGACCTATGTGCGTCAAGGCCAGACCCGTACCAACACTCCGGCTCGCGAACGCATCCTCGTCAACAAGCGCACGCAGATTTCTGACCTTGAAAAAGAACTCGTTTCTCGCGTCAAGGAGTCTGTTGCTAAGGCGACAATCATCATCAACACACGCGAAATCAAAACGGATTCCAGCGCAGCGGAGGACCGCCTTACTGAAGGCTTCCAGAAGCTCATCGGCCAGACGTACACCGGCCTCGTTATGCTCGGCGGGAAGTCACTGTCCAAGGGCGAGATTGCGCAGGCGCTGAAGCCGGGGACGCTGATTCCTGAAGGCTCAGAGGAATGGAAAACTATCGCTGCTCCTGCCGAAGAGATTCTCAACTACATCACCCTTCTTGACCGCGACAATGAGCGCGTCAGCATGAGCAAGCTCATCGAGCGCTTTGAAGCAAAGCCATACGGCTGGGACAACATTTCTATCTGTGTCCTCGTTGCCCGCCTCATTACGGTCGATAAGCTCGCTCTGTCGCTTGATGGGAATACTCTCAAGCGCACCGAGGCTGCAAGCTACCTGAGCAATGGTCAGAAATTCCAAAACATCATCGTCGAAAAGCAGAAGTCTTACGACGCCGCGAAGGTTGCCACTTTGCGCAACTTCTACAAGGACTTCTTCGATGAGCCTAGCGGGCCCACTGAGTCAATTGAGCTCGCACAGACCACGCTGAGCCGACTGAAGGAAAAGCTCACTGAGCTCCAGGGTTACGCGGCCCAACGACAGTACCCGTTCCTCACATTGCTGGATGAGCCAATTGCGCTCCTCCAGGAGACGACGTCCAAGAAGGACGAGTGGTTCCTCACTGATTTCGACACTGCTGAAGACCTTCTCGATGCGAAGACGGACACGATCACCCCCATCGTGGCCTTCCTCAAGGGCACTCAGCGCTCCATCTTTGACGACGCCCGCACCCTGCTCGATGACAACCGCAGCAACCTGTCGCAGATCGATGAAACCCTGAAGACCCCGGTGGAAGATAGCCTCAAGGACGTCAACGTTTTCCGCGGCAACAAGATTCCGAAACTCAAAGCAGCTATGCAGGAGCTGCAAGACACTTTGTCTACGGAGCGCGAAGCACAGTGCCAGACAGCCCGCGAGACGATCGATGCACGCCGCGTACTCTTGGAAGAGGATCCCAGCTTCAACGCTGCGACACCTGAAGCACAGCACCACGTCACCGAGCAGATCCAGGATGCGTTGAACCACGTTGAGCGTGAAACCCAGTTTGCTGCTATCCGTGACATCGCCCGGACGTTCAATGATAAGACCTTCATTGAACTGCTCAACTACCTTGAACAGAACAAGAAGGTTGTTCCCGCCCCGACTCCGACGCCGCCCACCGAGACTGAAGTAACCCCGCCGAAGCGGGTCGCAGTCAAGTCTTTCGTCTCGATCAGCATCATCAAAGTGAAAGACCGCGTCAAGCCGCTTGAGACCGCAGAGGACGTTGATGCCTACATCAAGGAGCTCCGCGAAGTCCTGATTGCGACGATCAACGACAACAAGAGCATTCGCTTCTAGTTCGTTTCCCGCCACGCCCCCTGTTCCTGTTTTCTCTATTTACGTAGTTTCGATTGTAAGGACATCATGAATACCGCTTCGCTCCGCAAGTTCGCCACCTGGGCCCGCACCGAGCTCATCACGCAAGTACACGCACGCATCGACCAAGTACTCGCACCCGGCTCACTCGAACGAGTAGAACACGCATCCACGGTGTCCGCCCTCGAAAAAGCACTCAACGCCCACGGCGACGACCACATTGCAGACACCGTCGCCTACATCTGGTTCAACCGCATCATCGCCCTGCGGTTCATGGACGCCAACAACTACACCGCCACCGGCGTCGTATCTCCGGCCGACCCCACAACCTACGGTCAACCCGAAATCCTCACCCTCGCCAAACGCGGCGAATTCACCCCCTACACACCCAAAGCCACCCAACAGACCATCCTGTCCCTGCTCAACGGAACCAAACCCAGCACCAACCCCCAAGCCGAGGCCTACAACCTGCTCTTAAAGGCAGAATGCGACCACCGCCGCACCGTCATGCCTTTCCTCTTCGGCGACGCCAAGGCCACCTACATTGACATCCTCGCCCCGGCCGACATGCTCTCCACCGACTCCGTGCTCATGCACGCCCAAAACACCCTCACCGCACAAGCCTGCGCTGACGTCGAAGTCATCGGCTGGCTATACCAGTTCTACATCTCCGAACGCAAAGACGAAGTCTTCGCCGGATTCAACAACAACAAAAAAGCCGGCGTTGACGAAATTCCTGCCGCTACCCAGCTGTTTACCCCACACTGGATCGTGCGCTACCTCGCCGAAAACTCTATCGGTCGACTCTGGATGCAAAACCACCCCGATTCCCACCTCATCGACCACATGGACTACTACATCCCACCTGTCGATGACGCCGACACCGACTTCCTAAAAATCACCAGCCCCGAACAACTCACCGTCATCGACCCCGCCTGCGGGTCTGGTCACATGCTCACCTACTCCTTCGACCTGCTTTACGCCATCTACGAAGAAGAAGGCTACGCCCCCTCCGCCATCCCCGGACTCATCCTCACTCACAACCTCTACGGCACCGAAATCGACCCCCGCGCCGGCGCCCTCGCCTCCTTCGCCTTAATGATGAAAGCCCGCGGCAAACAACGCACTTTCCTCAAGCAAGGCAACCGCGTCGAACCTCACATCCAAGTCATCGAACCCATCGAATTCACCGACCAGCAAATCGCCTTCCTCTCCCAAGGCATCCGCAACGACCACGGCGCCCACGAATTCTGGAACGCCTACGTCAACGCCGACATCTTCGGCTCCCTCATCAACCCCAACCCCGACGCCTACCAACAAGCCATCCACCACATCACCACCCTCGACGACACCACCGACCTCCTCCTGTCAGGAACACTCGCCAAAGCCCAACAACACCTCAACCAAACCAAATACCTCACCAACCACTACGCCGTTACCATCGCCAACCCCCCATACATGGCAAACAAGAGAATGCCAGAGGTACTAAAGGCTTTCCTTAAGGAACACTTCAGTACCGGTTCGCAAGACCTATATGGCGCCTACATTCTGCGAGGCCTTGAGCTCACTACAAGCCATGGTTTCCTTGCCGAGATTGTTGGCGACACCTGGATGTCAATTGTCAGTTTTAAGGAACTCCGTGAGTTCCTTATAAACAGACATCATTTCGACAGCTTTCTCCACTTGACTGACATTTCCAACCACCCTGACATCTTTGGCGCAAACGCTGCATTTATCCTTGCGAACAACGCCTCGCCTCGCCAAGCTGCTCCTTTCATTCGCCTAACCCCTTCGAATTCCGCTGGAAAGCAAGAAGCACTTCTAAAAGCAATAGAACAACCTGATATCAACTGGAGATACAGCTCTTCGCCAGAAGACCTTAATCAAGTACCCGGAACACCGCTGGCATACTGGCTCCCGGACGAAGTTCGAAAAATGTTTCTGCTGAATGATAATTTAGGAAATAGAGCGCACCCACGCGTCGGGATGCAAACCGCCAATAATCAAAAGTACCTACGACGCTGGTGGGAAATCTCTGCTGGCGAAATTCAGCCGTTCGACCTGGACAGCCCGCCAAAGTGGATTTTCTATCTTAAGGGCGGAAACTTTCGCCGTTGGTGGGGGAATATCGAATATGTTTTGCACTACAACTTCGATGCCAGTTACATACGCCAGCAACGAAACGCGTCTGTTATGGATTTACCGCGTGCATTTGCGACAAAAGTTACTTGGACAGACTTTACTTCCGGCTTCTACAGTGCACGTCTATCACCAGTTAATACTTTCCATGACATTTCTGGTCATTGTTTCTACCCTGTAGAGAGCGATACATACTGGGTTTTGGGTTACGCAAATTCAAAATTATTCCAGGAATTCCTTTGGACGCTGAATTCAACAACGCACGCACAGGTGGGTGACATTTCTAGAATTCCGCTTCCTGAAATGAACAAAGACAACGTTTCACGCCTCTCAAAGAAGGCAGTCGAGATTTCGCGTCGCGACTTCAATCGGAGCGAAACTTCACCAGATTTTCAAGGCAATGAATTAATCCAGGCTGCGGAAGGAAACTCCGTCAGGTTGGACGATATTTACGCTCAACTATCCGCAAGCTGGAAAACCGAATGTACCCGGCTGGCCGAAATTGAGGAAGAAATAAACCATGAGATTGATCCTGAGAACTATTCAGGCCGATCCATCCATCGATTTTCATCACCCGTTTCACTCAGCGTTAATCCTGACTACGTGTTTGCCAACCGTTCGATGCCAGAGCGCACAGAATTGCTGCGTGGAGAAACCGCGCGATCGTTGATTTCTTACGCAATTGGCTGCATGTTCGGACGCTACAGCCTCGACAAGCCCGGCCTCATCCTTGCCAACGAAGGCTCTACACTCGAAGACTACCTCCGCCTAGTCCCCAAGCCTACTTTCCAACCCGACCCCGACAACGTTCTTCCCGTTGTCGACGGCGACTGGTTCGAAGACGATATCGTCACCAAACTCCGCCAATTCCTCCGCACCACCCTCGGCGAAACCCACCTCACCACCAACATCCAATTCCTCACCAACGCACTTGGCGTCAAAAACCTCCGCGACTACTTCATCGCCCCCAAAGGCAAGCGCCGCAAATCCCCCTTCTACGACGACCACCTCCAGCGCTACAAGAAACGCCCCATCTACTGGATGTTCTCAACCCCTAGCGGCTCCTTCAACGCGTTGATCTACCTCCACCGCTACACACCCGACACCGTCTCCACCGTCCTCAACGAATACCTACGCGAATACCAAGTCAAACTCGAGGCCACCGTTAAAAACCTCGAAACCCAATCCCTCAACGCCACCACAGCAAAAGATAAGGCCCAAGCAGACAAACAAGCCAAGCAACTACGCGAAACCCTTCTTGAGCTCCGCGACTACGAACACGACACCCTCTACCCACTCGCTACCGCCAACACACCCCTCAACCTCGATGACGGAGTCGAAAACAACTACGCCCAACTCCAACCAGCTCTTAGAAAAATCAAATAGGCGTTTTCGCAAGGTTTCGGCATCATAAAGGAGATACAACTATGAGCTCGCTTGAATCTGTTCTTCCTCATCTCGAGGAGAAATTTGCAGCACAACGAATCGTGTTCTGGCATGATGACGAGGCTGAATTCTCTGCGGAGATCGACTCACTAGCTATACCAGGGGTCACCGTGGTCAAGGTTGCCAATAATGAGCTAGGCATCAAAGACAAGCTCATCACTAGCGCGGACGATGAAAAGTTCCTCGTCTATCGCGCCGGAACAGTCCCCAAAGGGACGAACAATTGGCTGCTTGACCAGGAGTTAGCGTACGGCAATTTCTCAGCTGATAGCACCGCCCTCCTACGTGAAGAATTTGGGTTCGCCGATAATCGCTTTGATGACGTACTCGAAACTTACAGCACTTTCTTTGACGCAGCTGCCCGTAAGAATGCGCTCAAGGCACTCCTTACGCCTGACCTCAACAACGCCGATACTCTTCAAGCGATGATGTGCCAGGTTGTTCTTAAGTCAGAGGGACACAAATTAGTCGACCTTACCCGAGCGCTTCTCGTGGAGCACGCAGAGGGAAAGAACGACAACTATCAGCAGCTAGCTAAATTCGGACTACTCACTTTCCACTGGAAGGGCACGCGGAACATCTACCGCTACCGAGCTGATGAGCCAGCAAATCACGTCGTAGAAACCGCAACTCTCGAAGACTTTGTCGTTTGGATGTTCAAGCTCGCCGCCAAGGAATTTACTAACGATGAAACGAACGAATTTTTCAGCAACCTGAAGAGTGACTTCACCAGTCTCCGTGATAGCAACAAGAGCTCGGAAGCCATGAAAATACTGGCCAACCGAACTTCTCGAGCTCTTGATGTAAGGACAATAATTAAAGGTAAGAGCATCAACGAAATCATTAACAATGATGTCTTTAGGGAAGTCGAACCACAAATTATCCGCGAGCTGGTGCGTCAGGTACAACAACGCACAATCAACAACCACGACACCCAGCAGGTTATCGAAACTCGACGTCGCGATAGCATGTGGTACGGCGACTATGCGGATCTGTACAAGGCAATTGGTGCTGCTTCCAAGTTCCTCAGCATTCAGCCAAGCGACAACCTTGAATTCAGTTCTTTTGATGATGGGCTTACGCAATATCGCGACAATCTCTATCGAATTGACCAGCTCTATCGAGTCTTCAAACGAGTCAACCGTAGTGACCAGAATGCCGAAGTACTGTCAGAGCTCAACGAATTGATCGAAAAAACCTACATCAACCGATATCTCCCGAACCTCGGTTCTGCATGGCAAGAACACGTTGATGCGATCGAGAACTGGCAATCGCAGCAATTGACGCCACAGGGACAGTTCTTCCAGACCCATGTGAAGCCACTCATCTCGCGTGGAAACACCAAGGCAGTCGTCATTATCTCGGATGCTCTGCGTTACGAAATTGCTGACGAGCTGAAGAGCCACCTGCGACGCACCGATCGACTCGACGCCGAATTAGATGCAATGCTCGGTGTGCTTCCCAGCTACACGCAGCTCGGCATGGCATCCCTGCTCCCGCACGGGAAACTATCAATCGCTGCAGATGGCAACACAATCCTGAGCGATGGAAATAGCACTGCGGGCACAGTCAACCGACAAAAACTACTCACGCCTCACGACGGTATCGCAATTCAAGCAGAAGAGGTCTTGAGTATGTCGGTTCAAGAACTTAAAAGTCTCTATACCAAATGTCGAGTGTTGTACATCTACCACAACAGGGTCGACAAGAGCGGCGATGAGCACATGACAGAGCGACAAGTTTTCGGCGCAGCCGATGATGCTATAAACGAGCTCGTCCAAATTGTGCGCCGAATGACGAACGCCAATGCAACGAATCTCCTCATTACCGCAGATCACGGCTTCCTTTACCAAGATTCCGAGCTTGATGATTCTGCTTATATTTCAGAGAAGCCTGCAGGCGACAAGATTATCTTCGATAATCGTCGCTTTGTCGTCGGCTACGGCTTCGCCGAGAGCGCCGCGTATAAGAAGTTCCGAGCACACCAGCTGGGGCTCAAAGGAGATACGGAGGTCCAATTCCCACGTTCCTTCTATCGCCAACGACTCAAAGGAAGCGGCGCACGTTTCGTCCATGGCGGCACCATGCCGCAAGAGGTCGTAGTTCCCGTAATCTCCATCAAGAAATCGCGGCACTCCACCAACAGTGTTGTACCGATTACGGTGTTCCAGAACTCCACAGTCATCACCACGCAACAGCTCATCATCAAGATGACGCAAGAAAAGAGAGTGGATGAAAAGATTCAGCCGGCACAAGTACGTCTAAGCTTGTACGGCAAACGAGACCATGGCCAGCAGGTTCTTATCTCCGATCAGCCGAAGATAACCCTTGGCTCAACGTCACACGAGTCCCGAGATTGGGAAGTTGAAGTCAAGCTTTCGCTGAATTCGGATGCTGATAGCTTTAATGGCACAGACGTGACTGCAGTTATCGAAATCCCACTTCCCAATACGCTGCAGTGGAAAACTTTGACAACACAAACATATCGTCTACAACGCAGCTTCGGCACCGACTTCGACTTCTAGGAGAACCACATGAGCATGAGCGATCTTGATCGCAAGGCAAACGAATACTTTCCTGGCGTTGTCGTACGTAAGGACTTGGTAAAGAAGGTACGCGGAAACGCCATTGTTCCGTCCTACGTCCTGGAGTACTTGCTCGGACAATACGCAGCTTCTGACAACGAAAGCACGATTCAAGCGGGCATCGACTCTGTACGTAAAATCCTCGCGGACCACTATGTCCACCGCAATGAAGCAGAGCTCGTTAAGTCCACGATCAGAGAGCGAGGGCGTCATAAGGTCATCGACCGCGTGAGCGTGACGCTCAATGAAAAAGCGGATACCTACGAGGCGTCGTTCGAAAACCTTGGACTCCGTGGAGTCATCGTTGATCCAGTAACCGTTAAGAATAATGAAAAATTACTGGTCAGCGGCGTGTGGTGTATCTGCGATATTGAATACTTCCACACCGATGACTCACGCACGGTCCCGTGGATTCTGGGATCTCTGAAGGCAATTCAGCTGCCGCGTTTCGACCTCGAAGGCTATGTCTCGGCGCGCAGCAATTTCACGTCTGATGAGTGGGTCGACCTATTCATGCAGTCCATCGGTTTCAATCCCGAGCAGTTTACGCGACGCGCCAAACTATTCCAGCTCACTCGACTCATTCCATACGTCGAGCGGAATTACAACCTCGTGGAACTGGGCCCCAAGGGTACCGGTAAATCGCATGTGTACTCGGAATTCTCACCGCATGGCATGCTGATTTCCGGCGGTGAGGTCACCGTTGCCAAGCTCTTCGTCAATAACGCGAGCAAGCAGATTGGTCTGGTCGGCTTCTGGGACGTCGTAGCATTTGATGAGTTTGCCGGAAAAAAGAAAAAGACAGACAAAGCGCTCGTCGACATCATGAAAAACTACATGGCGAACAAAACATTCTCCCGTGGTGTGCAAACCATGAGCGCCGAGGCTTCCATGGTGTTCGTTGGTAACACCGCTCACAATGTCCCTTATATGCTCAAGCATTCCGATCTCTTCGACGAATTACCTGAGGCTTATCACGATTCCGCCTTCCTCGACCGCATTCATTTCTATCTTCCGGGATGGGAGATAGACCCAATCCGTTCCGAAATGTTCTCGGACGGCTACGGTTTTATCGTTGACTACGCAGCGGAGGCCCTTCGTAGCCTTCGGACCCAGGACTACAGTGATAAGTATCAAAGTTACTTCACCTTGGGTGATGAGATTTCCACGCGTGATCGCGATGGCATTCAGAAAACATTTTCTGGCCTCATGAAGTTGCTTTACCCCAGCGGAGAAGCAACGCAAGATGAGATCGAGGAGATTCTCGTCTTCGCCATCGAAGGTCGCAAGCGCGTCAAAGACCAAATCCCGCGAATCGATGAAACCATGTCGGCAGTGCCGTTTGGTTACGCCGATCCGAATGGCGACTGGCATGACATCTCCACGTTGGAAGAGCAACAGTACCCCAACCTCTATGCTCAGACCAAGGATGAGCCAACGGACCTCCAAGCAGCGCTAAGGGATAGTGCGAACACCGCTGCCAGCGACGTGCCACTGCAACAGCAAAGCACCTCGCCGACGAATGGAGATACGCCACGCTGCGGAGTAGGGGAGAAGCCAGCTCCACGCGAACTGAAGACTGGAATTGTCGACTATCACGAGAACCAGACCGGCGTAACATACAAGGAACTCTTTATGGACCACCTGCGCGGTTGTGAGGATCTTATCGTGGTAGACCCCTACATCCGTTTGCCGCACCAGTGTCGCAACTTCGCAGATTTCCTCGGGATGCTTGCCGCGGGGAAAGACGATGCTGACGAAATCCGAGTTACCCTGCGGACAGCCAGTGACAAAGCCCCTGAACACCAAATTGCACAGGCAGAACATTTAGAAGAGATAAAGAGGAGCGCCGCAGCGTTCGGTATCGACCTCTTTGTAACGTTCGACGACACGATCCATGACCGTTGGATTGAGACCGACAACGGCTGGCGGATTCTGTTGGGACGAGGACTGGACATCTTCCAAAAACCTGCAGACCAATACGAGATTGGCCTCTCACATCAGGAATTCCGAAAGGTTTATGGCTTCTCGATCACTTATCTGAAACAAGACTAGGCGACCACTCCCTATCTGTTCCCGCGTTCCAGCATGCTTACGTTGATTCAATTGTAAGGACATCCTGGATACCGCTTCGCTCCACGAGTTCGTCGCTTGAAGGCCCTATGAGGTCTACCCCAATGAGCACTCCCCACAATCCTGTGTCCGACACTGGTCAACTTTTCATGTCCTCTAACTGCATCGGCGTTTACCGCAGGAATCCGCCCGTGACGAGGAGCTCGGCGTGACGACCGTTGTCCGCAGCCCGGGCGGTGGACAG